>Ga0105102_10000653_pt1 | contig 10637 bp, 4 predicted proteins | sample PPLLaktember2015_FD_87032 | JGI IMG/M metagenome (GOLD analysis project Ga0105102, IMG submission 87032) | Freshwater sediment microbial communities from Prairie Pothole Lake near Jamestown, North Dakota, USA - PPLs Lake P7 Core (6) Depth... | ecosystem: Environmental > Aquatic > Freshwater >...
AAACGACTGTGTCCATGACGTTCCGTTATCCCAGCTTTCGGTAACTCCATTGTCACCCATACCCATTACCACATAGTTTTGCTTTCCGGCTATATCCCAAACCCAGGTTGATGCAGTGCCGTTGGTCCGGTACATTTTTGTAAGATTTTTTGTGTCAAAAAGATGACAGGTATTCACAATCCAGTCGTTTGGTTTTGCCGCATCGCCCCTGAAAGTTGATTGCTGGCTCATGGCAAAAACACCACGGGTTGTGCCGGTTCCATTCCAGTTTTTGGGGTAATAATCGTAGGTACGGCAGTGGCTCCAGTAGGCATTCCAACCCACATCAAATGGCTCGGCGGCGTTTTTAACTTCAAGTATCTGGTTAACGTGCCCGATTATTTTATTGTCCTGAACAAGAAACCGCCCTTCGTTTAAGGCATTGTCGGCATAATCTCCGCCTGTTTTTAAAACCCCAAATAGAACATAGTGGTTTTTATCGGTTGAACCGGGCCACACTTTTGGCCGCCAGTGTGTTTGATTTAAACTTTGCAGGTGACCATCAGAGTCCAGTTCCTGCCAATCCCCGTCGGGGTAACTTTTTACATAAACTCCTGTTTTACCATCTTTTCGGATAAAAACCGAATACAACCATTGTCCATCAGGTGTAAAATCGGATCCCTGGCAAACGGCTGTGTTTGCCGGCGAAGTCATTTTTTTCCAGGTTTTCAATTCGTCAGTGGAAATAAAAATCCCGTCATCATTCGAAACCAGGATATCGTTTTTGTCTGGTATCGGATAAAAGTTGATGCTGTACACATTTTTATTGGTGGTGAAACCAATAAATTGAGAATTTTCCCAGGATTCACCCCTGTTTTTACTGAAAAAGACCTTGCCGGCGCCTTCTTTTCTGCCAACAACAGATTCGAGCCAGCTTTCAGCAAAACATACAACAGAAGGATTTTTTGGGTTTATTGCAATGGTGGCTATCGAAGTACCTTTAAATCCAGTGGCAATCTGCCATGATTCTCCCGCGTTATCAGTAATGGCCAGTCCGTGTGGCGAAGTTAAATACAAACGGTTGCTGTTACCCGGTTCAACAGCAATATTGAAAATATCGCTAAACGGTGCTTCCCAGCCTTTGTAAGTCCAGTGGTCACCAAAATCATCGGTAATGTAATAACCCTCCATATCGCTGCATAAATACATGCGCCCGGTAATGTTCGGGTCGCAAACAACATGCTGCAACTGCCCGCCTGCACCGGGATTGAAATTCATCCACTGGGCTGTTAACTGAATATTTATGAAGCCCAAAAAAAATATTTCCAATAATAGTAATTTCATGGTTTTTAGTAGTAAAGAATTGAGATTCCAAATTAAGGAACAGTTTTCCTCAATTCATCAATAAGCTAAAAAATAGAATTAAAGCTCTACTGATTTTAAAATCCGGATACAATTAAATTCATTAGAAATCTTCCGCAGAAATTATTACTCCGGTTTTTTAAATCAACATACAGTTTTCTAAAAATCGAAGAATTTCAATTTGTCAATCAAATAACTTTAACATCAGATAAATATAAAAACGATTATTATGAAACTAAAACTTTTACTTTTTACCATGTTGATGTCGGTTGGCATGTTGTATGCTCAAGACACAATCAAAACACTAATCATTACAGAGATTCGGTTAACTCATCATGAGGAAAATTTTGTTGAAATCACAAATATCGGTGATAAAGCCGTTCAACTTAGTGATTTTGAATTTGGCCTTATCCGTCCCTGGAACAATGTTCCGTGGACACCGGAAAGCCCTGACAGATCTTATATGTTGCCTGAAAAAATGTTAAACCCAGGTGAGAGTTTTGTAATGGCAACAGTTTGCGATTTCGGACCAAAAATGTTCAGAAAAGGTTCTGATGATTACCGTGAACGGATTACCAAACAGGAAATGTGGACATTGGCAGACTATGTAATTCATATTCCTGAAGCCTTAAAAAATGAGCAGGGCGACAGTGTAAGTGGTAGCTTTTGGTGGACATGGGAAACCCAGAATGGCAGGGCGTGTTATTTTCTAAGGCAGCATTTATCTGAAACTGACTCGGTTGTAATAGACCAGGTGGGTGGCGTTTTTGATGGCGAAAACGGGTTGAACAGGCCGGAGGGGTATTATGATGTAGCCGGTATTGCCGGTGCAACAGGGAATTCAATTCTTATCCGGAAATCAAATGTCAAATCAGGGAATTTGGATTTTGCAAATGCACGTGGTGTGGGAGAAGACGATTCGGAATGGATTCCGGTCCCGATTGTTGGGGGCGCCTGGCGCGATGTGTTCTGGACATTAGGTAACCACGGCAATTATAAATTGGATGCCACCACGCTGGAATCAGAAGTAATTGGCGTTGATTTCGCAAATAAAAAATTATCAGTTCCATGGGGTATCAGAAGCAATGACGATATCATGCACAATTTCAAAAGAAAGCCTGGCATTGCCTGGAAGTATGAATTTTCACCGGTTTATGATGATTCGCTTTTTATGTCGGCACGAACAGGCGACAAACTGAAGATTTATGTTACTGGAAACAAAGTGGATGTAGCAACTTTCGATATAGTGGTTAATGCTCCATTACAGAATGCAAATATGGTTATTCCAAAATATAATGCTGATCCTGAAGGACTCTGGCGGGATTTGATTCATGAAGGAGAAATAGAATGGCCAAGGGTTACACGCAATAAATCGGGAATTGACACCATTTCGGGTGCACGCTTTGGAATTCCGTATGCAACCCGGGTTGACAGCTTATTTGAAGTTTTGGAAAAAGCACCAAAAGCAAGCTGGGAAATTTTATGGGTTGATGGCGTTAAAAGAGCAGATTTAAAAGATGGTGACATTCTCAAAGTTACAGCAGAAAATGGCGGTGTTAAACAATATTATATTCAGGTCAGGGGTCATCTTCCAGGTCACAATTCGCAGTTAAGTGCCATTACGTGGCCCGATATTCCTTCATATTACAGCGATGCTTTTGGTTGGACTGGTGATACTATTCCAGGTTTCAATTCCGGTTCTTTCAATTACAAGATTGAAGTGCCCGCTGATATCGATGGAATTCCGGCATTAATCGCAAAAACCGCTGATTTAAATGCAAAAGTCGAGGTATCGCGTGCCACATCATTGAACGGTTCAATTGACCAAAGAACTTTGAAATTTACAGTCACTGCCGAAGATGATACTTCTTTCAGTTATTACACCATTGAATTTGTAAAACAAAAATCGCCAAATGATATACAACCGTTTAAGGCAGAACCGTTTATATCTCAATTCGTTTTTTGGATTGGCTGGGGATCCACCAATTTATGGGAAATAAGCAATCCCGGAAATCAACCCCTTGATTTAAGTAATTATATGATTGTTGGCGGACCATTGTATAATCCTGCAGATGCAATTACAATAGCTTCTGAATTAGACGATTGGTCAAACAGATATATGAGATATATTCCGGGATACAAATGGGTGAATGATGCAGACTGGGCCGCGTCACCAAGTACGATTGAACTCGACTTAAACGTCAGCCCAATTGTTTTACCGGGCGATGTTTTTGTATTAGGCTCTTTAAATTCATGGGCAGGAGTAACTACCTTGGACAATATCGATATCGATTTTGTAAATAATCCATGGGGAGAACCTGTTGGGGCTACTTGTTCAAGTAACTGGTCAGATCAAAACTTTTTTATTTTTAAAATTTTAAATGACTCTATTAAAAAAGGTTTAAAACCTGCAACTGATGTCAACGACTTTGAATTAATTGAAACTTTTGGTACCGGAGATGGAAGTACTCCTTACGGCTGGTTTGATTTTAATGCAACTGTTACGAGAAAACCTGAATTTTATGAAGGGAAAACAGGGTTTAAAGAATCGTTCGGAACAGGTTGGTGGCATACTTCGGAATGGGATTATAAAGATGCAAAATACTGGGCAGGTCAAAATGTTTATGATTATTTGGCCGGTACATGGGATATCGGAAAACACTACATGTACGAACCTACACATTATAAGTCAACTGTTAGTTCAGCAGTGTATAAAGTAAGTGAAGGTTATGGGTTAAAAGAATCAATCCGCGGGCCAAAAACAGGCACTACTGTGGCTCAGTTAATTGGCAATATTGTTAAAGCAAACGAAAAACAAACCTTGAAAGTAAAAGGTACGGTTAGCGGGATGGTACTGGCCATGGACGCAGTTCTAAGTTTGAACGATACTTTAATAGTTCTTTCTGCCGACAGCGTTAATACTACAAAATACATTCTGCAGGTTACACCGGAAGGATTAAGTTCCGACGCGTTATTAACTTCAACAAAATACAGTATTAAAGTTGATATTACGCCTGGTGATGAAAATGCCGGCAAGGGTACTGTTTCAGGATTTGAATACGGCACTTCGCTTAGAACAGTTTTAGCCAATATAACTCTCCCGGCTGAAGCAACCATGCAGGTTATCGACAATGAAGGAGCATACGTTTCGTTAAAACGACTAAACTTCGATACGGCTTATGTAAACGTTACCGTTAATCACAATATGTTTATAGAGGTGATTGCAGAGAATGGAATAACAAAAATTACATATCAGCTTCAGCCCGATATTTCGGAAAATGATGCTTTTTTAACCTCTGCTGTTTATAGTGTGATGCAAAAGGAGTTATTGATTGATTTTGTACCGCGTGGAACCATTGTTGGCAGTTTCCTCGACAATTTGGTCCCCTCATTGGGAGCATCGCTGAAACTGATTGATAAAATGGGTATTGAAAGAATAAATGGATATGTTGCAGATGACGATAAAGTTGTGGTTACATCGTTAAACGGAAAGTATTCAAAAGTATATTATATCTCCAGATTATCTGAAAAATATGTTGAGGAAACAACTTACCTTGCTTATATCTTATCGGTTCATTATCAGGTTGATCAGGTAACATATAAAGTGGCCGGTGTATCAGGCGATGAAACTATTGCTTCTTTCCTTTCGAAAATCACACCTTCATCTGGTGCAACAGCTATGGTGATTGATAAAAACGGAATAGTAAAAACCAACGGCGATATTAATGGCGGCGATATGGTAAAGGTAACATCAGCCGATGGTAAGATTGAAGTTTTCTACACATTCAGCCCACTTACCTCAGTCTCAGGAATTGAAACCAACAACATTCAGTTATATCCAAATCCAACCAACGGGTTAATTAATGTAAGCGGGTTAAAATCAGGATATCGTATCCAGGTCTATAACTCAGTAGGTTCAGTTATCCGAAATATCAAAGTGCCAGGCAACATGGAAATAGTCTCTTTGGAAGGACAAACTTCGGGATTGTACATGATTGTAATCAGCAACGAAAATAAAATGTTAGGACGTTTTAAAGTTTTAAAACAGTAGCTAACATTGAAGTAGAGTTTTATTATCATAATTGAAAAGGAGCCTGGTTTTGGGCTCCTTTTTTTATGGATGACTTGTAAATTTTTTGCATAAAAAGCAGGTAATGCAGCTAAAGAAGTTCTGCAGGAAATGGAAGTATTGTTAAAAGAAGCGAATCTAATTTGAAGTATAAATTATTCCTTTAGAAGATATTTCTCGTTCATTTCGTCATAAATATTGATTTCAGGAAGTGAATTTCCCTGACGATCAAAAACCCTGCTCCATGTATTCAGAGGTTCCCATATACAGGTTCCGTTTCCGCGGTTATCGGGTAAATTGAAAACCAAATCGTGAACTTCGCGTTTAAAAGCGCTGTATTCAACCACATTTACATCTTTCTGATAACGCGTAATCATATCATTCATATTGAAATTCAGATCGTCGAGGGTGCAATGCCAGCGTGGATAGTAAGATAAACCAATGATATCGAATTCAACGCCGCGGGCAATCATATTATCAAACCAAAACACAGATTCTTCATTCTGTCCCCCCAATGCAAGGTGCATCATTACTGTAACCGAAGGATCAACTTCACGCACTGCCTTTACTCCGGCTTTTAACAATTCAGCCAGATTATCCAAATTCGAAATATGTCCTTCCGGCCATACAATTCCGTGGTTAATTTCATTACCAACCTGAACCATATCGGGCAATGTTCCTTGTTCTTTAAGTTTCAGCAAAACGGTTTTTGTGTATTCTTGCAAGGTGTCTGTTAAATCAACAAAATTAAGTCCCTCCCATGCTTTTGGTTTAAATTGTTTCTGTGGATCGGCCCATGTATCGCTGTAGTGAAAATCGAGAAGTAAATTAAGTCCGGCATCTTTTACCCGTTTAGCCATTTTCAGTGTGCTGTCTAATCCGCAAAATCCTTGAATTGGAGAATATCCCAACTCATATTCGGGATTCACAAAAATGCGAAGGCGTATGTAATTCAACCCATGATTTTTAAGGATTTCAATGGCACCACCTTCAACACCGTTATCGTAAAACTTCATTCCGCGCGATTCCAGTTGAGGAAGAAATGAAATATCAGCGCCAATCATTTTCTTTTCAATATTTGGCGATGGTTTGATTTGTTCCGAAGTTGGTGTCATTAAAACCACATTGCCGGGAATGATGTGAATTTCGTGCGATGCAGGCCACAATCCGTCAGTTTTTACTTCAACATTTATTATTCCGAAAGTTTTACCTGCCTTCAGTTTCAACTTTTTTATCCCATTCTCCAGCTTAGATTTCCAGACAGTCATTGTATCTGTTTTAGAAACCAATTCAGGAGAAGAACCATCAATTTCTGTAACCAAAGCATCACCTTTCAGAAAAATTTCAAATGATAATTGTGCATCCATTAATTCCATCCCGGTACTGTCAACAGTACTTATCCGCAAAAGCGCTTCATCTTCCCCGTTGGCAATCATCGTGGTTTTATAACTTGCAAAAACAAGCGTTTCGGGTTTCCCTGAAGGTTTCTGATATAAATAGGAAAAGTCGGATTTGGTTGTTTTTTGCTTGTTGTTTGAACAACCATAAACAAACAATGAAAAAGAAATACCAATAATTATGATTGCCTTCATTATTTTTTTTGATTAAAAATACAAATTTCTTTGTAAAGATGGTGCTGCGATGAAAGTTGAAATCAAAAATAACTGCACAGGTGAAATCGCGTAATATAAATTATTCTTTCACCGAAAAAACTAAATTTGTTTCTAATTGAAAAATCAGCAAAATCATATTAATATGAAGTCAATTTCCATTTTCACCTCAACCGTTTTATTGTTAACAATTTTCGCTTGTACATCTGAAACCAAATCAATATCCAAATCCAATCAAACTCCCAACTTTGTCCTTGTTTTTATCGACGACATGGGATACGGCGACATCGGCACACAGGGCGCTACCGGCTGGACAACGCCCAACCTCGACAAAATGGCTGCTGAAGGAATGCGGTTTACCAACTTTTATTCGGCGCAACCGGTTTGCAGCGCTTCGCGGGCCGGATTATTAACGGGCTGCTACCCCAACCGGATTGGAATTTCCGGAGCGCTTTTTCCAACTGATTCGGTGGGAATCAATCCCAAGGAAACAACCATTGCCGAAATGCTGAAACAAAAAGGATATGCAACCGCAGTTTTCGGAAAGTGGCATTTGGGGCATCACAAGGAGTTTCTTCCATTACAAAACGGGTTCGATGAATACGTCGGAATACCCTATTCAAACGACATGTGGCCACTTGACGATGTGGGACAACCTTTGTCCGAAGGAAATCGAAGGAATTCTTTTCCTCCTTTACCACTGATTGAAGGAAATGAAACAAAAGAATTAATTACAGACTTGAAAGGCCAGGACAAACTGACCACTTTATATACCGAAAAGGCTGTCGATTTTATTAACCGGAATGCGGATAAACCTTTCTTTCTGTATGTTCCGCACACCATGGGGCACGTTCCGCTGGGGGTTTCAGACAAATTCCGGGGGAAAAGTGAACAGGGAATGTACGGTGATGTAATGATGGAAATCGATTGGAGCGTGGGTGAAATTGAAAAAGCACTTCAAGCCAATGGGATTTCAGAAAACACCGTTTTCATATTTACAACCGATAATGGACCGTGGCTGAATTACGGAAATCACGCTGGTTCGGCAGGAGGATTGCGCGAAGGTAAAACCACCAGTTGGGAAGGCGGCCAACGTGTACCTTTTATCGTGAAATGGCCCGACGGAACTCCTGCCGGAACCATTTGCAACAAACTGGGTTGTGCTGTGGACATCCTGCCAAGTTTTGCAAAACTGGCCGGAACGGAATTGCCACAATCAAAAATCGATGGAACCGATATAACAGAACTCTGGAAAGGAAAACTCGATGCTGAACCGCGGCAGGATATTCTTTTTTACTTCGGAAAAAATAACCTCAACGCTGTGCGCAAAGGAAACTGGAAACTGGTTTTGCCGCATACCTGGGCATCTTATGACGCCAAACCCGGAGTAGACGGTTACGGTGGCCCGCGAATCAATAAAAAAGTGGAAACACCGCAATTGTACAACATGATGCGCGACCCGGGCGAGCAGTTTAACGTGATTGAATATTATCCTGAAAAAGCAGCCGAAATCATGCAGATTGTGGAAGCCGCCCGCATCGAGTTGGGCGATTTGAATGTGGGAATTGAAAAAGGCGACGAAAATCGGGAAATCGGGAGCATCAAAGTAGGCAGTGGCAGTAGATAGTAGGCAGAAATTAGCAGGCAGTGGCAATAAGCAGTCAGTTTTAAGGGTAAACGATATTTATATTGTTGTATTAGTCAACTCTATTTTTAACTTTAACGCACTATTCCAAATCTGAATTGAATGTCAACACCGTTTATCATATTTATTGTTGTTTCAGCAGTTGCCGTTTTGCTTTTTATGGTGCTGAAACTTAAAGTCAGCGCTTTTATTTCGCTGCTGATAACTGCTATTTATGTAGGAATTGTTACTGGCATGCCGTTGAATGAGATTACAAAATCAATTCAGAACGGGATGGCCGGAACACTTGGTTTTGTGGCTACGGTTGTCGGATTGGGGGCCATTTTCGGGCAGTTGCTCGAAAGTTCGGGCGGCGCCGAATCGCTTGCCCGGTTTCTGCTCCGTAAATTTGGAGAGAAGCAGGCTCCCTGGGCGATGGTAATCACCGGCTTTTTGGTTGCCATTCCCATATTCCTTGATGTAGGTTTTATTATCCTGGTTCCAATCATTTATGCATTGTCGCGCGATTCAAAAAAATCGCTTTTATATTATGCAATTCCATTGCTTGCCGGGCTGGCGGTAACCCACGCTTTTGTGCCTCCCACGCCGGGTCCGGTGGCAGTAGCCGATATAATCAATGTTTCGCTGGGGTGGGTTATTTTCCTTGGAATTATTATTGGCTTTCCGGTAGCGATAATTGCCGGCCCTGTTTGGGGACGATATATTTCAAAGAAAATTTTTTTAGCACCGCCAGCCGAATTTGCTCAAACTGAAAATATTGACTACGACAAAAACAATCTGCCACCATTTGGAACTATTGCCTTTTTAATTTCAGTGCCTTTGATATTGATTGTGATCAGCACACTTACAAGCGTTCTGGTGCAGAAAGGTATCATGGAGAAATCATTGTTAAGCGATGGAATCGAATTTTTTGGTCACCCGTTTACGGCACTCATTATTGCAACCCTTCTGGCTTCTGTTTTTTGCTTGAAACGAGGCATGGATAAACAAAAGGTTTTGCAGCTCAGCACAAAAGCGCTGGGTCCGGCGGGTATCATCATCCTGATAACCGGAGCAGGCGGTGTTTTAAAGCAAATCCTGGTTGACAGTGGCATCGGGAAAATCATGGCCGAATCGATGGCCGGGTCTGCTTTACCACCTATCGTACTGGCCTGGCTTTTAGCTGCAGTTGTGCGGCTGGCGCAGGGTTCGGCAACAGTTGCCATGATTACTGCAGCCGGTATTATAGCGCCGGCACTTGGCGCATTCAATTTAAGCGAACCACAACTGGCGCTCATTGTTTTGTCAATCGCTTCGGGCGCAACCATTGCCTCGCATGTTAACGACAGTGGTTTCTGGCTGGTGGGAAAATACCTCGGAATGACCGAAAAACAAACCCTCCAGTCGTGGACGGTAATGGAAACGATTATTGCGGTTTGTGGTTTGGCGTTTACGTTGCTGGCAAGCCTCTTTTTTTAAAAAAACAAAAATTCAAAATTCAAAAAGCAAATAAAACTCAAAACTTAAAAATCCAAGATTCCAAACGATTTCTGTAGAATTTGAATATTATTGGTTGAAATTTATTTGAGATTTGTATCCTGTTTTTTGGAATTTCTAATTTCGCAAATGATGTGTTTTGAATTTAAAAAATTTTCTGATTTGTCGATCAATGAGTTGTACGACATTCTCCAGCTTCGTTCCGAAATTTTTGCCGTGGAACAGAACTGTGTTTACAATGATTTGGATGGGTTGGATAAAGTTGCTGTTCACCAGTTTTTGAGAAAGGATGGCGAGATAGTTGCATATTCGCGCCTTTTAAAACCTGGCACCCGCTTTTCGGAGTATTCAATCGGGAGGGTAGTTGTCAGGCAATCTGAACGGGGAACAGGATTGGGAAAAGAAATGATGGAAGAAGCAAAACGGTATATTGTAAAAGAGTGGGGCGCCGCAAAAATAAAAATCAGCGCTCAAAGTTACCTTCAGCGGTTTTACG
>Ga0105102_10000659_pt1 | contig 10630 bp, 7 predicted proteins | sample PPLLaktember2015_FD_87032 | JGI IMG/M metagenome (GOLD analysis project Ga0105102, IMG submission 87032) | Freshwater sediment microbial communities from Prairie Pothole Lake near Jamestown, North Dakota, USA - PPLs Lake P7 Core (6) Depth... | ecosystem: Environmental > Aquatic > Freshwater >...
GACGCGCTGCCCGTCTTCTTCGCGGTACTCGGAGCGACGGCCGCCATTGCTGACGACCCAGACGTCGTCGAGGTGCATCTGGACGAGGCGCGTGTCGAGGTCATCGACCCCGGCATAGCCGACTGCAGCGAGGATGCGGCCGAGATTGGGATCGGACGCGAAGAATGCGGTCTTCACCAGCGGCGAGTGCGCGACCGCGTAGGCGATGCGGGCCGCCTCTTCCTCGCTCCGGGCCTGTTCCACGCGCACTTCGATGAACTTCGTCGCGCCCTCGCCGTCGCGGACGATCGCCTGGGCCAGTTGCAGGGCCACCGCTTCGATCGCGCCCGCCACGGCCGCGTAGGCCGGCGAGCTGGCCGAGTCGATGCGCGGCACTCCGCCGCGGCCGCTGGCAATGACGATGAACGAGTCGTTTGTCGATGTGTCGCCGTCGATCGTGATCCGGTTGAACGAGCGGTCGGCGGCGGTCCGCGCGAGTTGCGGCATCAACGCCGGCGCGATCGCGGCATCGGTGGCGACGAAGCCGAGCATGGTCGCCATGTTCGGCCGGATCATGCCTGCGCCCTTGGCAATGCCGGTGACCGTGATCGTCTGTCCTCCGATGTCGATGCGCCGCGACACCGCCTTGGGCTGGGTGTCCGTGGTCATGATCGCTTCGGCGGCTTCGAGCCAGTGACCGGCCTGCAGCCTGTCGAGCGCCGCCGGCAGTCCGGCGACGAGCCGGTCGACGGGAAGCGGTTCCATGATCACGCCGGTCGAGAACGGGAGTACCTGGGCCGGCTCGCAGCCGAGAAGCTTCGCGAGCGCATCGCACGTGGCCCGCGCGGCCTGCAGGCCCGTTTCGCCCGTGCCCGCATTCGCGTTGCCGGTGTTGACCACCAGGGCGCGAACGCCTGCGCCGGCCGCAAGGTGCTCGCGACAGACGGTGACAGGAGCAGCGCAGAACCGATTGCGCGTGAACACGCCACCCACCGCAGCGCCGTCGGCGATGCGCACCACCAGGACGTCCTTGCGACTGGCCTTCCGGATCCCGGCCTCCGCCCAGCCGAGTTCAACGCCCGCGACCGGGAAGAGCTCTTCCCGGCGAGGCAACGGCAGATTGACAGGCATTGCAGTTCGATGGAGAAGTGAAGGCTGAACGTTACCGCAAGCGGGCGGCGCGCTCGGGGCTCCGCGTCAGGAGGGGGAGTTCCAGGAGGGGGCACGGCCCCCTCCTGCATCCTCTAGGTTGCCGCTCGCGAAGCGAGCGAGCAATGTCACGGCGAACTCGCTACGCGAGTTTGCCGTGACATTGCTTGTACTTCTTGCCCGACCCGCACGGACACGGGTCGTTGCGGCCGATCTTGTCGCCGAAGCGCTTGAAGGGCTGCTGCTTCGCCTGTTCGTCTTCGGCCAGCATCACCGCTTCGCCGGACTCGGCCGGCTCGTCGCCGACACCCAGGCTGAACTCGGCGTGCTGCGCACGCGCCAGTTCCGCACGGCGCTCGCTCTCCGCCTCGATCTTCTGCTCGGCCTGCTGGATCTCTTCCTGCGTCTGGACCCGGACGTTCATCAGGACCTTGACGACGTCGTCGCGCACGCGATCGAGCAGCGCGCCGAACAGCTCGAAGGCCTCGCGCTTGTACTCCTGCTTCGGCTGCTTCTGCGCGTACCCGCGCAGGTGGATTCCCTGCCTCAGGGCATCGAGCGCCGTCAGGTGCTCGCGCCACGACTGGTCGAGCGTCTGCAGCATGATCGAACGCTCGAAGCTCGAGAACGGTTCGCGCCCCACGATGGAGATCTTGGCCTCGTAGGCCTCGTCGGCCGCCTTCAGGACCAGCGCGAGCAGGTCCTCGTCGCTCATCGTGTCCGCCTGGTCCAGCTTCGCCTTCAACGGCACGTGCAGCTGCCAGTCGTCGGCGAGCGCCTTCTCCAGGCCGGGGAGATCCCACTGTTCCTCGACGGAGTCGGCCGGCACGAAGCTGCGGAACATGTCCGTGAAGAAGCCGTGGCGCAGGTTCGTGACCATCTGCGCGGTGTCGTCCGTCTCCAGGATGTCGTTGCGCAGGCGGTAGATCTCGCGCCGCTGGTCGTTCGAGACGTCGTCGTACTCGAGCAGCTGCTTGCGGATGTCGAAGTTGCGCGCCTCGACCTTGCGCTGCGCGCTCTCGATCGAGCGCGTCACCATGCCGGCCTCGATCGCCTCGCCCTCGGGCAGCTTCAGGCGGTCCATGATCGCCTTCATGCGTTCGCCGGCGAAGATCCGCAGCAGCGAGTCTTCCATCGACAGGTAGAACCGCGAGGCGCCCGGGTCACCCTGGCGGCCCGAGCGGCCGCGCAGCTGGTTGTCGATCCGTCGCGACTCGTGCCGCTCGGAGCCGATGATCTTCAGCCCGCCCGCGCCGACGACGTGATCGTGCAGCGACTGCCACTCCTCGCGCAGCGTCCTGATCCGCGCGGCCTTCTCGTCGTCCGGGATCTCGGGATTTGCCTCGACGAACTGCACCTGCTTCTCGACGTTGCCACCGAGCACGATGTCGGTGCCCCGGCCCGCCATGTTCGTGGCGATGGTGATCATCTTCGGGCGGCCGGCCTGCGCGACGATCTCCGCTTCCTTCGCGTGCTGCTTGGCGTTGAGCACCTGGTGCGGCAGGTTCTCCTTCTTCAGCAGGCCGGAGAGCAGTTCCGAGTTCTCGATCGAGGTCGTGCCGACCAGCACCGGCTGGCCGCGCGCGTAGCAGTCCCTGATGTCCTCGAGGATCGCGTTGTACTTCTCGGCAAGCGTACGAAAGACCTTGTCCTGCGAATCGATGCGGATCATCGGACGGTGCGTCGGGATGACCACCGTCTCGAGGCGGTAGATCTCCTGGAACTCGTACGCCTCGGTGTCCGCCGTGCCCGTCATGCCGGCGAGCTTGCCGTACATGCGGAAGTAGTTCTGGAAGGTGATCGACGCGTAGGTCTGGTTCTCCGACTGGATCTTGACGCCCTCCTTCGCCTCGACGGACTGGTGCAGGCCCTCGGACCAGCGGCGACCGGCCATCAGGCGGCCGGTGAACTCGTCGACGATGACCACCTCGCCGTTCTGCACGACGTACTGCTGGTCGCGGTGGAACAGGGTGTGCGCGCGCAGCGCCGCGTTGAGGTGGTGCATCAGGATGATGTTGCCGGGCGAATACAGGCTCTCGCCTTCGGCCAGCAGTCCCATGCGGGTCAGGATGCCTTCGAGCTTCTCGTGGCCGGCCTCGGAGATGTGCACCTGGTGCGCCTTCTCGTCGACCCAGAAGTCGCCATCGCCCTTCTCGTCCTTCTGCCGCGTCAGCAGCTTTGGCACCTCGTTCATGCGAACGTAGGTGTCGGTGTGGTCCTCGGCCGGCCCGGAGATGATCAGCGGGGTGCGCGCCTCGTCGATCAGGATCGAGTCGACCTCGTCGACGATCGCGTAGGCGAGCCCGCGCTGCCGGCGGTCCGGCACCGCGTACTCCATGTTGTCGCGCAGGTAGTCGAACCCGAACTCGTTGTTCGTTCCGTAGGTGATGTCGGCGGCGTAGGCGGCGCGCTTGTCCTCGGTCGACTGCTGGCTGACGACCGTGCCAACGGTCAGTCCGAGGAAACGGTAGACGCGTCCCATCCAGTCGGCGTCGCGCGTTACCAGGTAGTCATTGACGGTGACCACGTGTACGCCCTTGCCGACCAGCGCGTTCAGGTACACCGCGAGCGTGGCGGTCAGCGTCTTGCCCTCGCCGGTGCGCATCTCGGCGATCTTCCCGTCGTGAAGCACCATGCCGCCGATCAACTGCGCATCGAAGTGGCGCTGCCCGAGCGTGCGTCTCGATGCCTCGCGCACGACGGCAAACGCTTCGGGCAGCAGCTGGTCAATCGTTTCGCCCTTGGCAACGCGCTCTCGAAACTCGGCGGTCTTCGCCCGCAGCGCTTCGTCCGACAGCGGCGAGACCTGCGGCTCGAGCGCGTTGATGCGTTCGACATTGCGTCGGTACTGCTTGAGCAGGCGGTCGTTGCGACTGCCGAAGATCTTGGTGAGAAGTCCGGACATCATCAGGAATAGGCCGGACCCCGCGTGGAGCCGGCAGAAGTGGGCGCGACGGAACGACGCCGGGGCTCCGGCGCGCGTCGCAAAGCGAAAATTATGTCACAGGGGGTCGCGCTGACCGGGCGCCACCGAGGGCTAAAAACCCTCTAGTTGCGGGCAATTGCCGCGGCCGCGAGGCCCTTGAGGTCGACCTTGGCGGCGCTGGCCGCACGCTGCTGGAGCAGGTTGCCCGGCCTGGACAAGAACCGGGATGGATTCTGCGCGACCCCCTTCGAGTGCACCTCGAAGTGCAGGTGCGGACCGGTCGAACGGCCCGTGCTTCCCACCTCGGCGATCTTCTGGCCGCGCTTGACGAGATCGCCCGGCCGCACGCTGAGGCGCAGCGCATGCGCGTAGCGCGTCATCAGTTGGTTGCCGTGGTCGATCTCGACCACGTTCCCGTACTCGGGATGGAACTCGGCCAGCAGCACGACGCCGCCCGCCGCCGCGTGAATCGGCGTGCCCGGCGGCGCGGCGAAATCCATTCCTTCATGCCGCGCCATCCTTCCCGTGAACGGGTCGGTCCGCCATCCGAAGCCCGATCCGACGAACCCGTCGGCCAGCGGCTTGCTGTTCGGCAGCAGCGCCTCGCGCACCTGGTGCGACTGCAGTTCCGCCTCGATGACGGCCAGGTAATCGGCGCGCTGATCGACGCTCCTGCTGAATCGCTCCAGTTCGACGTCGAGGTCCTGCAAGGTCATCGAGTCGGATCCCGGCAGGGCGCCGCCGCGGCCGGGCAGGTCCTGGAAGCGGAACTCCTCGGGGCGTATGCCGATCGCCTTCGACACGCGCTCACCCAGCGCATCCAGGCGCAGCAACTGGGCCTGCACTTCTCCCAGCCTGCGCGCCAGGGCGTCGACGCTGTCCCGCACCCGCTGGTCCTGGCGCTCCATCTCATCGCGCGTGACGAAGGAGATAACATCGGACACGACCGGAATCGGGAACAGGCCGGCCGCGCGAACGGTCAGGAAGGAGAACATTCCCGACATGATGAGAACCACCAGCACGGCTGCCGAAAGTGCCATGGCGGCATGACGACGCGTGAGCGTGATGGTCCGCGCGCGCGCCAGCCGCTTGTCGACGACGATGATCTGCACCCGTCCCTCCAGTCCGTGCCCACCGCGGCGACAGCGCGTCGCGGTTCCCCGTGTCTAGTCCGTCCAGGCCCCTCGCCGAGGCGCTGCGCGACGCGCCGGAAGCGGCCCGCCTGCTCGCCCGCTGGGAGACCTCCCAGCGCGCCGCCCGCAGCATCGCACCGGTCTGCCGTTCACTGGCATCGGGGTTCGATCCCCTCATGCCCGGCCGATGCGAACTGCGCGACAACGTGCTCCTGCTCACTGTGTCTTCGACGGCCCAGTCTGCCAAGTTGCGCCAGGTGTCACCCCGGCTGCTGTCGACCCTGGGCGGCGAAGGGATTCAAGTGTACGAAATCCGGGTGCGTGTCCAACCCGGTTTCACGGGCTACCCGGAACAGGGGAGCGCCAAGCCATCGATCGAAGACGCCGCCTGGCTCCACCCTGCGCCGAGCGCTGGCGAGACCGTGGGAAAGTTCGCGCTCACTGTGCGGGAGTCGCCCCTGAAGCACGCCGTGGAGCGGCTGGCGGCGACCCTCAGGAAACGCGCGAAACGCTAGGCAGCGGCCAGTTGCAGGCGCACGCCCGACGGCGCCAGGCCCTCGTCTTCGAACGTCACCACCTCGTAGGCGGTTGCATCCGCGGTCAGGGCGCGCAGCAGCTTGTTGTTGAGCGCGTGACCGGACTTGTGCGCCTCGTACGAGGCTATCAGCGGGCGCCCCAGCACCGAGAGGTCGCCGATGGCGTCCAGGATCTTGTGCTTGGCAAACTCGTCGCCGGCACGCAGCCCATCGGTGTTCAGCACGCGGTACTCGTCCATGACGATGGCATTCTCGAAGTTGCCTCCCATCGCCAGGCCGGCCGCGCGCAGCGCCTCGACCTCGTTCACGAAGCCGAACGTGCGCGCACGCGCGACGTCCTTGACGAACGACTCGCGCGCGAAGTCGACCTCGACGACCTGTTCGGTCGCGTCGATCGCTGGGTGCTTGAACTCGATCGAGAACTTCAGCCGGAACCCCGCGTATGGCGACAGGCGCGCCCACTTGTCGCCGTCGACGATCTCGACCGGCTTCAGCACCCGCACGAACTTCTTCGGGGCGTTCAGTTCGACGATGCCCGCGGACTGGATCAGGAACACGAAGCTCGCGGCGCTGCCGTCCATGATCGGGATCTCGGGCGCGTCGACGTCGACGTAGCAGTTGTCGATGCCGAGCCCGGAGATCGCGCTCATCAGGTGCTCGATGGTTGCGACGATCTGCCCGTCGCGACCGATCGTCGTCGCCATCCGCGTGTCGACCACCCGCTCGGGCGACAGCGGAATGTCGACTGGCGGGTCCACGTCGACGCGCCGGAACACCACGCCGGTGTCGGCGGCGGCCGGACGCAGCGCCAGTTCCACCTTCGTGCCGCTGTGCAGTCCGATTCCGACGGTGCGGACGACTTGCTTGAGCGTGCGCTGTTTCAGCATGACGCAATTTTAACCGTCGATTGTGCGTCGCAGCGAGCGGAAGAGGGAACACTCGGCCAGAATCGGCGGAACTTCAAGGATTGCATTTGACGAATCTCCCCGCCATTGAACGCACCGAACAGGGAGGGCCGCCCGTTCGATCGCCATTTCCGCCGATCCGCACCGTCACGCTCGGCGCCCCGTTCGACTGGCTCGCCCTCGGCTGGCGCGACCTGCGTGGCGCCCCGGCGGCCAGCCTGTTCTACGGCGCCGCGTTCGCATTGATGGGACTGCTGATCCACCTCGTGTTCCGGCACATGGTGGAGCTGACATCCGCCCTGACCGCGGGGTTCCTGCTGCTCGGCCCCTTCCTTGCGACCGGGCTGTACGACATCAGCCGGCGCCGACAGCGCGGCGAGCCGGTCGCGCTGCGCGACACGCTGACCGCGTGGCGCGCCAACCTCGGCGCCTTCACCCTGTTCACGCTCTGCCTCGGCGTGATCATGCTCGTGTGGGCGCGCGCCTCGCTGGTGACGTTCGCGCTGTTCTTCTCCAGCGGCATGCCCACCCTGAAGGACTTCTTCAGCCAGGTGATCAGCGCCGATCACGTCGACTTCCTCATCACCTACTTCGCGGTGGGAAGCGTGTTCGCATCGATCGCGTTTGCCGTCAGCGTCGTGTCGGTCCCGATGATGCTCGACCGCGGAACCGACACGATCGTTGCCGCCCTGACCAGCGTGCGCGCGCTGTTCGGCAACATGGGACCGCTCGCGCTGTGGGCGGCCCTGATCGTCTTCATCGTCGGCCTCGGCTTCGCCACGCTGTTCGTCGGCCTGGTGATCGCCGTCCCCCTGATCGGCCACGCGACGTGGCACGCGTACCAGGCTCTGGTGGGGGAGCAGTGACTCTTCACCCCCTCGCGCGGCGAGGGGGCCGGGGGGAGTGCCGTCGCGGTTGTAGAGCGGTCGGGCGCCCGGCCGCCCGAAGCCCGACCGACTGTTCCAGGCGCGAGCGCAGCGAGCGTGGCAGTCCTCGTGCACGTGCGACCCCAAAGGGGTCGCGTACACGAGGACTGAGACATCAATCCGCCTGCCTCCGGAGGAACGCCGGAATGTCGTAGCGCTCGGCGCCGGAGTCCTCCATGGCGCTGACGCGCGCCTGCACCGACTCCCGGGTGCGCCAGATCGCCGGCTTGTCGAGATCGTTGAAATCGGTCACCGGCATCGGCGCGGGAGCCGCCTGCACCATGCCGACCGGGCTGTTGTCGGTTCCCGTGCGGATCACGGTGAACGGCGTCGACACCTTCTTCGCCGAGGCGCGGCCCAGGCCGGTGGCGACCACCGTGACGCGCAGGGAATCGCCCATCGCTTCGTCGCACACCGTTCCGAAGATCACCGTCGAGTCCTCGGCGGAGAACGCGCGGATCGTGTTCATGACCTCGCGCGTTTCCTTCATCTTCAGCGATGACGACGCAGTGATGTTCACCAGCACGCCGCGCGCGCCCGACAGGTCGACCCCTTCGAGCAGCGGGCTGGCGACAGCCTGCTCGGCCGCGATGCGCGCGCGATCGAGGCCGGAGGCGGTCGCGGTACCCATCATCGCCTTGCCACGCTCGCTCATCACCGTCTTCACGTCCTCGAAGTCGACGTTGACGAGCCCCGGCACGTTGATGATCTCGGCGATGCCCGCGCACGCGTTGTGCAGGACGTCGTCGGCGGCGCGGAAGCACTCGGCCATCTCGGCGTCCTCGCCCATCACCTCCTCGAGCTTGTTGTTGAGGATGACGATCAGCGAGTGGACGTTGTCCTCGAGCTCCGACAGGCCCTCTTCGGCGAGCTTCATCCGCTTCGGTCCCTCGAACTCGAAAGGCTTGGAGACCACGGCAACGGTCAGGACTCCGAGTTCCTTCGCCACTTCCGCGAACACCGGCGCCGCACCGGTGCCCGTGCCGCCGCCCATGCCGGCGGTGATGAAGACCATGTGCGCGCCACGCAGCGCATCGGCGATGCGGTCGCGCGCCTCCTCGGCCGCAGCGCGCCCGGCGTCCGGCCGGCTGCCGGCGCCCAGGCCCGACCTGCCGAGTTGCAGGATGTTCTGCGACGACGACCGCGCCAGTGCCTGGTGATCGGTGTTCGCGCAGACGAACTCCACGCCCTGCACGCCCCGCCGGATCATGTGCTCGACCGCATTGCCGCCGGCCCCGCCCACGCCCACTACCTTGATGATGGTCCCGTTTGTCTCTGTTTCCAGAATCTCGAAGCTCATGTTTCCTCCTGATTTGCCGATTTCGTTACTGCACGATTTGGAACGCTCACTGACAAAAGCGCAGCCTTACGCGCTTGCCACTGAGTACTCCGCCCTCACCACTAGAAATTGCCCACGACCCACTCCTTCATCCGCTTGAAGGTCTGCTTGAACGATCCGGTCTGCTGCGCGATCTTCCGGCCCCGCAGGCGCTGCGAGTGCGCCTCGACCAGCAGGCCGATCGCCGTCGCAAAGCGCGGATTGCGCACGACATCCGCCAGCGAGCCGTCGTAGCTCGGCCAGCCGATGCGCGCCGGTTTCAGGAACACGTCTTCCGCGATTTCGGTCATGCCGGGCAGCAGGCTCGTCCCGCCGGTCAGCACGATTCCCGACGAGAGCAGTTCCTCGTAGCCGGACTCGCGGATGACCTGCTGCGTCAGCGTGAAAAGCTCCTCCACGCGCGGCTCGATCACGGCCGCAAGCGACTGGCGCGACAGCAGGCGCGGACCACGGTCGCCGAGGCCCGGGATCTCGATCTTCTCGTTCGGGTCCGCCAGCACTTCCTTGGCGACACCCCAGCGCAGCTTGATCTCCTCGGCATCGGGGATCGGCGTGCGCAGGGCCATCGCGATGTCGTTCGTGATCTGGTCGCCCGCGATCGGAAGGATCGCGGTGTGGCGAATGGCGCCACCCGTGAAAATGGCGATGTCGGTGGTGCCGCCGCCGACGTCCACGAGCGCCACGCCCAGTTCCTTCTCGTCCGCCGACAGCACGGACAGCGATGACGCGAGCGGCTGCAGGATCAGGTCCTGAACCTCGAGTCCGCAGCGGCGCACGCACTTGATGATGTTCTGCGCGGCGCTGACCGCGCCGGTGACGATGTGCACCCGCACCTCGAGCCGCACGCCGCTCATGCCGATCGGCTCGCGGATGTCCTCCTGTCCGTCGACGATGAACTCCTGCGTCAGCACGTGCAGCACCTGCTGGTCGGTGGGGATGTTCACCGCCTTGGCGGTCTCGATCACGCGCGCGACATCGGCGCCCGAGACTTCGCGGTCCTTGATGGCCACCATGCCGCTCGAGTTGAAGCTCTTGATGTGGCTGCCCGCGATGCCGGTGAAGACATCCTTGATCTGGCAGGCGGCCATCAGCTCCGCCTCCTCCAGCGCGCGGCGGATCGACTGCACCGTCGACTCGATGTTGACGACGACACCCTTGCGCAGGCCCTGCGACTCGGCCTGCCCCAATCCGATGACCTGGAACCGCCCCTCCGGGAGCACCTCGGCCACCGCCACCACCACCTTGGAGGTGCCGATGTCGAGTCCGACGATCAGGTCTTTGGTTTCGTTTCTCATGTTCTCGTCATCGGGTTTTCGCGGGAGGCAGGGCAGCCAGCCCGTTGGGGTAACGCGCGTCGATGCTCTGCGGCGCCCCGCCGACGCGGGCCGCGACCATCGGATAGGCGGCGACGACCTGGGCCAGGCGATCGTTCAGGGCGATGCCGTCGGTGTCGCGTCCGAGCTCGAGGCGCGTCGCCGCGCCATCGATGCCGGTCACGTCGACGGCCCACGAACGGCGGTCGGACACGTCGATCGCCGCGATCCGCATGCCGAGCGGAGCGAGCATCGCCGCGAACTCGTAGTAGCGCCGCGCGGCATCGCGAGCGACCGCTTCAGGCCCCTCGAAGGCGGGCAGCGGTCCGTGGATCTCCGCCTCCGCGGGATTGGCGACGAACAGCTCTCCGGCGTCCGACAGCAGGCGTCCGTCGCTCCAGACGCCGAGGGCGCGATGTTCGAC
>Ga0105102_10000660_pt1 | contig 10629 bp, 8 predicted proteins | sample PPLLaktember2015_FD_87032 | JGI IMG/M metagenome (GOLD analysis project Ga0105102, IMG submission 87032) | Freshwater sediment microbial communities from Prairie Pothole Lake near Jamestown, North Dakota, USA - PPLs Lake P7 Core (6) Depth... | ecosystem: Environmental > Aquatic > Freshwater >...
GACCATTCCCTTCGGAAAGCAATTTCAGAACAATAAAAGATATGGGTTCGGTCTTACCCTCAGCATTCCCATTTTCAATCAGTTCCAGGTCAGAAATGGCATCTCAAGCGCCTCCCTTCAGGTTGAGGATTTCAAATACCGTATGCAGGCATCACAGAATCTGCTTCAGAAAGACATCGAGCAGGCATACACCAATGCCTTGTCTGCTATGAAAAGATACATTTCCAGTGAAAAGGCGGTTCATGCCAGCACGGAAGCATTCCGGTATGCTGAAGAAAAACTGAATGTGGGAATGGTTACCATGGTCGAATATAACCAGATCAAGAACAACCTTTCCATTGCCCGGTCGCAGTTGACCCAGGCCAAATTTGAGTATGTCTTTCGATCCAAGATACTCGACTTTTACAACGGAATCCCGATTAAACTGTAAAAGGCTACTCCTTTTTCTTATTTTCCCTGATGATCTCTTTCACCACTTTCTTTGCGGAATCGCCGATTTCGCGGGCTCCTTTGGATAGCTCCTGCATATCCTGTTTGAGGTCCTTTTTCAGGTAGTGTTCCACATCCTCTTTTACCTCATCGAGGTCTTTGCCAAGATCATTTTTGAAAAACCGGGAAAACCGGTTTTTTTCTCTTTCTGCCAGGTACCGGAATTTCAGGGCTTTCACTTCTGATTTCTCCTCCAGTGTCAGTGTTTCGCTGTATTTTTCGTACCATTCCCCGGTGTATTTATTATACCTTTTGTTGGCATAATGCCAATCGGAAAGGCTGAATTTTTCACTGTTTTTTCCGACATCATCAACGAAGCGGCTGAAGTTTTTCAGATAGGATTCCTTATTGTAAGGAATCAGGCAGGAAGTAAGGGCTGCCACCAGGAACAACAGGCAGACAGACTTTAGTACGACTTTTTTCATTATGAATAACCAGTTTTTCATGACCAAATCAGGAAGGAATTAATATGATTTTCAGGAAGATAAATTTTCAGGAGGTACATCATCTGTAATGATTTGCTTGCGCAGGCGTGAAAAGAGCGATTCATTGTCGGAATGCTCCTTGTGGGCCTGGTAAATACTCGCATTTAACTCAAACCCGATCAGAAGGATCAGCGCCATCAGGTAGATGAGCAACAGAATGATGAGCAGGGTTCCGATGGAACCATAGAGTTTATTGTACTGACTGAAGTGGTTGATGTAATAGGTAAAACCAAACAGGGTGATGATGCTGAGCAGGGTTGCCAGGGTACCCCCGGCGGAAATAAACCGCCATTTGGTTTTTTTGGCCGGAGCCATATAATACAAAAAGGAATAGGCAAAAAAGAACAAGGCGACGATAATGATCCATTTGGTTACCGACAGAAGGTGATAGGTAAACCGGTCAAAGAGCAGGGCATGTTCAACCAGGTATTTCAGCAGGACTTGTCCGCCTGTGACCAACCCAATGGCAGTTGCCAGCAAAAACCACAGAATGACCAGCAAAACAGCCGAAATCATCCACTGTCCGTACCAGGTGCGGCGGTTGATGCTGTGAACAGTCGCATCGAAGGCCGCCATGATGGAGGAGATGCCATTGGTGGCAAAAACGACGGCCATCAGGAATCCGAGCGACAGCAATCCTCCGCGGGGACGCTTGATGATGTCTTCCACCGTACCTTCAATGGCTTCAAATGTGCTGGTGGGAACAACCGACTGGATCAGACGGAAGAGCTCGTCCTGGAAATCGGGAATCGGAATGTAGGGAATAAGCGTAAAAAGGAATATGGTGGCCGGAAACAGAGCAAGGAAGAAGCTGTATGCAATGGCCGAAGCCCTTGTCGTTAACGAACCATCCACAATACTTCTCCAGAAAAACAGGGTTACCGTATACAATGGTACCCCATCGAGGAAAGGTAAAGTGATTCGTTTAGTCCAAAAGATGATTCTTCTGGCTAAATTCCGACGCCATACTGCCAGATCCTTGGAAATGGACTTTTTACTGTTTGTCAATTCTCAACTGGTGAATAATTTCTTTTCCCTCATTTTTTTTAAGCAGGAAATAGACCCTGAAAATGCCTTGTTTGGTAAATAACTGGCCGATGATGTATTTCGCTCCTTCTTTTCCTCCCTGGTGAATAATGGTAAATCTTTCCGGCTGATTCTGACTGAAAAAACCGGCAACTATCTGCTCTGCCTGTGCTTTGCTGTAAACATTGTCGTCATTTAAAATGACCAGTTCCACATTTTGGTTAAAACTGGAAGCCAGCAATCTGGCGTTCCCGGTTTTCAGACCTGTAATGATCTCTTCCGGAACCGGTTCCACCTTCTGATTTTCTGAAAATCCGTTTAATACCAGCAGCATCAGGGATATCAGCAACACCTTGTGAATTGTTTTCATGAATTGAGAATATTTCAAAATTTCAGTATTTTTCTGCAAAAACTGTGCAGTTTTTAAATGCTCATTAAATTTAGCGTAAATTTAGAAATTTTCTTATTCTGAATGAAATGAAAATTACCCTGATGGTAACCGGAAAAACCGATGCCGAATGGCTGCAACAGGGAATGGATGTGTATGCCAAGCGGCTTGGTTTTTATCTGACTTTTGAAATCAAGGTGGTCCCGGATGTGAAAAATGCCCGGAATTTGTCCGCCGCCGAACACAGGGAAAAAGAAGGAGAATTGATGCTGCCTCTGCTGGAGAATAAAAAAGAGATTTATATTCTGGATGAAAAGGGAAGTGATTATACCTCCCGGGAATTGGCCCGTTTTATCGAGCGTAAAATGGTTACCGGCTGCCGGGAATTGTTGTTCATCATCGGAGGGCCATATGGGTTCCCTGAAAAAATCATGAAAAAAGCCACCGGAAAAATATCTTTGTCCAAATTGACCTTCTCCCATCAAATGGTCCGATTATTGTTTCTGGAGCAACTTTACAGGGCAATGACCATCATCAGCGGAGAACCTTATCATCACGACTGATTATGCACGGTTTTATTAAGAAGTACATCCTGCTGATCATTGCAGTGTTTTGCCTGCTCACCGCCATTTTTCTGGAAAAGGGAGGTAATGAAAAGGTGAAGGAGCTGCGGATGATCGGCAACTTTCAACGAAAATGGACTGAAAAGCTAAAGCTGGTCGATAAAGAGATCAGCAACCTGAAGGAACGCTCTTCCATGTCGGGATTCTCCGATTTCATCCTGAGCGAAATGGCGGATTATAACAAAACCCTGGAAAAAGAAGGTACCGGATATCTGGTTTACTGCAACCAGAAATTATTATACTGGTCTGACCGGGCTGTTGCCTTTTATGAGACCTTACCCCCTGACAGCAAAGCAGGCAAACAATTCACCACCCTTCCCAATGGTTATTACCTTTCCGTTACTGCAGTAAGCGACAGTTTTACCATTGTCGGCTATATCCTTGTCAGGTATGATTATGTGCATGAGAATAAATACCTTATTAACAGGTTTTTCAGGGATTTTCGCTTGCCGGATGACTACCGCCTGGAAGGCAGTCCGGCAAATGGGGGATACGATATCCTGGGGATTCAAAATGAATACCACTTCTCCATAATTCCGGGCGAAAAAGTGGTCAGTCCCTCCTGGTCGGTATACTTACCCGGTATTTTATACCTGCTTGTCCTTTTGTTGCTGCTTCATTTTTCCGGGAGCTTCATTTCCCGGCTGAGGTTGGGATTCTGGGTAAGATTTCTGATTTCCTGTCTCTTCCTCCTGGCGATTTACTGGATCCACATTGGGTTGCACTTTCCGGCCATGTACAGCCGCATCGATTACTTTTCACCTTCCCATTTTGCCTGGACTTCTTTCTTACCATCTCTGGGAGATTTCCTTCTGGTCTCCTTTTTCATGCTCTACCTCTCCATTTTCATTTACCGGACCAACCGCCTCTCCCTTTGGCTGACGAGCGGGGAGCGGCATCCCTTTTTGCGGATTTTCCCCGTCTATGTTGGTATTGCCCTGATCTGGACGCTGGTGATCGAACTTACAGAGATCTTCATCGACAACTCCAGCTTTTCCTTCACCCTTAACCAGATCAACGAACTTACGGTGCCCACTTTTCTCGGCATTCTGTCCATCATGTTTCTATTATTCGCCCTGATCCTGATCTCTGTCAGAACTTCCGCGGAAATGGTGAAAGACTACCCATTAAAAACCCTTCTTCCGTCATTACTTGTGGTTTCAGTGACCGGAGCAGCCTTACAGTTCCTCTTCACCGGAAAACCGGCTTTCCATACCTGGGCCCTCTTCCTCGCTGTTTCCTTCATTTCGGTTCTTTTTGTTTCCCTGAAGACCAGGAAGTACCAGATGAGTTATCTGGTACTCTTCATCACGGTGGCGGCTGCTTTTTCCATTTATCTGATTTACAGCATTACCGACAAAAAGGAACAGGAGGTTCAAAAGCTACTGGCCGTTACCCTGGTTGCCGAGCATGATCCGGCAGCAGAGGTTTTCCTGGTAGAGATAAACCAGCAAATCAAACAAGATCCCAACATTCAGCGCTTGCTGGTATATCCTTATGACAAGATCGATCAATACCTCGAAACCACTTATTTCAGCGGGTTTTTCCGTCAGTATGACCTGCAGATCACTGTTTGTGCCGGAACCGACAGCGTAACCATCCACCCTCAGAATACCAAGGCGCCCTGTTTTGTCTTTTTTGACAGCATGATCAGAAATCAGGGTGTTCTTTTACCGGGTACAGATTTCTATTATATGGACAATATGGATGGCCGGATTTCCTATTTCGGGAGACTCTTTTATCCCTTACCTGGTAAAAGTTCGGGAGTATCGGTTTTTATTGACCTCAAGTCCAAGGTTCAGTCTGAAGGGGTTGGTTTCCCGGAATTGCTGATTGACCAGTCGATCAGAAAATCTGCGAGTTATAAAAGATACCACTATGCCAAATATTTCGGAGGGGAACTGGTCAACCGGCATGGCAGCTTTCCCTATAATTTTTACATCTATTCCTATGATTTTGAGGACAGTGAGTTTACTTTTACCCATTGGGACAATTACGAGCACCTGATTCACAAAACCAGGGAGAGCAACTATGTGATCGTCAGCAGAAGTCTTTATACCTTCACTGATTACCTGATCTCCTTTCCCTATCTTTTTGTTTTGTATTTTGTGTCTTCCCTGGTCATTCTTTTACTGATCCATCGCGGGAAGATCAGATGGAAAATTATGCTGGACCTGAAATTCCGCATTCAGGCGGCCATCATTTCGATTGTCTTTATTTCTCTCTTGCTGGTGGCTGCAGGAACCATTTTTTACAACCTGAGGGAATCGGGGGCACGTTTGCAAAGCGACCTGGACCAGAAAATGAACTCCATTGCGGTTGAACTGGACCAACACCTTGAAAATGAGACCTCTTTTTATCCTTCCATGACCGATTGGCTGCTTCCTGAACTGGTAAAACTCTCCAATGTTTTTCAGACCGACATCAACATCTACAGGGTAAACGGAGATCTGGTCGCTTCTTCACGACCGGAAATTTTCAACAGAGGTTTGGTTTCCAGAAAAATAAACACTCAGGCCTATTACGAACTGTATGAAAATTTTCAGACCAATTATTTTCAGCCGGAGAAAATCGGTGAGTTGAGCTATCTTTCAGCCTATGAACCGATCATCAACAACAGGGGCGAGTACCTCGGCTTTATCAATCTTCCTTACTTTACCCATCAGGACAAGTACAGCCAGGAGATATCCACTTTTGTAGTGGCTTTTATCAACCTCTATGTCCTTTTGTTTCTGGCCAGCCTGGTGATTGCCGTGTTTTTCGCCAATCAGATCACTCTGCCCCTGGTTACCATCAGGGAAAACCTCCGGAAAATTGAGTTGGGAAAACGCAACGAACACATCCATTATCAGAGGGATGACGAAATCGGCAAGTTGGTGAAGGAATACAACAAAAAAGTGGATGAGCTGGCCATAAGCGCGGAGTTACTGGCCCGGTCGGAACGGGAAAGCGCCTGGAGGGAAATGGCCAAACAGGTAGCCCACGAAATTAAAAACCCCCTTACGCCGATGAAGCTGAACATCCAGCACCTCCAGCGGTTCCGGGGTGAGGGGAAAGAGTATTCAGAATACGTAAACCGCATTTCCCGGATACTGATCAACCAGATCGACACGTTGTCGGACATAGCCACCGAGTTTTCCAGTTTTGCTCAGATTCCCACGGCCATTAAACAGGTTTTCCCGCTTGCGGAACAAATCGGAAAAGTCATTGAACTGTACACCCTTCACGACCGCGTCACCTTTACTTTCCTGAAAAACAACTGCGATGAAGTTCAGATCAATGCCGACCGGGAACAACTATCCAGGGCGCTGATCAACCTCATAAAAAACGGGATTCAGGCCATCCCCGAAGACAGGGAAGGAACCATCATCATCTCTCTGGAGAAGAGGGATCAGACCGTGGTTATTTCTGTGGAAGACAATGGAACGGGAATTCCTCCGGAATTACAGGAAAAAATGTTCAGTCCCAATTTCACCACCAAAAGCAGTGGTATGGGTTTAGGGCTGGCGATAGTCAGGAATATTGCCGGGAATTTTAGCGGGAGGGTATGGTTTGAAACCCGTCAGAATGAAGGAACAACCTTCTTTTTTGAGATTCCGGTGTATAACCATAAGCTTCAGCATTAGCAAAGTATAAATTTCACATCATGGTACCACTCTCTTTCAGAACCATTTCAGAACGCCTCAGGCAAATCGGGCTACCGGATGTTGACCTGGTTATCGGCATTGGAAATGGAGGTATAGTTCCGGCTTCTCTGGCTGCTTTTATCCTGAATGCAGAACTCAGGATCATCGTCCTTAACTACCGGGATGAAAGCAATGCTCCCCTTTATGATGCCCCCCGTGTCATTAACCTTCCGGAGGATGTTCAACTGCCCGGCAGGAAAGTGCTGTTGGTGGATGATGTGTCGGTTACAGGGAAGACCCTGCAGAAAGCGAAGGAGATGCTGGTCAACCACGAAGTGACCACCCTGACCATGAAGGGGAAAGCTGATATTGTTCTGTTTCCGGAAATCAGCGAGTGTGTCAGTTGGCCATGGAAAGCCGGGGTACAGGGTAAACAGTGACCTGAAGCAGACCACTATTTCCCATGCCGGAAGAGGGTCTCCTTTTCCGAACCCGACAGGCTGTCATAGCCCGTTTTGCTGATTTTTTCCAGAATGCGGTTCAGTTCATGGTGGTCTGCTATCCGTTGGCGGTTGTATTCATAATCATCACGCGGGGGTTGTTTGTGGATGATTCTGATTTTTGCCCCTGGGGTGAATAGTTTTTCCCACCCTTTTTCCAGGGCCGGGATAAATGAGGTTAGGTCTCTCCCTTTTTGTGAAAGCACCGTAAACAGCCACCCGGCAACTACTCCGCCCAGATGGGCCAGGTTGCCGCCGGCGTTGGAAACTGAAATTCCGATGACGTAGCTGACCACCATAAAAAGGGCGAGGAATTTTAAAGGGACCCTTCCTATGAGAAACAGATAAATGGGCCGGTTGGGATCTTTGACCGCTGCAGCCATCAGTATCGCGATGATGGAGGCGGAAGCACCCAGCAGAAATGAGTTGTCGATTACCCGGCTGAAGGCCGGGAAGAAGTTATAAGCCAACATATAGACCAATCCGCCGGAAATTCCTCCCAGAATGTAAAGCCCCAACAGCTGATGGCCGGTAAAATAATCGAGAAAAATCCGCCCGAACCAGTACAGCACAAGCAGGTTAAAAAGAATATGCAAAAAATCGAAATGGAGGAACATGTAGGTGATCAGTGACCAGGGCTGATGGAGAAACCTGGGGATACCGGCCGGTAATTCAAACCAGGTCAGTCCGGTGAAACTGTTTCCCGACAAAAAAAAGAGCAGGTGCAACACACGGAAAAGGAGGAAAACGGCGAGGTTCAGATAGATCAGCCGGGTGATGACCGATCCTTTGCTGAAGGAGGATTTTATGTCGTTCCAAATCTCCATCATCAATCAATAAAACGTTTTGGTGGTTTTGTTCCAGTATTTGATCAGGAAGAAACCGAAGAGCATACCTCCCAGATGGGCAAAATGGGCGATGCTTCCTCCGGAGTTAGTAAGGCCAAAGTAGAGTTCGATGGCCCCGTAGGCAATAACAAAGTATTTGGCTTTGATTGGGATGGGAGGGAAAAGCAGCATAAGCCGGGTGTTTGGGAAGAGCATCCCAAAGGCCAGCAATACGCCGAAAACTGCTCCGGAGGCGCCTACAGTGGGTATGTTCATTTTAAGTCTCACAATCTGCTCCATCACTTTTTCCCCTTCAATGGCAAAGGCATTGCTGGAGGGATCGTCGTACCAGTTGGAAATGAAATCCATTAGCTGTTTACTCGGCGCAGGCAGGTTCTTATTGACAAATTTGTCGAGGAGCTCAGGCGCGGGAGTGTTGTTGAAAGCCGAAATGGCGTGTTGCATGGAAGAGATTTCCAAATAATTCACGAAGGTATGCAGGGCAACGGCGCCGAGTCCGGTGACGAAATAATATACCAGGAAACGCCGGGGCCCCCATACATTTTCCAAAACTCTCCCGAACATCCAGAGCGCAAACATGTTAAAGAAGAGATGCATGAATCCGCCATGCATGAACATATGGGTGATGACCTGGTAAAGTCTGAATTTTTCAGAACCCGGGTAATGTAAGCCCAGTCTTTCCGTCAGATCAATGCTGCCCTGTTGGAGTACCACGGTGGCCAGAAGCATAAGTACATTGATGATGATCAAATTTTTGACAACCACTGGTGTGTCCCCGAAGATGGATCTGTTTTGAGTCATAATCTGTTTTTTTTCGTCTATCAATTTTCCGGCCAAAATATAGTAGGACGGGTTATAGGTCAAAGTGTCACCTGGTAAATAATTTGTCCATTTCTTCCAGGGGGATGATGGTCAGAATTGTTCTCCCATCGAAGGTGAAATTTGGAGACGAGCAGGCAAACAATTGGTCTACCAGCTGTTCCATATCTTCCGGGCTAAGATCTTCCTGGAAATTTGCTGCGGAAGCCCTGGCCAGGGAGGCGGCTGTTTGCTCCTTCATCCGGGTGCGGGCGTTGACGGGAGAATTTTTATATTCTTCCAGTAGTTTTTCCACGACACTGACCGGTGAATGATTATCCAGAACGCCCGGAATGCCATTGATGATCCAGGTTTCTTTCCCGAATTCCCGGATATCAAAACCCAGCGCCGTCAGGTCGGGGAGCAATTCTTTCAGCAGCCCGGAATCGGCGCCGTTAAGTTCAAAGGTCTGCGGGAAGAGTATCTGCTGGGATGCCACCTGCTCCGTTTTCAGTATATCGAGGAAACGTTCAAAGAGAATTCTTTCCCTGGCTCTTCGCTGATCAATGACCATCATCCCCGACTTAACAGGCAGAATGAGGTATTTTTGTTTGATTTGCAGGGTTTTCCTTCCGTAAGTGGGGATGGTAACCCCGGATTCCGGGGAAATTTCGGGACTGAAAAGGGATGGTACGGCTTCACGGTTTTCGTAGAGCTTTTCCCAGTTTTGCAGGTTGGATCTTTCTCTCCGGAAGGAAGGGTCGGAGTCGCTTTCCTGCCGGGGTGGTGCGTGAAAAGGATTGTATCCCGGATTCAGGAAGATCGGCGGTTCCGGAAGGAGAGAACCCTGCGGAGGGGGCAGGGGTATGTCTATATTGCCCGACTGGTCGAAATCGATGGAGGGGACAATGCTGTTTTTTCCCAATGATTCCCTGATTGCCGCATGGATGATCTGCCAGATGGCATTCTCATCCTCGAATTTAATCTCTGTTTTGGTCGGGTGTACATTGATGTCAATATGGCCGGGGTCTACTTCCAGAAAGAGAAAGTAGGAGGGAAAGGAATCTGCGGGCATCAGCTTCTCATAAGCCTGCATGATGGCTTTATGAAACCAGGGATGGCGCATGTAACGGCGGTTCACAAAAAAGAATTGTTCTCCCATGGTTCTCCTGGCAAACCGGGGCAGGCCGGTAAAGCCGGTCACCTGTATCATTGAGGTGACACTGTTGACCGGGATCAGGCAATGGCTGATGTTCTTCCCAAAGATACCCACCACTCTTTTCATGGTGTTTCCGGGGGGCAGGTCGAGAAGCAGGATGTTGTTGTGGTAAAGCTGGAAGGCAATTTCCGGATTGGGGATGGCTACGCGTTGCACCTCCGATACGATGTTTTTTAGTTCGTATGCTTCGGATTTCAGAAATTTTCTCCGGGCAGGGACATTGAAAAAGAGGTTTTTCACCTGAATGGTGGTGCCATGCCGGCAGGCAACCGGTTCCTGTGTGATCACATTGGTGGCGATGATGTGGAGGTGGGTCCCGGTTTCATCGTCGTACCGGCGGGTACGCATTTCCACATCGGCAATGGCGGCCACCGAGGCCAGCGCCTCCCCCCGGAAACCCAGTGTCCGGATGGCAAATAAATCGTTGGCCTGACGGATTTTCGAGGTGGCATGCCGCTCAAAAGACATGCGGGCATCGGCAGGTGACATGCCGCATCCGTTGTCGGTGATCTGAATCAGGGTTTTTCCGGCATCCTTAATGTGAATGATAATTTCCCCCGCACCGGAATCGAGGGAATTCTCCACCAATTCCTTGACCACCGATGCAGGTCGCTGGATTACTTCCCC
>Ga0105102_10000665_pt1 | contig 10592 bp, 6 predicted proteins | sample PPLLaktember2015_FD_87032 | JGI IMG/M metagenome (GOLD analysis project Ga0105102, IMG submission 87032) | Freshwater sediment microbial communities from Prairie Pothole Lake near Jamestown, North Dakota, USA - PPLs Lake P7 Core (6) Depth... | ecosystem: Environmental > Aquatic > Freshwater >...
CGCCGGCCTGGGCCCAGCCCCTGGCCTTACCTTTGCGGGCTTAATCATAACATATTGTTTAAGAATGACTATGCTGGATTGGAAAGATTCTGGCCAAACCCGCCCGGGTCCAACATTGGGGCCGCATGGAAGCCAATAGCCAAGCTTTCCCCACAGGCTTATCCACAGGTGACGTGGACAAGGGGCATTTTCGTCACTGGCTCAGAAACTTGTCCCCGAATCCGCAGCCCTGGTCGAAAAGCCATCCACAACCCAGACGGTAGCCTACAGGCACGGTGGGAGCGGGGGATGGCGTAGAATCTCCTCGCCGCCGGGCCTGGCCCCGGCCTTTCGCGGACTGCCCTTGCCCAGAGCCCATGCCCGACCTCTCTCCTCTCATTCTTCGCATCGCACTGCCAGTCCCGGTGCCGGGGCTCTTCGACTATCTGCCCCTCGCCGACAGCGGACCCGAGCCCCGACCCGGGATGCGGGTCCAGGTGCCCTTCGGCCACCGCGTCCGGGTAGGGATGGTCGTCGCCCTGGCCCGGGAGAGCGATCAGGAGCCGGCAAGGCTCAAGCCCATTCTGGCCTTGCTCGACAGCCAGCCCCTCCTCGGCGCCAGCGACCTGGAACTTATTCTGTGGGCCGCTGATTATTATCGCCAGCCCCCGGGCGAGGCCCTCTTTTCCGCCCTGCCGGCCCGTCTGCGTCGGGCGGAGCCAACCCTGGAGCCGCGGCAATCCGGATGGCCGGGCTGGCGCTTGACGGCCCTGGGCCGCGAGCAGGCGCCGGAGGCCCGCGCCCGGCGTCAGGCCGAACTCCATCGCCTGCTGGGCGAACACCCGGACGGCCTCGGCGAGGCCGCGATCCGGTCACGGCTGGGGGAGATCAAGACCCCCCTGCGCGCCCTGGCCGAGCGCGGCTGGATCGAGCCTTGCCATCTGCTCCGCGATGAACCGACCCAGGAGCTGGAGGCAGGCCCGGCCCTCAATCCGCGCCAGGCCGAGGCGGTCGCGGCGGTGCGCGCCGCCCTTGGCCGGTTTCAGCCCTTCCTGCTGGAGGGCGTGACCGGCAGCGGCAAGACCGAGGTCTATATCCGGCTTCTGATCACCGTCCTGAAAGCGGGGGGCCAGGCCCTGCTTCTGGTGCCCGAGATCGGGCTTACGCCCCAGCTCCGGCGCCGCCTGGAACGGCGCATTCCAGGCCGCCTGGTGACCCTGCACTCGGCCCTCAACGCCACTGAGCGGGAACTGGTCTGGCAAGCGGCGGCCAGTGGAGCGGCGGACCTGGTGCTGGGCACCCGCTCGGCGGTCTTTACGCCCCTGCCGCGCCTGCGACTGATCCTGGTGGACGAGGAGCACGACATCTCCTTCAAGCAACAGGACGGTTTTCGCTATTCGGCCCGGGACCTGGCGATACGCCGCGCCCAGCGCGCCGGCTGCCCCGTGGTTCTCGGCTCGGCGACCCCCTCCCTGGAGAGCCTGCACAATGCGGCATCCGGCCGCTATGCGCGGCTGGAGCTGCCTGAGCGGGCCGGCGCTGCCAAGCCGCCGGCCATCGGCCTCCTCGATATCCGCGCTCAACCCTTGCGCGGCGGTCTCTCTGAGGTGCTGATCCGGCTCATGCGCGAGCAGTTCGACTCGGGCAATCAGGTCATTCTCTTTCTGAACCGGCGGGGTTTCTCGCCCGTGCTGACCTGCCATGACTGCGGCTGGGTCGGCGACTGCCCCCATTGCGACGCCCGCCTTACCCTCCACCTGGCGGACCAGCGGCTCTGGTGTCACCACTGCGGTTTGGCCAGACCCATCCCCGCCACCTGTCCCCAGTGCGGCGGGCTCGACATCCGGCCCCTGGGCCAGGGCACAGAGCGCCTTGAAGGGGAACTCCAGGCCCTCTTTCCCGACATCCGGGTAGCGCGGGTGGATCGCGACAGTACACGCCGCAAGGGGGATCTTGACCGGCTGCTGGCAGCGGTCCGGGCCGGCGACTACCCCCTGCTGGTAGGCACCCAGATGCTGGCCAAGGGCCACCATTTTCCCCGTGTCACCCTGGTCGGTATCCTGGATGCGGACAATGGCCTCTTTGGCTCTGACTTTCGCGCCACCGAGTACATGGCTCAGCTCGTGATCCAGGTGGCCGGCCGCGCCGGGCGAGCCGAGTGGCCCGGCCGGGTGGTACTCCAGACCCACCACCCGCATCACCCCCTCCTCCAGACACTGCGTCGCCAGGGTTATCCCGCCTTCGCCGCCGCCGCCCTGCGAGAACGCCGGGAGGCTGGCCTCCCCCCCTTTGCCCATCAGGCCCTGCTGCGGGCCGAGTCGTCCACCCGCGAATCCTCCCTGGGCTGGCTACGCCTGGCCCTGGATGTGGCCCGCCCACTCGCCGGACCAGGCACGGGCCTCTTCGGACCCGTGCCCGCGCCCATGGAGCGGCGGGCCGGGCGTTATCGCGCCCAACTCCTGGCCCAGGGGGGGGAACGCGCCGGGTTGCAGACCTTCCTCGCCGCCTGGGTGCCTCGGCTGCACAAACTCAAGGGTCAGGGTGGCCTGCGCTGGTCGATCGACGTGGACCCCCGCGAGATGTTCTGAAGTCAAAAGGCCGGGATTCCTGTTATCCTTGGCGCCCCGCTTTTTGCTGGCCCCTCCCCGGACCGGCCTCTGGACACCACAGCCAACCCAATGAAGCAACAGGTCAAGGATCTCCTCGTAACCGCATGGCGTCGTCTGGCCGAGACCGGCCAGATCCCCGGCGCGGATCTTCCCGATCCCCAGATAGACCGCGCCCGCGACCCCGCCCATGGCGATTTCTCCACCAACCTGGCCCTGGTCATGGCCAAGGCCATCGGTGGCAAGCCACGTGACCTGGCGGCGCGCCTGGTGGCGGCCCTGCCGGCCTCCGCTCTGGTGGCGCGCACGGAGATCGCGGGTCCGGGTTTCATCAACTTCTTCCTGGCGCCCCATGCCCATCGGGACCTGATCCCGGCGATCCTCGCCGCCGGACCCGCCTATGGCCGCAGCCACCTGGGCGCGGGCAGGCGGGTCCAGGTCGAGTTCGTCTCCGCCAACCCCACCGGTCCCCTGCATGTCGGTCACGGCCGGGGCGCAGCCTATGGCGCCGTGGTGGCGGACCTGCTGGCGGCCGTCGGCTTCGACGTCCATCGCGAATACTATGTCAACGACGCCGGCCGTCAGATGGACATCCTGGGCACCTCACTCTGGCTGCGCTACCTGGAGCTGGCCGGCGAGGACCTGCCCTTTCCCAGCAACGGCTACAAGGGTGACTATGTCTGGGACATCGCCGCCACCCTGCACCGGGAACATGGCGATGCCTATCGCCACGACGCCAGCGAGATCTTCGCCAATCTGCCGGCGGACGAGCCGGCGGGGGGCGACAAGGAGGCCCATATCGACGCCCTCATCGCCCGGGCCAAGCAACTCCTGGGGGACAACCGCTACCGCTATGTCTTCGAGCTGGGGCTCAACACCATCCTTGACGACATCCGCGACGACCTGACCCTCTTCGGGGTGGAATACGATGAGTGGTTCTCGGAGCGCTCCCTGACCGAGAAGGGGGCCGTAAACCGCGCCCTCGAGCGGCTGCGGGAGGCCGGTCACCTTTACGAGAAGAACGGGGCCCTCTGGTTCCGCGCCACGGGATTCGGCGATGACAAGGATCGCGTGGTAGTCCGCGACAACGGTCAGATTACCTATTTCGCCTCCGACATCGCCTACCACATGGACAAGATGGAGCGCGGCTTCGACCGCGTCATCGACATCTGGGGCGCCGATCATCACGGCTATGTGCCGCGCATCAAGGCGGCCCTCCAGGCCTTGGGCGACGACCCGGAAAAGCTTGACGTCCTCCTGGTCCAATTCGCCATTCTCTATCGCGGCGGCGAAAAGGCGCAGATGTCCACCCGCTCCGGCGAGTTCGTGACCCTACGCCAGTTGCGCAAGGAGGTCGGGCGTGACGCCGCCCGCTTCTTCTACGTCATGCGCCGCTGCGAGCAGCACCTGGATTTCGACCTCGACCTGGCCAAGTCCCAATCCAGCGACAATCCGGTCTATTACGTCCAGTACGCCCATGCCCGCATCTGCAGCGTCCTGCGCCAGGCGGCGGAAAAGGGCCTGGCGGCGGAGCCCAGCCCCGGCGCGACGAATCTGGAGCGCCTGACGGAGGCCCACGAGCAAGACCTGCTCAAGACCCTGGCCCGCTACCCGGAGGTGGTGGAGGAGGCGGCCCTCAACGAGGAGCCCCACCAAGTCACCCACTATCTGCGCGAGTTGGCCAACGACTTTCACACCTATTACAACGCCCATCCCTTCCTGGTGGAGGACGCCACCCTGCGCGACGCCCGTCTCAAACTCATCCTGGCGGCGCGGCAGGTGCTACGCAATGGCCTGAATCTGATTGGCGTCTCGGCGCCGGAGAGCATGTGAGATGGTGAGCGAAACCCGGCCCAACCCCAGCTTGAAGGCCAGCACCAGACCCCGCCATCGCCACGGCGGCTCCTGCTTTTTCTGGTTCCTCGCCGGCGGCCTCAGCGGCGCCCTGGGCATTGCCTTTGCCTGGATGATGGACGAGCGCGGGGATGCCGCCGGAGCGGCTGGCAATGGTGTTGCGCCCGCCGCCCAGGAACAGCCCAAGCCCCGCTTCGACTATGCCACCATCCTGCCGGAGCTGGAGGTGCTGGTGCCCGACGATGATCTATCGGATCGGCCACCGGCCCTGCCACCACCGCCAGAGGTCGTCAAGGAACCGGCCACGCCGGATGCCAAGACCCCCGCGGCGGCCAAGCCCCCCCCGGGGAAGACCGCCGCCCAACCCCCGAAGCCCGCGGAACAGACGGCCTCGGGCGGCGATGGGGGGTCCTACATACTCCAGGTTGCCTCCTTCAAGACCCCGGCGGACGCCGAGCGCCTCAAGGCCAAGCTCGCCCTGCTCGGCCTCTCCTCCAGCGTCCAGCAGGTCACCATCAACGGCAAGGACACCTACTACCGGGTCCGCACCGGCCCCTACAAGGGCAAGGAAGCCGTCAACAAGGCTAAGTCCCAGCTCGCCGGCAAGGGACACGAGGCCATGACCATCAAGCTCAAGTAGGCGCGACGGGGGTCAAGGATGGCGGGGATGAGAAGCCCGCGGCCAAGCATCGCCTTAATCCTTCGGTGCAAACATCATGGCCGTGATCAGACCTGGGCGCCGAGGGGGCGGGGATGGCCATGGCGACCCCAGGCGCGCAGGCCAAGCATGACGGCGGCAAGGACCATGGAGATACCGGTGATCCAGGCGCTGGAAGAGACCGGGTGGGTATCGAAGGTGGCGGCCTGATAGAACAGGGTGGCGACGCAGAAGGCAATGCCGGTGCTCCAGGCGGCGACGAAGGCGGCCCAGGCCCGCCCGGCCTCGCGGATGATGGCGCCAATGGTCGCGACGCAGGGGAAATAGAGCAGTACGAACAGCAGGTAAGCGAAGGCCCCGGCGCGGCCATCGAAACGGGCCTCCATGGCGCTAAAGGTACCGGCGTTCAGGCCTTGCCCGGCGGTCACCGCCTCCCGGTCCGACAGGTCCCCCACATCGAGGCCCAGGGGGTCGAGGAGGGCCTCGCCAAGATGCGACAGGTTGGCGGGCACGGTCGCCAAGGCCGCCCCCAGGGCCGCGCCGAGCTGGAAGGGTGACTCCTCTTCCTGCTTCGGGCGAGCCTCCTCCGCCAGGCGGCCATAGAGGGCGTCCAGGGTACCGACGATGACCTCCTTGGCCAGGATGCCGGAGAAGATACCCAGCACCGCCGGCCAGTTGTCCTCGCGAATCCCCAGGGGGGCGAAGAGGGGCGTGGCGGCGCGGCTGGCGGCGCCGAGGATGGAATTCTCGGTGTCGCCTCGCCCCAGGCCACCGTCGGTGCCAATGGCGCCGAGGAGGTTCAGCGCCAGCACCATGGCGACGATGACCCGACCCGCCTCCCGCAGGAAAAGGCGCACCCGGTCCCAGGTCCGGAGCAGGATGCCTTTCAGGGTCGGCAGGTGATAGGGCGGCAACTCCATCATGAAACCGGTGCTCTCCCCCTGGAGCAGGGTCCGCTTCATCACCAGGCCAGTGAGCAGGGCCACCAGGATGCCGGTGACATAGAGGGCGAAGACCACATTCTGCCCGGACTGGGGAAAAAAGGCCGTGGCAAAAAGGACATAGACCGGCAGGCGGGCGCCGCAGGACATAAAGGGATTCATGAGAATGGTGAGGCGGCGCTCGCGCTCGTTCTCCAGGGTGCGGGTCGCCATCACCGCCGGGACATTGCAGCCGAAGCCCACGATCAGGGGCACGAAGGCCTTGCCTGGCAGGCCAATGGATCGCATGAATCGGTCCATGACGAAGGCTGCCCGTGCCATGTAGCCCGTGTCCTCCACCACCGACAAAAAAAGATAGAGGCTGGCGATGACGGGGATGAAGGTGGCCACCACCTGGAGGCCGCCGCCGATGCCGTCAGCCACCACCAGGGCCAGCCAGGCTGGCGCCCCCAGGACCTTCAGCAGGGCGCCAAGGCCATCGACGAAGAAGGCGGCGGCGACGCCATCGAAGAGGTCGATGAAGGCCCCGCCGATGTTGATGGTGAAGACGAACATGAGGTACATGATCGCCAGGAAAAGGGGGATGCCCAGGATGCGGCTCAACACCACCCTATCGATGCGGTCGGACAGGGTCTTGCCGGCGCGGCCCCGGTCCCGGGTCACCCGATTGGCCAGGCCGTGGGCATGGCCGAAGCGCGTATCGGCGATCAGTATGTCCGGATCCTCCCCCGAGCGGTCCCGAATCTCACCTCGCCAGTGGGCGGCGCGCTCGCAAGTCGGTTCGTCCGCCACCACCTCGGCGGCGGCATCGCCTTCCAGCAGTTTCAGCGCCAGCCAGCGCCCGTTTTCGCGGGGTTCCAGGCGGGAAAAGCGGGGCGCCAGGTCGGTCAGGGCCTGTTCCACGCACTCGTCATGGGCCAGACCGAATCCGCCGCGCTCCCGCCCCTCGGCCACCGCCAGCATACGTGCCTGGAGTTCGGTAATGCCCTCGCGGGTCACGGCGACCACGGGCACCACGGGGCAGCCGATCTCCTGGCTCAACTGCTCCGGGTTCAGCCGCACGCCGCGCTTGCGGGCCACGTCCATCATATTGAGGGCCAGCACCAGGGGCACGCCCATCTCCAGCAACTGGACGGTGAAATAGAGGTTGCGCTCCAGGTTGGAGGCATCCACGACGTTGACGATGAGGTCGGCCTCCCGGGACAGGAGGTAATCACGGGTCACCCGTTCGTCAAGGGAGCCAGCATCGAGGGAATAGATGCCGGGCAGGTCGATGACCCGGATCTCGCGGCCGTCGAGTTCCAGCCGGCCCTCCTTACGCTCCACCGTGACGCCGGGCCAGTTGCCGGTCTTCTGGCGGATGCCCGTCAGGGCGTTGAAGAGGGCGGATTTACCGCAATTGGGGTTGCCGGCGAGGGCCAGGGTCAGGGGGCGAGCGCCACCTTTCCCAGCACCGCTCTCGGCGCCCCTCTTGGCGCGGGAGCCCCGGGCGGAGGCAAGGTCATGGCAGCTCATTCCGCCTCGGGACCCCCGTCCGAGGGCTGCGCCCACAGCTTTTCCACCACGCCACCGCCGAGAGCGATGCGGGTGTCGCCACTGGCCAGGACCAGGCCACGGCCGCGGCGGTGGAGCACGATCACCGGGCTGCCAATGCGCAGGCCCAGGCCGAGAAGCCGGCGCTCCAGGCCACGGCCACCGCGTATCTCGGCCAAACGCGCCGGCTGCCCGGCGGGCAGGTCCAGGAGGGGAATGGAGGCAGTGGCTGTGATGGACATGGGGAAAATACGGCGCATCCCCGACCACCGAGGAGGTCAGGCCTTGACTCCCAGGGGCGGCGGGCACGAAACGATAATGTTTCTCGGCAACATCTGGTTCAGAGACGCCAGTATAGCGAAAACGCGCCGCCTGGGAACTGACCCGGCAGCACCTCCGTCCGTTCGGACGCGGCCAGGTCCGGGGATCTGGCGGTCCATGCCAGGGCCTCCGGGACTAGACCAGATCGAAGCGCTCGAAATCCAGGCTGAACTGGCCCCGCCCCTGGGTCTGGCCGCGCAGGTCCGTGGTATAGCCGAGCACCTGCTCCAGGGCCACCTCGCAGTCGATGGTGACCCGGCCACCCTCGCTCCGGGTGGCGCGGATCAGGGCGTGGCGAGACTGGAGATCCCCCAGCACGGCACCAAGATTTTCCTCCGGCACCACCACCTCCATGGCCATGAGGGGCTTGAGGGGTGCTGGGCTGGCCGCCTCCAGGGCCTTGTGGACGGCCCGCACGGCCGCCGCCCGTAGCGCCTCTGGGGTGGATGCGGCGCCAAAGACCTCCACGCGCAGAATCCTCGCCGCCACGTCCTCCACCGGCGTCCCCAGCAGGGGACCGGCCTCCAGGGCGGCGCACAGGCCGGCGCGCACAGCCACCGCCTGTTCCGCGTTCAGGCTCGCCCCGGCGGGCAGCACTTCGGGGATCTCATTCAGGACCTGAACGCCAGCCCCTCGCACCCTGGCCTCGACCGCCACCACCACCCGCGCCCGCCGCTCCGGGATTTTCTGCTCGATGATGGGGGGCGTGGCATGGATCTGGTCCCCGACGCCGGCGCCGAGGATGGTCTCGCGTACCGCCACCGCCGGCCGGCCGCTCCGCACGCCGACACGAAACTCGCGCTCCAGGCGCTCGATGACGATAGCCAGGTGCAGTTCGCCCATGCCGCGCAACAGACGCTGGCCCGTCTCCGGATCCTCCTCCAGGCGCAGGGTCGGATCCTCCTCCAGAACCTTGTCGAGGGCCTCGAGAAGCTTGCCCTCGTCCGTGCCGGCGGCGGGCTCCACCGCCAGACCCAGGACCGGCTCCCGGGCCTCGATGCGCTCCAGGCGCAGCAGATGGCCGGGGGCGCAGAGGGTATCGCCGGTGGTGGCATGGCGCAGGCCGGCAAGGAGGACGATCTCCCCCGCCTGGGCCTGGTCGAGTTTGGTCTTACGGCCGGCGTCCACCTCGAAGATTCGCGCCACCTGCTCGGTGAGGATGCGCCCGTCGGCGGTGAGGAACTGGACCTTGTCGCCGGGCTTGAGGTGGTTTCGGTAGAGACGGGCGAAAACGTGGCGGCGGCCCTCCCACATCTGTACCTTGAAGGCCAGGGCGACCAGGGTACCCTTGGCGTCCATGGCCACCTCTTCCGTGCCACCGTCCGGCCGCAGGGCTTGGGACGGGGGTCGGTCGAGGGGGGCCGGCAGCAACTTGACCACGCCGTCCAGCAGCGGCTGGACGCCCAGATTGCGCAGGGCGCTGCCGCCAAAGCAGGGGAAGTGGGTCCCGGCCAGGGTGCCTCGGCGCAGGGCGGCCCAGAGTTCCGCCGGTTCCGGCTCCTCGCCAGAAAGAACCCGGTCGGCCAGGTCATCGTCCTGTTCGGCGCAGGCCAACAGCAGGGCCTCGCGTTGGGAGGCGAACTGGTCCCAGATGACATCCGGACAGGGTTCATCGATGAGGTCGCTACCCTGATCTCCCGTGAAACCAAGCAGGCGGCGTTCGATCAAATGCACCACGGACGGCCGTCCGCCGGGGCCCTCCGCCAAGGGCAAGGTCACTGGCACGGGCTCGGCCCCCAGGCGCTGGCGCACACTGGCCAGGGCCTGGCCAAAGTCCGCCCCTGGCCGATCCATCTTGTTGACGAAGATGAGGACGGGTAGATTGAAACGGCACCGCTGGCGCCAGACCGTCTCGGTTTGGGGCTCAACGCCGCGCACGCCGTCGAGCACCAGGATGGCGCCGTCGAGGACACGCATGGATCGCTCTACCTCGACGGTGAAATCCACATGGCCGGGGGTATCGACAATCTGCAGGAGATGGCCGCGCCAGGGGGCCTTGGTGACGGCGGAGGTGATGGTAATGCCATGCCTCTGCTCCTCGGCCATGTAGTCCATGTGGGCGGCGCCGTCGTGGACCTCGCCAATCTTGTGGGAAGCGCCGGTATAAAACAGTATCCTTTCGGTCAAGGTCGTCTTGCCGGCATCCACGTGGGCGGCGATGCCTATGTTACGAACATGCGAGAGCGGCGAAGGCTTGGTCATCGATGCGAATGAGGTATGAAATCAGATGAAAAGACAGACATTGAAGTTGAATCAGGGGTGGCGGCCCCCCATCGGCGCGGGCCTGCTCGGATTGAGCCTGGTCCTGTCCGCCACCGGCTGGACCCCGCCCGCCGCCGCCGTCACCTTCAAGTTGGCGAACCCCAACGACGACGTCGTTGGCCGGGCATTTTATGTAAAGACCCGCAAGGCGGATACCCTGCTCGATATCGGTCGCCAGAACAACATGGGCTATGACGACATGCGCCTGGCCAACCAGAAGGTGGATGTCTGGGTCCCTGGGTCGGGAGCCGATGTCCTGGTCCCGGACACCTTCATCCTGCCGGATGCGCCACGCCAGGGGATTGTGCTCAATCTGGCGGAGAAACGCCTCTATTTCTTCCCCGCCAGCGGCGAGGTGGTGACCCACGCCATCAGCATTGGCCGTGATGGGCTCGACACCCCGGTGGGTCGATTCAAGATCACGGCCAAGGTCAAGGA
>Ga0105102_10000668_pt1 | contig 10553 bp, 4 predicted proteins | sample PPLLaktember2015_FD_87032 | JGI IMG/M metagenome (GOLD analysis project Ga0105102, IMG submission 87032) | Freshwater sediment microbial communities from Prairie Pothole Lake near Jamestown, North Dakota, USA - PPLs Lake P7 Core (6) Depth... | ecosystem: Environmental > Aquatic > Freshwater >...
GTCATTGGTCATTAGTCATTAGTCATTGGTCATTGGTAATTGATTTAATCTTGAATGGGAAGGGAAATGGAATGATGGAATATTGGAGTGGTGGAATAGGGGAATGATGGAATAATGGAATGATGGAATGGGGGAATAGTGGAAGATGATGGAGGACACCCTCTCTTCCGGTTGTCAATGGGCCCTCGAGTCTCTTCGTCTCGCATCCACATTACGGCGGAAGTATTTCAATCTACATTGCCGGGGGCCGGGGGACTCCTTTTCTACCAAGATTTCACTGCTCCGCGGTTCTCTCCGTCCCTCCGTCTCATCATCTCCCCGTCCCTCCGTCCCTCAGTCTCTTATGTCTCTGAAGTCCCTAAAGTCTTATTTCGCTGTCTCCTTGTTCTTCGCCCTTTTACGGTCGTTTTCATCGAGCATGATTTTCCTTAGTCGCATCGATTTGGGAGTAATCTCAATGTACTCATCGCCGGCAATGTACTCCATGGCCTCTTCCAGGGTAAAACGGATGGGCGGGGTTAATACGGCTTTGTCGTCAGAACCGGAGGCTCGCATATTGGTCAGTTTTTTGGTGACTGTCACATTTACCGTCAGGTCATCCTGCCGGCTGTTTTCCCCGATTACCTGGCCGGTGTAGACCTCTTCCCCCGGAAAAACGAAAAATCTGCCCCGATCCTGCAGTTTATTGATGGAATAAGCGATGGCTGTTCCTGTTTCGAGGGCGATCAGGGAACCATTCCTTTTGATGGCGATATCGCCTTTCCAGGGTTCATAGCCTTTGAAACGGTGCGCCATAACTGCTTCTCCTTCCGTGGCCGTCAATATCTGGTTGCGCAGTCCGATAATCCCCCGGGCGGGTATGAAAAATTCCAGGTGAACCCGGTCCCCTTTGGTTTCTATGATGGCAATTTCTCCTTTGCGCTGGGTCACGGCTTCAATCACCTTTCCGGCAAAATTCTCCGGGACCTGCACGGTCAGCGCTTCCACCGGCTCATGGTCCACCCCGTCCATCTCCTTGATGATGACCTTTGGTTGCCCCACCTGCAATTCGTAACCTTCCCGCCTCATGGTTTCTATCAGGATGGAGAGGTGAAGAATGCCCCTGCCAAAAACAAGAAAAGTGTCGGCCGACGCGGTATCCTCCACTTTCAATGCCAGGTTCTTTTCTGTCTCTTTATAGAGCCTGTCCCTGAGCTGACGTGAAGTAACATAGGAGCCTTCCCGGCCAAAAAACGGTGAGTTGTTGGCGGCAAATACCATACTCATGGTGGGCTCATCGACATGCATGGGAGCAAGTCCTTCCGGTTCCAGAAAATCAGCCAGCGTGTCGCCTATTTCAAAGTCTTCCACACCAAAAACAGCACAAATCTCTCCCGAACGTACCGGTTTTTTTGTCTTTTCCTTACCCAGGCCTTCGAAAAGATAAACTTCCTTCAGGGTGTTCTTCACCAGGGTGCCGTCTCGTTTTACCAGCATGACCTGGCTTCCGGGGGTCAGTTCACCGCGGCTGACTTTTCCGACTGCGATGCGCCCCATATAGGAGGAGTAATCGAGAGAGGTAATCCGCATCTGCAGGGTTCCTTCGGCATATTTTGCCGGTGGGATATGGTCAATAATGGTATCCAGGAGGTAACTGACATCCTCTGCAGGTGTCTTCCAGTCAGACCCCATCCAACCCTGTTTACTGGATCCGTATACCGTCGGGAAATCAAGTTGGTCTTCTGTGGCATCCAGACTGTACATCAGGTCAAAGACTCTTTCGTGGGTTTCATCGGGATTGCAGTTGGGCTTGTCAACCTTGTTGATCACCACAATGGGTTTCAAACCCAGCTCCAGCGCTTTCTGTAAAACAAAACGTGTTTGCGGCATGGGACCTTCAAAGGCATCTACGATCAGCAGAACTCCATCTGCCATGTTCAGCACCCGTTCCACCTCCCCTCCGAAATCGGAGTGGCCTGGTGTATCTATTACATTGATTTTTACATTTTTGTACCTGACCGACACATTCTTTGACAGAATGGTGATTCCCCTTTCCCGTTCCAGCTCATTGCTGTCGAGGATCAGTTCCCCGACATCCTGATTGTCACGGAAAAGCTTCACCTGGTGAAGGATCCTGTCTACCAGGGTGGTTTTTCCATGATCCACATGGGCGATAACGGCTATGTTCCTGATTTCTTCCATTGCTTTTTGAATTGGGGTGCAAAAGTACAAATCATTTTGGAATTCCAGCAACTTCGGATTTCGCCCGCCCGAACGACTGACATCACCTGTAACAACAAAGGTTAGGTTTTCGTTCAGTCGGGCGGGGATTTTCGATTTCGGATTTATTTGAGACTTAAGACTTAAGAATTAAGATTGCTGGATTTCCCCGTTCAAAATGACCGTTTCCACGAGGTTGGACCCGTAGGCATAAAAGAAGTAATCGATATTGGGAATGGGTTGTGTAATAAAGAGGTTGGCAATTTTTCCCCTGGTGATGCTTCCGAGGCAGTCATTGACCCCCATGGCATAGGCGCCGTTGAGGGTAGCGGCATTGACAACCTCTTCTGGGGTCATTTTCAACTGCAAGCAAGCCAGTGAACCAACAAAGCACATGTTTCCCGAAGGGGAGGAGCCAGGGTTGAAATCGGAGGCCAGGGCAAGGGGAAGGCCGGAATCAATCAGCCTGCGGGCAGGGGCATATGGCATTCCGAGGAAGAAGGAGGCTCCCGGCAAAAGGGTAGGCATGGTTTCGCTTTGGAGCAGCAGTTTGATTTCTTCATCACCCATAAATTCCAGGTGGTCAACGCTTAAGGCATCGTATTTGACGCCTGCCTGAACGCCTCCGGAAAAACCCATTTCATTGGCGTGGATTTTTGGCCGGAGGCCATATTTCATACCGGCCATAAGGATACGGTCGGTATCTTCCGGGGAAAACCACCCCTGCTCACAAAATACATCAATAAAGTCGGCCAGCTCTTCACTGGCCACTACCGGGATCATCTCGTTAATGATCTCCTCAACATAACCGGCAACATTTTTCTTATATTTCTCCGGAATGGCATGGGCCCCAAGGAAGGTGCTCCTTATGCAGAGCGGGGTGCTCATTCTCAGGCGGCGGATCACCCTGAGCATCTTGAGTTCATCCTCCGGGTTCAGTCCGTACCCGCTTTTTACCTCCAGGGCCCCGGTACCAAGCCGCATGACTTCCAGTACTCTTGGCAGGGACTGTTGGTACAATTCTTCTTCAGAAGTACTGTGCAAAAGCTTTGCAGAATGGAGGATTCCTCCGCCTGCCCGGGCGATTTCAGCATAGGTCAACCCCCTGATCCTTCCGGTAAACTCCTTTTCACGGGAACCTGCATAGACCAGGTGAGTATGGGAATCACACCAGGTGGGGAAAACCAACCTGCCGGAACAATCCATTTCCATCAGGTTGTTGTCGCCGATCTCTATTTTGCCCATTTCTTCCATGGGGCCGAAATCTTCAATGGTTTCGTTGCTGATCAGCAGATAGGCATTCCTGATGGTATTCAGATCTGTCATTTTTTTTCCGGCCACCCAAGGGGCAGGATTTTCCACTGTTTGCACCAGTTCGCGGATATTCTCCAGTAGTAGTTTCATATTGGCTTGATTGCAGGCCATTAATATACAAAAATTAAATAGGGGATGAAAATTTTCATCCCCTATTTAATTTTAAAATATAGAATAATATTACAACGGATTTTGAACCATTTTAGGATTGGCATCAATTTCCTGTTTCGGGATCAGGAAGGTGAGGTTTTTATCCCCGGCCGGGAAAAATCCTGCGGCATTCCAGAGGGATTCTGTATGGCCTTTTCCCCTGCGGTCCAAATCAATATTCAACCTTTTGATGTCGAAGTAACGCTGACCGTCGCCCCACAGTTCGCAACGGCGCTGGAGCAGGATGTGGTCAAGTAAGGCCTGGCCGGTAAGGGTCGGCTTCACATAATTTTTATCCCTGACCACCACAAGGTTGAAAATCGTGGTTTGTGCATCTGCATCCTTACCCTGGCGGGCCTGGGCTTCTGCTTCAATCACGAACATTTCTCCGGCCCTGAGGTAAACATAGTCATTGGTCCACTCCCCATTTCCTGCAAATTTATAGCCAACACGTGGTTTTGCCCCGACGGTTTTAAACAGGGATTTCCGGATATCGGTGGCCGACATAAAATCGAAGATGATGGTACTGGCCAGTTTGTGATTGCCCAGTGTGGCGTATCCGCCGAAGGTGGGGTCAATATGAGAGAAAAATGAAGCATAGCTGGTTTGCTGTTCGGTAATCAGGTCAGCGCCCCACATCCACTCCGGATCAGAAATATCTCTGAAGCCTTTGTCGTAATTGGTGGTAAGGGTATAGCCGGTCCTTGCCTCTTTAGCCATGGTTTCGGCGATGGCATACTGTCCGGTCGTGAGGGCAACACGGGCTTTGAAGGCCTTGGCAACGCTGAGGTTGATTTCCATTTTGCTGGGCCTGGCAACGCCGGTGGCGGCTCCGAATGCGGCAATGGCTGCATCCAGGTCGCTGTTGATCTGTGCATACACTTCAGCCACCGTGGATCTTGGAAGGGTTTCCTGCGTCGGTTTCAGCGGAAGCGGAATGCCCAGGTGGGTATTGGCGCCACCCTGCACGTAACGGTCGGCATACATCTGCACCAGCTGATAAAGGCTGTGTGCCCTGTAGGTGAGCGCCTGACCCTTGATGTTGTTTACCCTTGCAGCATAAAGCGCTACATCAGAGGCTTTGTTGATATTGGCCAGGATGGCGTTGGCATTGTCGATGATGTCGTAGTAATAGGACCATATCCATTCCAGAATTCCTGAATTGATGTTCCTGTGTTCGATATACTGGTACATACCCACGAACCAGCCATACCCACGTTCCGACTGGAACATGTCTTCTCCGAGTAAATCAACGTCAAGGTCAATGGCTTTCTGACCGAAACGGTCGTGGTTGCCATGGTATTTGTAGGTAAACCGGTGAATTCCTTCCAACACCGTATTTACTCCGGTTACTGTTCCAAAAATATCGGATTCAGCCACACTGGTGGTGGGAACCCTTTCCAGATACTCTTCCTTGCAGCTGAAGCTGAATAAAAGCAGGGTAAGAGCGGTTACAGAAAATATTATTTTTTTCATGTTCAAATCTTTTAGAAAGTTACGTTAACGCCAAAACTGATAATCTTGCTCGGTACATAGGACCAGTCGGTGGTACCCCCGAAATTCTGCTGGGGATCCATACCCTTTTTCGTCGTGAGCAATCCCAGGTTGTCGCCGGTTGCAAAGAGTTTGGCCGACTGGATATCCAGCGATTTCATCCATTTGGAAGGAAGGGTGTAGGTTAAGGTAATGTTCCTGAGTGACCAGAAGCTGGCATCCAGGAGGTAACGCGAGGAAGCTGCGGTACCTGCAGTATAGTTGTTCTGCAGACGGGGTACATCGGTCTTATCACCGGCTTTTTGCCAGCGGTTAAGGATATCGGTCGAGAAGTGTGTTCCGAAAGCTCCCGTATGCATCAAGCCTGCCCAGTTGGAATCGTACAGGTAACCACCAAGCTGGTAGGTAACCAGCACGGATAGTTCAAGACCTTTCCACGCAAAAGCATTGGTAACACCGCCATAGAGGTCAGGAATGGAGCTGTTTATGTAATAATAGCTGGCAGCATTCTGATCCTTGGTGGTTACCCTGCCGGTCACCTTTCCGTCGGCATCCTTCTCATCCAAATAGTACAACGCGCTTCCGTCGGTTTCATCCACACCGGCATATTCCCTGAGCCAGAAATCATAAATGGAATGACCTTCCGACAGTTTTTTGGTTCCGGAAATGATCTCCTGGGGTTTTCCGTCATTGCCAAGCGGCATTTTGGTGATCTCGTTTTTGTAGGCAGTTCCGTTCAGGTCGATGTTCCAGGTGAAACCGGCAATTTTAAGCACGTCGGCTGAAATCTGGAATTCGATACCCTGGTTGTTCATGGTTCCGATGTTGCCCCATTTTGCGGAAATACCGGTTGACTGAGGCAGCGGCACGCTGAACAACAGGTTGCTGGATTCCCTTCTGAAGAGGTCGATTCCACCCCTGATCCGGTTGAAAACACCAAATTCAACACCGATGTTGACGTTGGTATTCTTTTCCCATTTCAGCTCTCTGTTTTCCAGCTGGGAATGAATGGCTCCGTTAAAGTTGGCGTTGTTGTTCCCGTCGATGCTGTACAGGCTCTGCCAGCCGTAATAGGTGCCTATGTCGTCGTTCCCCTGTTCCCCGGCGGAAACTTTCAGCTTCAGGTTATCCAGCCAGCTGATGTTGTTCATGAAGTTTTCCTCGCTGATCCTCCAGGAACCTCCCAGCGACCAGAAGGAACCCCAGCGCACATCCCGGTAAAACCTGGATGATCCGTCATAACGGAACGATCCTGAGAAGTAATATTTCCCGGCATAATCATAGTTCAGCTGGGAAAGATATCCTTCGAGGGCGTATGCATCGGAACCGGAAGTTGAACCTTCAGCTGTTCCTGCAGCAACCAGTTCCGTAGTCGGAATGGTAAACCCGGTGCGGGTGGCAGAAACATAGGAGCTTTTGATCTGATAATTCTCATGACCGGCGAGGAAAGCAAGGTTATGGCTTCCCAGTTGTTTGCTCCATGAAAGCACTTCATTGATGGTATAAGAATTATTAATGGTGTAGTTCTTGGTGGAACGCCCTTTTACCGCTTCGGCATCGGCATAGAGATAGTTCTGGTAGGTGGTGTAAAAAGCATTGCTGATGTCGGTATTCCCGGAAATCCTGAATTTGAAGTCTTTCAGGAAGCTGATTTCCAGACCAACACGTGCAGATAAGGTATTCAGTCGGGTTGATCTTTCGTCCAAAGGAAGGGTAAGAACCAGGTTGGAGTTGGGAGCATAGGGGCGGGTACGTCCGGCCCATTTGTAAATGGAGCTGCCACCGCCAAGATCGTACATTTTATTCCCGTTGCCATCCAGGACAGCATTCCCGTTTTTGTCGTACTGGTAAATCGGGTAAATGGGGCCCATCATCCTGCCGAAATAGAAGGGGTTGGTAGTGGCGGTACCTGTGGCCACAAACCCAAACTGATTGGAGGAGGATCCCGACAGATTAGCATCGAATTTCATCCACCTGTTTACCTGTGTGGCAGCGCCGACGCGTGCAGTCATACGGTCGTAATTCGACCATTTGGTCATCCCTTCTTCATCAAGGTAAGCCACCGAAGCATAATAGCTGCTTTTCTCATTTCCACCGCTGAGGGCGAGGTTGTAATCCTGGCGAAGACCGGTCTGCTGAAGCGCTTTCTGCCAGTCGTCATAATAGAGTAGTTTGGCTGCAGGATTAAGTTTTCCATCCAGACCGATCAGTTTGTCATTGGCCACATCGTAAGAGTTGTAACCTCCCAGTTTGGCCACGATTCCGCTGGTGGTCGCCCCGCTGGCGGCGATGGCAGCATTTTCAGGAGTAAAACCGCTGGCTTTGACCAGGGCGGTTTTCCAGCCTTCCCACATCAACTCGTAGTAATCTTTTACGCTGACACGGTCGTATTCCGGGATCGCCCGTGAAACGGCTCCCAAACTCGATTTGAAGTTGACGGTGGTTTTTCCGGCTGATCCTTTCTTGGTGGTGATGATGATCACCCCGTTGGCGCCACGGGCGCCGTACAAGGCAGCGGAAGTAGCGTCTTTCAGAACGGTAATCGATTCAATATCGTTGGTGTTGATGGTGTTCAGTGCCCCGTCGTAAGGAGCGCCGTCCACAACATAAAGGGGAGCGCTCGATGCGTTCACTGAACCGATACCCCTGATCCGGATGGCGGCGCTGGATCCCGGCTGACCGTTACCCCCAGTTACCTGGATACCCGGAGCAGCCCCTTCAAGCGACTTGGCAACGGATGCTGACTGAATCTTAGCCAGTTTTTCATTGTCCAGTCTTTCAGCCGAACCGGTAAAGGATGATTTTTTGGAGGTTCCGTAGGCAACCACCATGACTTCATCCACGCCGATGGACTCCACTTCCATCTGAACGTTCACTGTCGTTCCTGTAATGGGTAATTCAATGGTTTTCATCCCGACAAAGGAGAATTTCAATGTTTTTGAACCCTCAGGAACATTCAGCCTGTAGGTACCGTCCATGGAGGTGATCGTTCCAATGGATGTCCCCGTTACTACAACAGATACCCCGGGAATAGTTGATCCGTCTTCAGAACTGGTTACAGTTCCGGAAACAAATCTTCCCTGGGCATTCAAAGCCTGCACACCAATGAAGATGAAAGCAAGCAGCAAAAGTCCAATTTTTCTCATAGATCATTTATTAAACGTTTCTACCACAATTAAAGAAGGCCCAAAATTAGTAAATTCTGCTAATTAACAAATTTTAATAGTTGCAGGAATAAATAATTTCCGGCTGTTTATATGTTTTAAAGGCAGCTGAGGAGAGTCGGAAATAAAAAAGCTATTTTTGCAGTCAAATTTGGTAAAAAGGGATAAATATGGCATCAGGAACGCGAAAGCCACAGAAGAACAGCAGGCGCTCCGGTGAAAGAAGCGGTCGTTCCGCCTTTTTTACCGACCCGCGTTTCCTACTCACCACAGCAGTGATCATTTTTGTGCTTACGTTTTATCTGACCATCGCTTTCATTTCCTATGTTTTTACAGGAGATGCCGACCAGAGCAAACTGGACATCAAATGGCACGAGCTGGTGTTTAACCCGGAAATTAAGGTAGAGAACAAGGCCGGGAAAACGGGCGCCTGGTTGGCTGATGTGATCATCAACCGCGGATTCGGGATTTCGGCATTTATTTTTATCTACCTGCTGATCCTGCTGGGGCTTCGTTTCCTCGGCCGGAAAATGACCAATTTCAGCAGAAACAGCCTGCTTTCGGTTTTTGCCATTGTCTGGCTGTCGATTACCCTCGGGTTGATCTTCGAGAAAACAAAGGGGGGCACTTTTATCTATCCCGGAGGGAAATACGGGTTTGTTGCCAGCGACTGGATCAGTTCCATGCTGGGAAAGATCGGAACCGGGCTGCTGATGCTGACCACAGGTTTTCTGGCCCTGGCTGTGTCGTTCAGGGGATTCCTTCCCTGGGTGCAGCAAAAAGTTAAACCTGGTGAAAAAGCCATTCCTGCAATCAAACCACAGGGGAGCATCTACGGAAAAGTAACCGTACCCTTCATCGATAACCCCATTTCGAAGGTAATTGAGGAAGATGATGTGGTAACTGCCATTTTTGATCCCGACAGCCAGACGGTGGAAAGGGAACATTTGCCTTTTGAGATCGATAAAAACAAAGACCGTGATTTTATTCATCCGGTGAAGAATCCAGCTGTTCCTGTAATTGAGGAAATTGCCGGTACAGAAGATGAAGAGGAATTGCTTCCTGAGGGACTTGGAAAATATGACCCCAGGCTTGAGCTTTCAGGATACAAATTTCCGACGCTTGATTTGCTGGATGACCACAAATCGGGAAATGCCGAAGTCAGCAATGAAGAGCTGGTATCCAACAAGAACCGGATTGTCGAGACACTCCGGCAGTATAAAATTGAGATCACCAAGATAAGGGCCACCATTGGTCCGACCATAACGCTGTACGAAATTGTTCCGGCTCCTGGAATCCGAATCGTAAAAATCAAAAATCTGGAGGATGACCTTGCCATGAGTCTGGCTGCCCTGGGCATCCGGATCATTGCCCCGATTCCAGGCAGAGGCACCATCGGTATTGAAGTACCCAATCAGAATCCGGAAATCGTATCCATGAAATCGATCCTGGGTTCCAGAAAATTTCTTGAATCGACGGCAGAGCTTCCGGTGGCCCTTGGAAAAACCATTTCCAACGAGACCTATACCTTTGACCTGAACAAAATGCCCCATATCCTGATCGCAGGAGCCACCGGTCAGGGGAAGTCGGTGGGCCTCAATGTGATCATCATGTCGCTGGTCTATAAGATGCACCCTGCGGAGCTCAAATTCGTCTTTATTGATCCCAAAAAGGTGGAGCTGAACCTCTATACGGTGCTGGAAAAACATTACCTGGCCAAGCTTCCCAGCGAGCCGGATGGCATCATCAGCGATGTACAAAACGTGAAATATACGCTGAATTCGATTAATGTAGAGATGGACAACCGGTACGATCTGCTGAAGAAAGTACATGTACGCACCATAAAGGAGTACAACGACAAATTTATCCAGCGGAGGCTGAATCCTGAAAAAGGCCATCACTTTCTTCCTTACATCGTCGTCATCATTGATGAATTTGCCGACCTGATCATGACGGCCGGAAAAGAAATCGAAATGCCCATAGCCCGTATTGCCCAGAAAGCCAGGGCTGTAGGAATTCACATGATCATCGCCACCCAGCGTCCTTCCACCAACATCATCACCGGGGTAATCAAGGCCAACTTCCCGACGCGCATGGCCTTCAAGGTAGTCTCGATGATTGATTCCAGAACCATTCTGGACACACCGGGCGCCAACCAGCTGATAGGGAAAGGGGATATGCTGGTTTCCACAGGTAGTTCCATGACGCGCGTCCAGTGTGCATTTATTGACA
>Ga0105102_10000669_pt1 | contig 10536 bp, 4 predicted proteins | sample PPLLaktember2015_FD_87032 | JGI IMG/M metagenome (GOLD analysis project Ga0105102, IMG submission 87032) | Freshwater sediment microbial communities from Prairie Pothole Lake near Jamestown, North Dakota, USA - PPLs Lake P7 Core (6) Depth... | ecosystem: Environmental > Aquatic > Freshwater >...
GTCTGTGGAAGAGGTGCTTGCCAATCCTTTGTACTAAATATTTTTTTCTCAGTTGTAGTTGTGGTCTCTTGTGGGGTATTTTCTACTTCAACAGATATCGTATGTCTTCCTTTTTCAATTAAAACTTTTTTACCTTTAACCTTGTTAATCAGTCCATTTCCAACCCACAAGACATCTCCAGATGTAGTGATATCAAATACAAGATTTCCATCAAGATAAATTCTTGCAGTGTTATCTCTTTGGGCTTGAAATTGATAGTACCCCCTGTAAGGAATTTCTACCTCCCAAGAATTCTTATAAACAATACCACTGCCATCAGATCCCGGAAGATTTGAAGGAATGATAGGTGAAATGGCATAGCGATTGAAAAAGTCTGCCCAAGCTGGATGTCTAACTGGATACCAATTTTCGGAAGAAGAAGGGAATCTAGTAGACCAAATGGGATTATTTGGACATCTTCCTTCCTGAATAGGAGGAGTTTCTTTTAATGGTGGTGGTTTTGGTGCATCAATAATTACGGAAATCCCCATTGGATTTTCATTCCAAGATTTTGGAGAAATAACTTGAATTGAAGGAGCAGAAGGGGCAGATTTTGTTTGTTGTTCTTCGGATTTAATCTGATATGTAAGTTTAAAAGTGCTTCTGCCACTATTGGGAACGGTTAATTTTTCAGTTGCAGTAAAAGTTCCAGAAGAACAAGTTATCCTCATATCGTTATTGTCATTATTAGACTCAATATGATCTGCAAAGATTGAATTGGAATTTCCCAAACCACCTTCTTTATTTTTTTTACTTCCAGATAAAGTTCCTTGCTCTACAGGTCCTTTAGTAGAGGTAGCAATTACTTTATATTTTGTATTTGGTTTTACTTTTATCTTTTCAGTTTTATTTTGACCACTCTTATTTACACTTCTAATAACAAAGGAATGAGACCCATCAACTGAACTAAATGCAAAATTTATTGCAGAAGTATTCCTACCATCTCCAGAAACTTTAAAATCAACCTCGACAAAATTTGAAGGTTGTTGTGGTATTGATACAGATTGTTGTGGTAATTCCACAAATTTTTCAGAAAGACGTAGATTTAATAAATCTATTCTTATCTTGTAAATACCAGACTTAAAATATTTTTGAGTTGGTCTAACAGCGTCTTTAAATCCACCCAGATCAAATATCTTTTCGTCGTTAACATATAACTGGGCAGAATTATCACACAATCCTCTAAAAGTATATTGCCCGTCAAAAGGAAATTCTTCTACCCACTCAAAACCAAATACCTTACCAGCTTCATCACTACCTCTAACATTAGAAGGAGAAACTGGAGAGATGGCATATTGATTCATGAAATCATTCCACTGAGGAAATGTTACATTATATGCTGTTGGATATCTCCTACCTAAGGCAGTGATACTATTTGGTTGTCTATTTCTAGTAGTCCAAAATGGATTTTTTAATTTTTTAAGATCCTCCAAGTAATTTTCAATTTCTCTCCTAATAGGATCTTCAGTTACACTGGAATATAAATCAGGATTCCATGGTCCAAGGTCTTCACCATTTGAACCATATTTTGTGCCAAATCCAATTGTCGAATCGTCACATATTTCATAATTTTCAAAATCCTCTTCTCTATCAAAAACTTCCTCAGTTCCTGCTTCTTCACCAAGAACAGTCCTAAGAATTATTCCACTACCATACTGGCAATCATCAATAGCAGTGGCTAAAGGTGGATACTGATAACCATGACCACTTCTAACCAAATCCACTGCAAGAATTGATCCGTCAATTCCGACAACAGGATTTCCAGCAGCTCCAACACCACCACCTCCAAATATTTGTATTCTAGGTGGTCCACATTCTTTTTGTGCTTTTAATCCACCACATTTTTCAGTTGTATTGGAAAGATCACTGGGAGTTAATTTATTAACCTGATTGATTGTTAGATATTGATAATCATTATTTCCATTTCTGAATATAAAAATAGTTCCTGGATTTTTTTTCGCATAGCTATTTGCCTCACAGATATCTACACCCGTGACATATCCCCTATCAGTAGAAATATAACCTACCCTAATATCATTAGTTGAAGGTGGTCCAAAAAAACTAAAAGTCATATCTTCTATAGATTACAAGTATTTATTAACTATCGATTAGCCTTTAAAGTTTGTGTAGATTTTGGAGGAGTAGAGAAAGGAACTTCTTTAACTGGTTTTCCTGTAGATTGGTTATTTTGAGCAGATTTATCAACTTGAGCAACTCTAGGAAGTTGACCTTGCTCAGCAGCACCACTTCCATTTTGTAAAGTATAATAATCTGAAGCCGCACAATTTGGTTTCAAATCACAACCAAATATATTTAACTTTATATTTTCAAAACTAAGAGCAGAAGTAATACTTCCAGTTATTCCACTGATAGCAGAACTTGCGGAAGATAAAATTCCAGAAGCCTGTGCCAACTCGTCTTGGATATCTGTTAAAAATGCGTTAACATTATTAATAATCTTACTAAATTCACTTTCCATATTTGACATATTGATCGAAATAACTTCCCCAGTCAGGTCTTCAACAGAACATACTTCTACATATGAAAAAGTATCATTAGAAGAGGGTTTAGTTTTATTTAATTTATCATTCAAAAGAGCATCAATTTGACCACAAAGAGAGTTTGTTATTTTTGAGTACAAACATGTAATTATTTCTGTGATTTTTTCTTTAATATCAAGATACTTATATCTTTGGTTTGGTGGAATAGATTGAATGGTTTTCGATAATGCTTTATTGATCAACTTCAGAACATATTCCATTATTTTATCAAAGACAATTTTCATATATTTTGCGATTTGACAAGCAGCATCAGCAATTAATCTCTTTATATCCGAAATGATAGAAGAAGCAGCATCAATATAACTTTGAGCTGCATGAAGTATTTTATCAATTTCTGCTGTCACATTATCAAGAATTGTTTTAATTGCTTTTAAAGCAGATCCAACCATATCACATGGATTCATCAACACAGTTTTCTTTTGATATAAGTCATTTCTTTTTACATCAGCAACACTTACCTCATGAACTGCATCAGCATTTTCTCTTGTTGCTCCAGGTTTAGTTGGAGAAGTTGTAGAATTTGCTTCCGCACAACGATCCTGTATTCCCTTTGAGACGGCTGACTGAACAAAGTTTGTTCTTGCGTCTCCTGTTAATCCCCTAGCATCAGCCTCTGTAATGGCACTTTGCTGATCTTGAAACTGTGCTTTAGATAATGGAAGATCTGGTCTAAGACCATACTTATTTACAGAAACCCCAGAAGGAGGTGGAGAGCATTCTTTGGATTGTTCAGGATCTTTTGGTTTATTAACTACAAGACCTTCATCTGGAACTTTTACATTTCTATCTTTGTTTCCATTTGCGGGTGTGGCATATCCACTAGTGGAAGAAAAATTACTCTTATCATTTCCAATAGTTGTATTCAATGCTGTCTGAGCATTGCTTCCAAGGATACCCATAATGACAGGAACTTGTTGTTCCTGACCATCCATGAAAAATCCAAACACGAACATACCCTGTCTCAAGTTGGCAGTCTGAGATGCTGCCGCTTGACCACCACCTGCAGTGATGGGGTACATTACTTGAGCCCAAGGTAATTGATCGGAAGGTATAGAAGTTTCCTCTCGATCGTGAAGACCTACGATTCTAACTTTATATCTTCTTCCCCACCCTGGGATAGAATCTTTGTTTTCAAATTTACTTGGGACAATGTTATCTCTCCAAGTGGAGTCATCTGCAATTTGACCTATCCACCAATTAAATCCACCACCAAGAAATCCAGGATTAAATAGAGATCCACCTTCCATCAGTCTTCATACACTCTACATTCTAATGCGTTTGGATTTTCGTCACAATACAACTCAAAAGGAGTTGGATCATGATCTTCATTTGGGTGATTGTTTTGATATTGTTCTAGAGATTCTAATTCAGATTCTAAATGGCGACGACGTTGACCGCTGGTAATTGGGTTGTCAATTTCGTTTCTATCGTCTTCGATATGCTGCTGTAAAGTTCTGTCCGTCATAATGGTATTGAACCTTTAGTGTGATTTCCTATTCTTCCGAAAGAATCTCTTACTAAATTTAACTTAGTAAAAGTTTCTTGTGTGGAAACATAGTGACATAAATCTGCTATAATATATAGTCCACCAAACTCACGATCAACTCCTTGAGTCCTTTCATCAGTTAATGAAGGGTTATCTATGAAAATGGCATCACCGGCATGTAATGAAAAATCTCCAGGGATAGTAATTGTAGTTTTTATAGAGTAAAGTTGATTATATCTCATAATCGCTTGATTCAATATCTTTTTAGAATCAAAATTAACTTCCTTTGATTTTTCTATTTGTTGTTTGGTATTACCTTCAGGAAGAGTACCAGTATCAACAAGCATGTAAGTTGTTCTAGAAAAATCTTTACCGGGTTCAGTCCTGTTAAACTCCGGATTTAATTTTGGAAGTTCCTTTCCAGCTTTCTTTAAATTCTTTTCAATCTCATTTGCATTTGGATTAAGAACTTCGTAATAACAATTAAAGGGATCGAACAGTATAGTTCTTGTAGTAAAGGCACCCATTTTTAACTTTTCCTTTACGTCAACCCTATTGTCAATATTATGTTCTATTATTTTACCGTCATATCCAGAAGGAATTCCCTCTCCTCTAGAGTCTGGAGTTTGGGTATAAATTAATGATTTTTTCTTCTGCTGAGAAAGCATAGAATCAATAGACTTAAACTTAAAACCTTCGGAAGTTTCAAAGAAAAAATATCCAGCAGTATTTCCATCAGCACCTGGTATGTTTGGAACTGCTTTCTTAGATAACCAATTCAGGGCATAATAAGGTTTCTTATTATTACCAATAAAATTATAAGTATTAGAGGTCTCTTCAATATCTACTTTCTTCTTTGTTCCTAAAAATTTTGGATCAGTAAGTATTTTTTTAATGTGATCAGATATCTTTCCGTCAAATCTAAAGTTTAATCGTATCTTTTCATTCAGAATAAACTCCTTAGAAACTAAGTCAATAGTTACCATAGACTTAGTTGTATCTTGAAGTTGTGGTGTTATCTTATTTACGTACAAATCGATTTTAATTTGATTATTTGAGTTATCTGTAAACTTAAGTTTTGTCGTTTCCTGTCCAACCAATGGCAATCCTTCAATGACGGATTTAGTATTACCACTAGATCCAGATACAGAATTTCCGGTATCAGTAAAAGTAGCAGTAACTTTTATCGTATCCTGCAAAATACTTTCATAATATAAAAGATTTACAATGCCTGTTTTAATATCAACATTAACACCTTGATTTTTATTTGAAGTAATAATAAATTCATTGATATTAGAACTTTGAGATTGCTTGGAAATTAATTGTGCAGGCATTTTTTTATAAGTTTCCTATTTGTATTTACCCAATCATTTCGAGAGTGGAGAATATACTTTCGTCATCTTCTCCTCCAGCAAACGAAAGATCTGGAGAGACATAACCAGAATCAGACCCCCCATACCCACCTTCCGAAGTTGCTGCTGGGACAATAATTGTTTGTGGTGCCATAGAATCGTATGGTGCATAGTTGCGAATAGCATTGACTATGCCTTTCATATTTTTTTCTTGGTTTATTGCTAGTAATAAATCGGGAACCAGTCTTGCACTATCACCATCGACTACGATTTCCGATTCATTTTTATCTCCAAGTATTGCCAAATGGGGATAATTTGGAGTTATTCCACCAAAACCATAAAGTCTCATTCCTTCTTGTGGGGCAACTCTTCCATTCTCATCATATCTACCATGAGCCACAAATGAATTTGATCCTGTAATATCTGCACTTACTCCAAATCCATTTGGTCTATATTTCATACCAAAAACTTTTAGTGGAAACGGAACTTTAGATTCAAAATCAACTTGCAAGTCTATTCCACCCTGAGATCCAGAAGCAGAGTGTGCTCTTTGCTCATTCATTATTAATCTAGATCCTTCGGAAGAACTAATTTTTTTCCCTTTAGGTATAGAGACTCCACTTCTGCCAAGATAAACACTTCTATTTCCAGAGAATTGCATGAGTGCTTTTAATGCACTTGCTCTCGCATCTGCATTATATTGAGGTTGAAGAATTGTTCCCTTGGTTTGATTTCCTGGTCCTATATGGAAGTGAACCCCTCTGGAAGAACCAGAATTTCCTTGTATAAACTTACCAGATCCGCCAACTATACCACCTTCACCAGTACCAGCCATATCTCTGTCTCTACGCCCTGAAGCATATCCACCTTTTTTAACTTTATTCAGTGCGTCTTTTACTTTTTGAGGAGTCATTGAACTCCTTTGCCCAGGATAATAAAATTGACCTCTAGCATTTGGAAGAGAAGCAAATTCTTGAGACAATCCTTGCATAAATTGCTCATCACTAATTTCACCCTTTAACCACCTACGCCCACTACGATTTCCTTCAATATTAACCTTAGTAATGATTAAATCCTGATTCTCTGGACTGTAGAGATCTTTATCGGGATTCAAACCTGCCGCTCTTGCTCTACTAACCAAATATTGAGGTAACTGCTGATATTTTCCAACTGCACCAGTTGCTCTTCTAGCAACCTCAGATATGGTCATTTTGGTAGCACCTTTTAGAACTGTTGAAGGATACATTGCCTCATAGTTGCCACCAGATTCTTTACCAGCAATAAGATCTAAAAGAGGACCCCATTGACCACTAGAACCACCTTCAATATCCCCCTCATCAATTTCTTCCGTAGGATCACTTTTATCTGGTCCAGTCTCGTTAATTCTTCTCAATTTTAAATTTTCTTGAATCTCCCTAAGAGTTTTTTGAGCGTTAGTTTCTGTTGCGTCTTTAAATGACGCAGCAACCCACTGGCTAATATCACCACCGTCAGTTAAGGCAGACATTGATTTTGGATCTACCAGTCCACCTTCAGCAAAAGCAGATGCTAACCCACCCTTTAATTTACCTTCGTTAATTCCTTTAGAAACAAGTAAATTTATACCAAGTCCAACGTTTTCATAATCTTTTTGATTTGGTTTTTGGCCAAGAAGTATTTTAGATGTAATGGCTAAAATAGGACCGAAATAATCACTCTTACCAAGTTCCTTTCCAGTATTTTCAATTATACCAAAAGGACTCATAAATCCAGGAACTTGTGGTTTGGGGAAAAGTCCAAATATTTTTTCCTCTCCACCTACATCGGCACCAGGTTCGAATTGAGTATCTGAAGGTTTTCTTGGAGAAAGTTTTCTCCTATACTTACCTTTTTTAAAAGTTCTTTTAACGCTACCTTGCTGTTTACCACCTCGTGTAATACCACCACCTGCTTTTTTGACCGATCTTCCCTTTGCAGATGGTGCCTTAGATCCAAAAAATGCGTCATACAAAACTCCACCAATAACATCACCAGCAACTCCCCCAAGCAATCCACCAATAAAGTTACCAGCGACAGGCACAACAGTTCCTGCAGCAGCACCAACTGCACCCAGAAGTCCAGCACCGATTGCTCTAAATGCTGCTCTTCCAGGATTTTCCCCAAGAGCTACTGACAATCCAAAGTTAATGAGTGCTCCAACAACGGGTAGAGGAATTCTTTTTAAAAATGGTCTTACAGAAGAAAGAAGTGCTTTTCTTCCACCACTAGTAGTAACTTTTGCTCCAGCGCCGGGAAGTCTTAATTGAGGTTTACCCCCAGATCCTGTTGTTACAGTAGTTCTTTGTCTTAAGGGATTTCTTATATCGGGTCTTCCCGCGCTGCCTCCACCAGAAGTAGTTACTCTTGGTCTTCCACCAGATCCAGATCTGGGTCTTGCACCAGCACCACCTTTACCACCAGATCCAGCAGCAACCATTCCTGCAATCAATGCAAGATTTAAAAACTTGTTCAGTAAACTTGATAGTTGATCAAATTGTTTTACACCACTATCACCAAAAAGATTTTTAGTAAATCCACGAGTGGCATCATATGCTTTATAACCCCAGTCAATAAAAGTTACAAGTCCGTCTAAGAGTTTACCACCAACATTTAAGACAAAATCTGTCGCTCTACCAAGTAACTTAATAAATGGAACTATCTTAGGAAGTTGATCTATAAGTCTAACTGCAAAATATCCAAGAATAATATTACCTATAAAATTCTTAATCCAATCAAGAAATCCCATTCTAGGCACTTGTGGGACTTTTACTTTTCCAGTTTCTGCTTTTGGTTTAGTTTCTAATTTTGTTTCTATATTTTCTCTTCTCTTTGTACTTTCCCTTCTTTTCCTTTCATCCAGATTTTTCTTTTGTAAAGCAAGAGTTCCCTTTAAAATACTGTCAATCTCAATAACCTTTACACGAATTACTGAAATATTTTTTTGAGACTTTTCCGATATAAAAATAGGGGATGAGGAACTAACTGCAATTTTCTTTATATTTGCAGTTTTAGAAGGTGGTAAAAATTTCTGAGCATTTATTGCCATTTATCTTACCTCATTAACCCAAGAGTTTCTTGCTTTGATCTCATACCTTTTGTAGTTGCACTAAATCTAGGAGTGCTTTGAGAACTTCTACCACCTCTGGTATTTCTTGTTTGTGGTACTGGAGGTCCATAGACAACTTTTGGTTTTTGTGATTTTGGAGGATTCACTGGTTTGATTCTAGGTTTTGTAGAAGCAACCTTTGCCTGCTGTTTAGCAACCCTAGAACCACCACCAAACCAACCCATTTTATCCCACCAAGGACGTTTTTCTTGAAGTTTGGCATCATTTGCTCTTCTCTTAGCAAGTTTAGCAGCTTCTGCTTTCATCTTTGCTTGATCAGCTGCCATTTGAGCCGCTGTTTTTCTTTTACCGGTAGAAGGATCAAGACTATTTCTATCCACTTTACCTATATCTATTCTACTTCCAAGTGCTCTCTGATTCAACCAACCAATATCTTGAGCAAATCTACCCAACATAGAAGCACCAAAATATGTTGCGTCACTCATAGATCCCTTCATAAGACCTTGCTTTGCCATCTCGGCATATTCTCCAACAGTCTTATTAAAGTTATATCGATCATCACTGTAGAGAGTATTTCCCTTACCTTCTGTTTTAGCAGAAAACCTTCCCAAAATAGAGTTAAATGCTGCGCCACCTGGACCAAGATCATCAGTATATGCACCACCACCCTTTGCTGCTTTATTAATATCTTCTTGATTCCAGTTCATTCTAACTTCACCAGTTTTGGGATCAACAATCAATCCACTCTTACCCATAGTTTTTTCTATGGTTTTTCTTCTCATCTCGTCAACTTGCTTGTTGGATAAGATCTTGAATGGTCTGCCCAAGGGTCCTAACAATGCCTTAGTAAATGTCAAATTTCTCATCATTGTAGGATTTTCTGATGGAATAGGGATCAAACCCTTATCAGCAATTTCTTTAAAAGGTCCATCTGGAAGATTTTTAATAAATTTATCACCAAGTGTAATTGCTTGATCCTGCAATTTTTCTGTGGTTGAAGCCATGTTTTGGTATCCTTTGGAGGATCCCAAATTTTTGAAAGTGTCAAAAATTCCACCACCAGCTTTTTTAGGCAATTGTGCTGCTTGAGAAGCAGTATTCATCACTCTATTTTGAAGATTACCAGATTGAATATCCAATAAAGCTTTATTACCCAAGTTAAGTGCTTGATCATAAAGTCCAGCACCAAATTGAGTACCAGACTGCATAAGTTTGGTGACATCATTCTGCAATCCACCGCCACCCAAATAGTTCTGAGCTCTCGCTCCCTGATTCATACCAAATTTGTATGCACTTGTTGCGGATTGATTTATAGCACTCTGAACAGATACACCTGCTTTTTTAGCAAGATTATTTGCCCAGTTATATTGAGGTGCTAAACCTTTTAAAATTTCATTGATATAATACTGAGAATCATTTCCAGAAGATCCTCCACTGTAGTTGTATCTTTCAGATCCGATGAGACCACCACCAAAAGCATGAGGAACTCCAGAAACAATTTTCGGACGATTAGTTCCTCCAGCGGCTGCATTCATTGACTCAAGAGTGTCAACACCATATTGCTGAACTGCTCCGCGAGACATTACAAACTCGCCGTCAGAAAGCATTGCAGGGACTTTATCTACACCCTTTTCACCACTCACATAACCATTTACAAATCCACCACCATTAAAACCATATGATTTAGTTTTGCCAGTTTTTAAGAATGAAATCTGTTCGTCAATTTCAGACCCCTTCCCTTGTAACTTATCAAAGAAATTAAGATTTGCCTTTTGTTGCTGTAATGCCTGTATTTTGTCTGCGGTGCTTCCTGCAGATTTTTGAGTCTTTCTTTCTTGCTCATTTACTGTTCCCGGGAACATTGCAGGAATTGTTGCACCAGCAGTAAATAGTGCTGCTCCAATTCCCAGAGGAGACTTTATAAACTTTAAAAGTTGTGGTATTGCAACCCTACCTATTTGGAAGATAAACCTCCCAAGCATTCCAACAGTTCCACGAACAAACTTACCAAAA
>Ga0105102_10000670_pt1 | contig 10535 bp, 17 predicted proteins | sample PPLLaktember2015_FD_87032 | JGI IMG/M metagenome (GOLD analysis project Ga0105102, IMG submission 87032) | Freshwater sediment microbial communities from Prairie Pothole Lake near Jamestown, North Dakota, USA - PPLs Lake P7 Core (6) Depth... | ecosystem: Environmental > Aquatic > Freshwater >...
GCATCAAGGAACACGCATCGTGTACCCGAGGCCGCCATCCGTTCCATGAAGGACAAGTGGGTTCCAATCGACGCAAAGAAGTACAAGGACGCAAAGGTCATGCCGATGACCGGAACCGACCTCGGAAACGCTGTTGCGTTCGGCCCAACGCTTCTCCACAATCCATCGGCTACCGATGCCACCATCGACCTGAAGAATGCGACGGTCGAAGGCAACATCACACCGGAGGTTATCGACGAGGCAGGGCATGAATCCACGTTCATCCCGAACCCAGATGCGCCACAGGCTGACATCAATTCGGACATCTACAAAGACCCAGATGACCCGACACTGATGGCACAGACAAGTCGTGTCGGTGAGGCTGCTCGGCGTGGAGTTGCGGCGGCAGTGTCGGCTATGAGACCGGCAGCAGCACCTGCGGCGGCACCTGTGTCATCGGTCCGAACCCAGCCAATCAAGAACTCGGCGGCGCGTGCAGTGTTCGTGCTGAACCAAATCCTGAAGGCTGGAGCCGCTGGTGACGCATCGCCTGTGCTGATGCAGAACTTCCCGATGGCACTCGACAAGCCAGACTTGTTCTTGCGACAACTCCGCCTACAGGCTCAGGTTATCTTCAACCCGAACCTTGGATGGTCTGGACGCGACGGGCGCACCAAGGCTAAGGGCTTAATGCACGGTCGTAAGTTGGCACAAGAGGTCTGGAACTCTGAGGTCCGGAACCGTCCATCATACGAACTGGCAAAGCAATCTGGCCTCAGTGTTTCAGCCATCTCGAATGAGAAGGACCTCGAAGACGCACGGTTGCGAGACCCGCTGGTGGACCTGATGGACATCAGCGAACTCGGACACAACTCTGACGTGGCGACGGAGGCAGACTTCCTGCAACACTTGCCGGGACAAGGCCAGTCAGAACGCTTCTTTATGCTGTCGAAGGACGTAGTCAAGATGCGTCAGTTCGATGACATGGTCCAGCATCTGGTGGATATCGGATACAACCCGACACCGTTTGAACTGGACAAGGATGGCAACCTGATTGAGACGCACTGGACTCGTGCAGTCAAGGACATCGCGCATATCCTGAACGTCATCAGTGGCGACGTGCGTATCATCGAAGAGGACGAGACAGATGAAGCGGTCATGCGTATTGCAAAACTCCTGCTCTTCTCTCCACGATGGACCGCCAGCCGCCTGATGGTGGACCGGATGGGCCGTAGCGTGATGACATTCATTGCACAGGGTGTTCCGGGAGGCCGTGAAAAGGTCGAACAGATTCTCCGAATGAACGGAATGTCGGCAGAGCAAATCAAGCGTCGTGACCCACGTGTTGGTGCCCTCCACGCTCGCCTGTTGTGGAAGTCATGGTCACTCTGGGTTGGAATCTTGGCAGGCATCTACGCTATGCGTGCCACGAATCCGAAGACCATGGCCGTATCCATCGACAAGTGGGGCACGAGGTTCAAGATTGGAGACTTCTCGTTCCGTATGCCAGCCGCATTGATGACACAGATTGAAATGTTGTCATCCGTGTTGGAAGGCTGGGGCGAATGGGAAGCCGCCAAGGGAACCGTTGCGGACAAGCCTGTGGCCGCCTTTGTGTGGGACAAAGTCAATCAGACACTGATGTCCCGGGCAAGCCCTGTGGTATCCGCTGCCTCGGAAATCATCACTCAACGAGACACGCTTGGTCAGCCTGCATTCGTAAGCGATGAAGCAATCTCGGTATTCCACGATGAGATTATTGAACCGATGGGAATCAAGGGCCTGCCTGCCGAATGGAACAAGGCTTTGACCAAGAGAGTCATGTGGTGGTGGGTTCGAGACTGCATGGAGATGTATCAACAGCAACGGCAGTTCGGTGTCGAATCATCGGAAGCATTGCTATCGGCAGCCGCTGTTGCAGCCTACTCCGCCGAGGGTGGCCGTGTGAACTACTTCCCCAAGGCACTGACCAACCAAATCAAGGCTGGGCAGAAGATGGAGACGCAGTTCGGCGCACCGACGGACTTCTTCACTGGAGGCAAGGCGGTCATCCCGGAGGTGGATATCTACAACGCAGACAAGGGTCCGCAACCGCAGGACATCAGGGCACCGCTGGTAGGTGGCACAGGAACGGACTACATGAACACCGACATCCTGCGCAGGACCGAACCGGTCTCCAGATAAACAAAAGCCCCGGGCATAACGCTCGGGGCTTCTCTTTATTCTTGGTCCTTCTCTCTGAACCGGATGCCTTGGTCCAATAGTTCCTTGGCCTCAAACACCGACTTGACGTTCAGGGCTTTGAACGCCCGATACAGAGCGTCGTCAAGCGTCCGCTCATTGATACCCAGTTCCTCGGCGGCCCGGCCTCGGTGGCCAGTCTCGGCCACCTTGTTGATAATCAGCCGTTGGTAATTGCTGACCTTTGAAATACCCGTCAATGCTTTCGGCATCCTAGTCTCCAATCATTCTGATAGTCGCGCCCTCAAGGGCAATCATTGGCTCGGTGAGGACATCGTCCACACGCGGGTCGTCGTCAATGTGTTCCTGCACGGATTCAACAGCACGCACCAGCCGGTCCTCTGCCATCATGCCGATGCTGTTCCATCCGCCCAGATTGGCCACCAGAATCGGCACAGCGGGGCTGACTTTGCCTTCCTTGACCATCCGCTCGGTGTACTCACGTCGCTGGGCTGGTGGCGAGTACAGCACAATATGTCGAATCTGCTGGGCGGCTTGTCCGCTCGGGACCTTGACGCGCTTCAGTGAGAGGGCGACCTCGCGGAGTTCGCTGATGGTCGGCCGGAACTTCTTGGTCATCAGGCAGTGCATAACGGACCGCTCGACCAAGTCATCGGACCACTTCTGCATCCCGATGGCGTACACGGTGGCCATGCGCTCGTCCCAAGGCTGGCCAGATGGCATCGTGCTTAGGATGTTGGCGGCTGTTGCGAATGATTTCTCTGTCATTATGATTCTCCTCTCACACGGCGCAGGGCGGCGATAGCACCCTCCGTGATGTCCATGACTGCTTCCTGTGCAGTCGGCTTGGTTGTCGCGGTTCCTGTGGTGGCGGCACTCCAGTGGTTCCACAGGCTGTTCATCGTGACCATCTCGCGCTTGCCCCATTTGCGTATCAGGTTCGCGGTTGACTGACGAACTTGGTCCGGGGTGATGTCCGCATGAGACATCTGGTAGGCAATGTGCTTGACCCGGTTCCACTCGCCCAGCGTAAACTCTGCGGCAGGTAGTTCGGGGTAGGCCGTCTCGCGGTAGGCCTCGAATATCAATCGGCCTGTATCCTCTGGTCCCGGGAGTGCAGACTTCTTTACACTCTTAGTTCCTTTTGATTCTTGTTCTTTATGATTCTTGTTAATAGGGGTACTAGATTTGACACCCTCCACCCTACTAGATTTGACACCCTCTCCCCTGTCATTTTTGATACCCTCCGCATCCGGAAACAGGATGTATCCGTTGGATGTCTGCCTGCCTGATGCGTCGTGTCGAACCTTCTTGGCGAGGACCTTGGCACCGGTGATTGTCATGTTGCAAAGGTTCTCGATGGACCGCCGCACGGTGGCCTCAGACAGCCCCGTGACGGACACCAGCGTGTTCATGCTGGGCCAGCAGAATCCGGTGCTGTCCATGTGCAGAGCCAGCGTCGTGAAGACCATCCAGTCACTGGACCCGAACTCCTTCAGGTGCGGCATGATGGTGTGGTGAACCTGCACGAACGTATCCGCAGGAGCGGAATGCAGCAGGGTCCGTGACCCGCCGTTGAAGATTGAAATCATGCGTCACTGTTCTCCTCGCGTTCTGTGTGGGCATCCCTCACACAGGATGCAGTCCAGCCCGGTTGCCTCGACCTCCACCGAGTCTCCCGGGTTGTTACTCTCGGCCGTCGCACGGGCCTTGGCGTACGCATCCAGCACCGTCTGGGCCTCGGCAGGCGTGATGCCCGCAGGAACCGTCACAGAGGCCGTAGAGCGGCTCTCACGGCCGGATAGGTGCTGTTGCAGGGTAGACGCTGATGCGTCCTGCGCTATGGCCCATTCCAGAGCATCCACCTGTTCGTTCTGCGGCAGGCCAGCCACCGCACGGTGATGCGTCCAAGACAGGCCCTGCACCCGGTTCTGGACCGGGACGTGCTTGGATACCCAGACACAGTTGGCCAGCGTCTGATACGCCATGCCGGTCAGGTCCATCGCTTGGCTGTACTTCTCGCCGTAGGTTGCCTCGCCGTAGACCAGAGCATCCCCGATGGCGAACTGGACCGCCGTGTCGAGGGTGGAGAGAGTCTGCACGAGGTTCAGCCATGCGTCGTAGGCAAGCGGCCCGGTGAAGGTCAGCCCGACCGAAGTCAGGCTGACGTTAGGGGTTGCGAGGATGTCACTCACTGTCGGACACCGTCGTGACCTTCACCGATTGACGCGCTGGCTCGATGGTGAAGCCGAGGTTGTCTGCCATGTTGCGTTCCACCCACCGCTCAATCGCGGTCTCTGGAAGTTTAGACACCAGCACAGACTCAACGACCTTGACCGCTTCAGGCGCGTTCACCTTGGCCCACTCCACGGCCAGAATAGGGTTGGCCACCACGACCTTGGGCTTGACATCCCGGAACGCGACCTGCCCCCACGGGCAGGTGTAGGTCTTGGTCCGGAACGTACCGTCTGGTTTGCGCGGGAGCAGTTTCTGGGCCACCTCGCTGGCACTCCGCTCGTAGCGGGCCTTGAGCCATTCCACGCGGCGGTTCTTCAGTGCAAGCATCTTATCGACGTTCGCCACGATAGCCTGCAACCGTGCGGCCTCGGCCAGCACGTCGGCCTCGGCACTGCTGAGTCGGTTCATGTAGGCCAGCAGTTCCTCCTCTGTCTCCAGAGCGCGGTCCGGCAAGTTGCTGTTGGCTGGACCGGCATACTCGCCGGTCTCAGTGTCGAACAGGTCATCCCCGATGCGTTCAATTGGCATTGTTGTTCTCCTCTGCATACTGTCGCAAGACAGTCTCGTACTCACTTGCAGGAATCTCGTACAGGGCCTTGGTAGCCGCCGTCAGATTCTCCACCGTTCGCTCTGCGTTGTTGGTCAGGAGCGCGAACACCTCTTTGATACGGGCACTATCAGCACTGGGTTCGTGGTGCTTGACCGCTTCACCAAACGCAACGCCGGACCCCTTGATGTCAAGGACCTGCGGGCGTGGTGGGCTGGCACGCTTGGGTTCGACCGGAGCATCCACGATGCGCGGGTTGGCCACGCCATCGACGACCTCGTCGAACTCGGGCGCGAACTGGGTTCCGTAGCCCAAGATGCCCAAGGCGCGACCGATGGCCCCGGTCTCAGCCTTCTCCAAGTAGTCTGCGAACCCTTTCGCATCCTCCATCTTGGTGCCTTCAGCAACGACCCGGCCTGTCGCATCGGTGATGGTTGCCTTGACGACGGCATACCGCTTCTCGATGTTGTGTTCGACAATCTGCGTGCTGATGCCCCAGTCTGGATGTTCCTGTCGGAACCAGACTAGCCGCCACTTGACCTCGAGGTAGTCCTTACCCTTGAGGCTCATGAGTTTTTCGTTCGGATTGAACGCCATTTCGATTCTCCTTCAAACGGTACAACCCAGCCTGTTGGGGCCGGGTTGTCCAGTGTATCACTCGCTTCCTAGTCTCGCGAGAAAGTCTTCCTCTGCATCCTGCCGGTGCGATGGGTTCATGTTGAGGATGCTCAGCAGTGGACACAGTTTCCGGTCCACGTACAGGACGGAATGCTCGGTGCCCAGACGCAGAACACAGTGGGCCTCAATGATGCAGTCTCCGACCAGCCGCTCGACATCGTGCCCGAGGTCCAGCAGGTCTTCAATCAGCCCGTTGATGCTGCTTCCAGCGACCGGGACCTTGAGGTCCGTGTTGCTGATGTCCCGCTCGATGAGTTCGCCGTCCGGGTCACGGGCCACATACAGCCATCCGTTGCGGACAGGTGCAGGCAGGCCGTTCGGGAAGGCCAGCGCGTTCGTCGGGCTGTGGGTAGCACACTCGAGGGCGACCACCTTGTTTCCGTTGTAGCGGATGCATCGCCATGACTCAATCAGTTCGTAGACTGAGATGGGTTCGATGTTCAGGTCGTCGAGGTCCACGGCCGTGTCGAGCCTGCCGGTGTCCTTCATGCGTTGGATGTCCGCACGGAACGCTTCCGGCGTGTCTGCGGCGATGATGTAGACCCACGGGCCTACGCGCTCAGTTACACAACCGCCCGGGCTGTTCTTGGGTTTGCCGATGTAAATCCTATCGATGGCTGACTGGCTGAACACATAGTCCCAGCAGTCCACCTCGAGTTCAGGTACGTTGATTGATGCCATTCCAAACCTCCATCTGTTGCAGAATCTGTTCGATGCGGTCCACCCGGCTCTGCCGACCTAGGGTGGCCTCTGCTCTCCGAACAGCGTGCAGGGCTTCTGCCACCGTTCGGACGATTGTTGTGATGTTCGCGTCGGCCAGCGACTGCTGGACCGGGGTGACCGCCGTCTTGGGTCCCTTCAGTTCGAGGCCAACGGCCATGCCGAACCAGTCAGGGTGATGGATGTACAGGTCCGGCAGGCCGGGCGTGTTGCCCTGCCATCCGGTGGCGTACGTCTTGGCCCCGCAGGCTCGGCAGGCGACCTTACTCCTGCTCTTCCCGCTCTCCATCACTACATAGCCAAGGGAAGCGATGGCGGTTACTATCGCTCTCTGTAGTTCCGCCTCCGGTTTCATCCTGCGCAAGGACGTGCCTCATTACCAGAATCACCGCCAGCAGCAGGCTCGCGAACCCCGCCAGCCTTCTTACCTTTTGACTCACCATGCACCTGTCTCCATAAGTATTTCGAGATGTATAACGGCCACCCCGCGCCGGATTGTTGGACCGTTCGGGACCATTGCGCGAACGTCTTGGCCCGCAGGCACAGGCCGAACAGGCGGCTGTGAAGTAGGTCCGTGTAGGCCTCGCGATATGCAGGCACGGCATCCGGCGACACGTCCGGCAGGCGGGCCTCGGAAAGTTCCTCCTGCGTGTGGGTTCGGCGGTACAGGTATTTGGTCAGCGCACCGTCCTCCCACTCGGCGTGCATCATAACGATGCGGGGCATGGTCCCGTTCATCAGAGTGCAGATGGCACCGGGGCCACGGCGATGCGCACGGCTGAGATAGTACATGACCTGCGTGACCCGGGCGGTGGGGATGCCTCGGACCACGAGGTCCTTGGCACCAGCCATCGCGGAATCAAGGGCCGCATCCGCACTGGCCCGGTCAGGGGACCAGACGCTATGCCTCCGGTCCCCGAGTGTTGTCTCTGTCTGCCATACACGGCTCAGTCCGCCGCTGTAGCCCTTCACAGGCCCAGTTCCTGCAAGTGCTGGGACACAACCCGGTAGGCGCGGTCGCCCTCGCGGGTTTCGATGTCGGCACGGATGAGTTTCTTGTGGTCAGCCCATGCCTGCTTGTCGGCCTCGAACTGCCGCCGTATCGCGTTGGCCTCGTTCTTAGCCACGATGCTGGATGCCAGCAGGGCGATGCCTGAAAGCATGAGCAGGGCGCACACGACAGTCGTGTCGCTGATGTTGTTGATTCTCTTAAGCATTGAACTTCTCCTCTAGTGTTGCGATGAACTCGTGGACCTTGACGGCCTTGACGTAGAAGTCGGAGAACTCGCCTTGCCACAGCACGGTGTCGAACAAAGGACCTGATGGCGTGTCGTCCGGTGCATCCGGGTCGTCCAGTGACGACCATCTCTCAACCACGGCGGTGACCTTGACCTTGCCATACTGATGCAGGACGTGAACCACGACCGTGTAGGTGGCTTGGTCCTTGCTGGTAAACACCGCCGACCAGTGCAGGTCAGTGATGGTTGTGAACTTGATGATGGCCGACACCGCCGTGACGGCGGTCGTGATGTCGCAGATATCTCTTGTTTGCATGATGAAACCTTTCCTCTGTGGCCCCAGTGTATCGCACCGGGGCCGTGTAGCCCAGCCTACTTGGTGATGTCCGTGTGGAACTGGACGACGGACGGGAGGCCGGACCCGCTCGACAGAGTGACTTGCACAAAGTTGTTGGTGAAGTCGTCGGAGACGTGAAAGATTTTGACTTTGTGATGACCGACGGCGTAGTGGTAGTGGTATCCGTTCACATCTCCCGGCTGGCTCTCAAAGCGCACGCCGTTCGACTCGGTGATTTGCGGAACGACCGCACGGGCAAAGTGCAGGCGGTATGCCTTGCGGGCGATGCGGGCAGCAGTCTCCCTCACATTGCGGGCGGCAGGTGGCATCGACTGGACCTCGCCGCGTTCGATGTTGCCCTTGAGCCAGCACAGGCGTGCTGTCTCGGAGTAGTTGATGATGACCAAGGTGGTCTTGAATTTCAGTGTCATGGTGTATCTCCGTGAGGGTAAAAGTTCCGGTGTTTCGCCCCACCGGCAGGGCACGGGGTCAGAGTACGCGGGACAGGCTACGGCATCCGACGACGCGGCCGTCCGGGTCCCGGACCTGTTCGCCGGGGACCAGCACGTCCCTGCGGCCTCGGATGCTGGGGTGGCTGGCCACGGCAAGGGACACGATGAAGGCCACGTTGCCCTTGTAAATCTCGGGCAGGGTGCAGTCGCCGTTCTGGCTCTCGACCCACTCGCCCTCGTCGGACAGCCGCCCGTTGGTGACGACCGTGCCTGCGGTCGTGCCGTTCACGAGAACGTGGCGGCCGCATACGAAGATGCTATCTATCGGCTGGCTGGATGTTTGCACCCGGGCGATGCCAACGCTCGGGATAACGAGGTCGGTCGGGCCGATGATGGTGATGTTGTGAGGGGTCAGGTTTATCAGTGTTGTCATGTTCATACTCCTTGAATAGCCGCATGGCGGCCGTGTGTGACGGGTCAGCGAGACTCCTCGAACCCGTCGAACCAGCGGCCCAGACGTTTGGTGCGGGCCTTGCCTGCGGACTTGGTGCAGGTGCTGGAAGATGTCTCCGGGTCAGAGCAGTGGGCCTTGGCCTGCTCGAGTGTCAGCCCGGTGGCGATGGTGCGGCGGCGGATGTTGGCCGACTCGTAGAAGCGGATGATGCGATACATGGTGAATTCTCCTTGGTCAGTGGCCCGGGCGATGAACCCGGGCCGGGGTTGCGTCAAACCTCGATGCCGTACTTGCGGCCAGCGTCAGCCACGGCCTTTTGCCAGACCGGCTCGAACCACGCCTCGAGGGGTTGAGGTCCAGCACCGGCGCGGTCGCTGGTCACTCCGGTTGCCCAGTCAGATACCACGTCCGGGCCGTCGTTCCCGTACACAAGAGTGAGGTACAGGCGCATCGACTCAGGCGCGTCGAACGCGTCCGATGGAAAGGTGAACCGCAACTGTTGCACCTCCGTGTCGTGCATCCGGGCCTTGAGGTCGTACCAGTCATCCACCTTGCGGTACGTGTCCTCCTCGTCTGCGAGGGCGATGGTCGCGCCCAGTTTCAGGGCGGCGTGGGTGATGTCGCGGACGACGCTATGCTCGGCGCGGACGCGGTTCTGGATGCTTGGGTGAAGGCCCATCAAGTCTGTCATGGTCATGGTGTAAGTCTCCGGCCCGTCAGGGCTGGGGGTCAGTGCCCCGGCCGTGAGGCCGAGGCGGGAGCAACGCAGGCCCAGTGTATCACGACCGGGCGGGGCTATCAGGTATCTCAAGCAGCCCGTACCAGCCCTCTGGGTCCAGAGCGGCCTGCACGGCGGCGACGTGTCCCTCGGCTACCATCCGGGCGTGTGCGCCCCAGTGCGGAGCAGACAGGACCGCGAGAGCATATGGCATCGTGTCGGCCGCGTACCATTGGCGGGCCAGCGCGTCGTGATGTTCCACGACATCTTCCTGCACGTGGGTCAGAACGCCGCTGGGGATATCGCACGGAGCGTCGAACTCGGTCAGTTCGCCGTGCTGGCATACCAGAGTCTTGGGGCCGATGGCCACGACAAGCCGGTCAGGGCCGGTGGTCGAAAGTATCAGCCAGACATCGTAGTTGGTTGTGAGGGCGGCCATGCGTTCGGCCTGTGCGACGTAAGGGGTGCGGCGTGTTATCCACATGATGGTTGTCTCCGTTCGGGGTCAGTGCCCCCGGGGTGTCCGGGGGCTGGGGGTTGTCAGAGTGCGGCGGCCTTGACGCGGATGTCGAGGCGGGCGGATGTCAGGAACGGCGGCAGGCCGGATGTTCCGGCGGCGAACCCGCGAGTGGTCCGCGCCCAGTTGTTCAGATACTCCCACGCCGCGAACTCGGACCGCACCGCGAGGTACCGGCGGGCACCGCTTGCGCGGTTCAGGGTCAGAGCGTAGCGGCCATCAGGCAGGGCGGCGGCCTCGGCCCATGTCCACTCGTTGCGGTGGGTGTGGAACACGGCCACGCCGATGCGGTGCTGGCCAGCGGATGTGAAAGTCTCGTCTGTCTGGAACAGGCGGGCGGGCTTGCGATAGGTCGTCATGTCAGGTGTCTCCGTGGGGCGTTGCCCCGGGGTCAGTGGCCCGCGTTCGGTCGGGCCGTTCGTGGTGCAGCAGCAGGCGGCTGCGGGGCGGGGAAC
>Ga0105102_10000671_pt1 | contig 10534 bp, 9 predicted proteins | sample PPLLaktember2015_FD_87032 | JGI IMG/M metagenome (GOLD analysis project Ga0105102, IMG submission 87032) | Freshwater sediment microbial communities from Prairie Pothole Lake near Jamestown, North Dakota, USA - PPLs Lake P7 Core (6) Depth... | ecosystem: Environmental > Aquatic > Freshwater >...
GTCGGCATCGGCGACTGCCTGGCCGCCATTCAGCTGCACTACGACGCGGCCCGCACGGGCTGGGCCGCCGCGCTGGCCGGGCCTTACAACAAGCGCGGGGTCGGCATCGGCGCCATGTGGTACGGGATCGGCAACACCGGCGTGCAGAACCCCTCCACGGCGCGCGTCGAGATGGACCTCGACGGTTCGGTCACATTGTTCACCGGCTGCGCCGACATCGGCCAGGGGTCTTCCACGGTGCTCTCCCAGATCGCGGCCGACGTGTTGGGGATCGAACCGGGTGCGCTACGCCTCGTGACGGCCGACACCAAGTTCACCACCAACGCCGGCGCCACCTCGGCCAGCCGCCAGACCTACATCTCCGGCAATGCCGTCAAGCAGGCCGCCGAGCAGCTTGCCGACGTTTTGAAAACCGAGGCGGTGAACAAGCTGCGCGTCGCCAAGTCCGCGCTCATGTTCGATGGCGGGTGGGCGGTCGTCGTGGGCCAACCCGATAAGCGTGTAGCGTTTGCCGACTTGGCCGCGCGTATCAAATCCAAGGGGACCTCACTCTCATGGCAAGGCTTTTTTGACCCGGAAACCGTGCCGCTCGATCCTCAGACCGGGCAAGGTGTGCCCTACGCCACCTATGCCTTTGCCGCCCAGCTCGCACTCGTTTCTGTGGATGTGCTCACCGGCGAGGTTTCCGTGGAAAAGATCGTGGCCGCCCACGACGTGGGCAAGGCGCTCCACCCGGAAAACGTCATCGGCCAGATCTGCGGCGGGGTGGCCATGGGCCTGGGGTTTGCCCTGATGGAGGAGTTCGAGCCCGGCAAGACCCTCTCCATGAAGGACTACCACATCCCCACCTGCGCCGACATGCCCGAGGTGGTACCCATCATTGTTGAGTCGCCCGAGCCTTCCGGCCCCTTCGGCGCCAAGGGCGTGGGCGAGCCGGCCCTGATCCCCACCGCGCCGGCCATTCTGAACGCGATCGCCGATGCGCTGGGAGCCCGACTATACGCCCTGCCGGCCAACCTGGAGCGGGTGCTGGCGGCCAGCATTCAGGCCGGCCACTTCGGCCCGGCTCACACAGAATTAAAATAACCTAAGTTGAGCGATTCTAATTTTGGTTTCTGCGGAAGGGCCCGATGCGCATCGACACAATCGCTCAATTTAGGGATAACTCTATCGGCGTGGGGCCGGTCGGCGGCTTGATCAAATAACGGCGTAGGCCTCGATCTCGATGAGCCAGTCGGGGGATGCGAGGCTTTTCACTTGCACCAGTGTGCTGGCGGGATACTCCCCCTGAAAAAATTCACGGCGTGCCTGTGCAACCGCTGCATAGGCTGCCGCATCCAGCTCAACCATGAAAATGGTTATTTTATGGATGTCCCCTACCGTCCCGCCGGCAGCCTCGATCGCAGCGCGAATGTTGGCCAGCACCTGCCTGGTCTGTGCCGCTATATCCCTACGGCCGACCAGTTGCCCGTTCGCATCCTGGGGTACCTGCCCCGAGATGAACACCAGTTTCGAGCCTTCACCGACCACACAATGTGAATAGGGCCCCATGGTTTTGGGCAGTTGCCCGGGAGTAATGATCTTGCGCGCCATCTTCCCGCTCCTTGATTCCTTGGGATAACTATTTGATCAGGCTTGGCAGCCACAGGCACATCTGCGGAAAAACCATACACAAGATAATATTCAGATAAATAGGGATCATGAACGGCAAGGCACCCCGGACCGTAGTGCCCATGGTGTGCTGGGGCACCACGCTGCGCAATACGAACAGGCTCAAACCGAAGGGTGGTGTGATCGTGCTCTGCTCGCCGGCCATCACATAGATGACCCCCCACCAGATGGGGTTGACCCCCAGATTCATGAGGATGGGCATAACGAAAGGAAACGTGAGAAACAGCATGGACCACGAATCGAAAAAAGAACCCATGACGATATACATCATAAAAAACATGATGATCACGCCGTATTTGCCGATGGGCAGCGAAATTACGTAATCCTTTACCAGAGGGATGATCCCGGCCGAGTTCAGGGTGTGGGACATAACGGTGGCCATGGCCATGATGAACAGCGAAAACGAGGTGACACTCAGGGTTTCCAGCAACGATTTCTTGAGAATCGGCAGGGTCAGCCGTCCGGCAAGCAACGCCAAGACGATTGCCAGAAAAGAGCCCAGGGCGGCGGCTTCGGTCGGCGTCATCAAGCCGCCGAAAATAGCGCCGAGCACGCCGAAGATGAGCAGGGCGAACGGCAAGATGTCTGTCAGGGCCTTGACTCTCTCCGCCAGGGGGACTTTCTCCTGGCGCTGCGCCAGACTGGGGTTGATCATGACCCTGATGACCACCGTGATGATAAAAAGTGCGGTCAAGGTGAGGCCGGGGATGACCCCGGCAGCCAGCAGATCCACAATCGACACACCCTGCCAGGCGCCGTAGATAATCAGCAGAATGCTGGGCGGGATCAGGGGCGCCAGAATGGAGGACGAGGCGATGGCGCCAAGCGATAGCGCCGGGTCATATTTTTTCTTTTCCATCACCGGAAAGGCGATCTTGCCGAAAGTGGCCGTGGCGGCAATGGTCGACCCAGACATGGCAGCAAAGATAGCATTGCCGAAGATCACGGAGCATACCAGGCCGCCGGGCATGTGCCCGATCCACTTGTCGATGGCGTTGAACAAACGCTCATGAACGCCGCTGTTTCCCAATATGTTCCCCATCAGGATGAACAACGGCATGGCCGTCAACGTGAAGGAGTTCAGAGAGGACCATGTGGCGGCGGCCAGCTGGTCTATCGGTTGCCCAGTGTACCAGATCAAGCCGGCCGTGGCGACAACACCCACCGACCAGGCAATCTCCAGGCCGCAGAACATCAGCAGCATCAGGGCAGCGACCATGAGTATCAAGAAAGTGATCGGATCCATCAGCGACCTCCTCCGGCAGCGGTGAGGCTCCTGACCAGCCTGACAATGTCCACGAACAGCTGGGCAGCCAACATGACCGAACCCAAGATCAGAGTCATCTGTGGCCAGGCGAGCGGTGTGCGCAGCCACGACCCGCTTCGGGCTCCGAAGAGAAAGGACTGGGATACCAGCTCCCAGCTGGCCACGACCAGGAGCACGGACAGGATCATGGCCAGAATCAAGGTGACCAACCTTAATTTCATCCGCAGGGAGTCGGGCAGCCGATTGACAACTAGGTCCACGTATATGTGGCCTTTTTCCTTCCAGGTATAGGCCAGCCCGACCATGGTCATGGCAACCAGCATATAACCGCCGTATTCGTCGGCCAATGACAGGGGTTGGTTCATGATGTATCTGGTCACCACCTCGACCAGGACCATGAGCATGAGTATGAAAATGGACCCTGCCATCAGCACACCGCTGACATAGTGGCTGAACCACTCGACGACCCGAAATAGCTTATCCATCTGAGCCTGCCCCCCGGTGGAAAGAGTTGGCAGCGCCTGCCCGCTGCCAACCCCGAATTGCAGATGCATTATTTGCCGGTGAAGGATCGGTATTTCTCGACGGCCCCCTTGACGGCCTTCAGCATCTCCGGCCCCTGGTCGCCGGCCAGCTTCAGCCATTCCTGCTCCACCACCTTGCAGGCCTCCAGGGCTTTCTTCTGGTCGGCTTCGCTCAATTGGGTGCGTTTGATGCCGGACAGGTCCACTGTGTCGACGCTCATGATGTACTCGGCCGTGGTGGACAGAGACACCGCCTGCTCCAGCTCGCGGCCGACGTCTCTGACGACCTTTTGCAGGTCGGGGGGCAGGGCGTCGAATTTCTTGGCGTTCATCACCGTCACCGCCGTCCAGGTGGGGGACAACGGGGTCAGGGTGAAAGCCTTGCTCACCTTGGCTAGACCGATGGAATACCCGTAGCCCAGGCTGGTGAGCACGGCGTCGATCGTACCGGCCATCATGGCCGGCGCCAGCTCGGATCCGGCGATGGTCACCGGGCTTGCACCCATGGCCTTGATGCCTGCCGTAGGCAGATAGCCTCCGACCCGGACTTTAAGGCCCTTGAAATCATCGAGGGTGTTGACCTCTTTCTTCGACCAGATGCCGTTTGCCGGGTCCCACTGCGTGATGAACCAGTAGGTCAGACCGAGCTTGCGCAGGGCGGTGTCATTGAGCTTCTGGACCTTGGGGTCCTGGTAGACGGCCAGTTCTTCGGCCAATCCCTTGACCGGGTCTTCACTGACAATTCCGGGGATCTCGCCCCAGTTCAGCAGCGGGTAGGTCCCCGACAGGTAGGGCATGGGCACATCGCCCATGTCGGCCTTGCCGGTGGCTACAGCCTGCAGGATCTCCGTACCGGGGAACATGCGCGGGACAATGTTGAGCTTGATACGGCCCCCGCTGCGCTCCCACAGCATGCGCTGCATCTCCCCGCCCGGCCGGTAGATCTGGGAGGCGCGGAACTTGGGGCCCCAGATGTCGTTCCATGCAAACGTGAACTCATAGACCTTCTTCTCTTGGGCAAACAACTCTGGCACCGCTGCCAAACCCAGGACGAGAATTAGAACCAAGCCCAATGCCCCCATCAACGTTCTTTGTTTCATACGACCTTCTCCTTTCGTTTGGGATGGTTAGTTAAAGTCCCTTGTTTCCTTCTTTCTCTTGCCCCATCATGTCCGGTTCATTTGCCCAACAGCCGCTTGGCCAGAACCACGGCGCTAGGCGCATCATCCGCGTAACCGTCAGCCCCTATCTGATCGGCAAAGGATTGGTTTACCGGGGCGCCGCCCACGAGCACTTTGGCCTTGATATCGGCTGATTTGAGCCGTTTCAGGGTGGCCTGCATGGCCGGCATGGTGGTCGTCAGCAATGCCGACAGCGCCACAATGTCCGCTTGTTGCTCCTTGGCGGATTGGAGGAAGGCCTCCGGTTCCACGTCAACCCCGAGGTTTACGACGGCGAAGCCTGCTCCCTCGAGCATCATCGCCACAAGGTCTTTGCCGATGTCGTGCAGGTCCCCTTTTACGGTTCCTATCACCACCTTGCCGGCGACCAGGTTATGCACACCCGCGAGTTGCGGCCGGATCAACTCGAGCCCGCCCCTCATGGCCTGGGCGGCTGCCAGCATTTCCGGCAGAAAAATTTCGCCGGCGGTGAATTTCTGCCCGATCTCATCCAGCGGCGCAATCAACCCCTCTTTCAGGATCACAGAGACGCTGGTGCCGTGGGAAAGCTCCTTGTGGACGTTCTCCACGACCAACTCTTTATCGAAGCCGAGAACGGCGTTGAAGATGTCTCTTACAGTCATTCCGGAACCTCCTTTCTGAATGCGCGGGCTTCCGCGCACATGTTCTTGGTGAAGGCCAGAAAATCTCTAGTAAGAATATTGCCTTATCCGATGAGTTGCTTGTCCGCCGCACCCACGATCGAATCGATCTCGCGGAGCAGCCCGGTGTCGCAGTGATATGGGTTTTCCTTGTCCATCAGTTTTCGATAGTATTCAAGCGCGCGGTCCATCACATCCTTTTTCCCCTGCCGCTCCCAGCCTTCCCGTGTCGGGCGGGCGAAAACACCCGGCCGGTGGACATCGCGGCAATGCCGCAATGTGTGCTTGGAGGTGAGGAAATGTTCCCCGGGCTTCGTCCCCGCCAGCACGTCCCATGCAAGTGAGTCGTCGGTGATCTCGATTCCCCGCATGAGCTGACGGATCATTCCAATCACCTCATTGTCGATGATAAGCTGCAGGGGGCTGAGCACCGTCGCGACCTCGAGCTGACCGGCACCGCCGAGGATGTCCGAGCCGGACAGCCCCATGAGCATACTGAGCATCGCGCGTTCGCTCATGCCCTGACCGTCCGATATCGGGGAGTCCGACCCCGACCCGTAATTGTGCGTGGGCAGATCAAAGGCCGCCTTGATGAACTGGACCGCACCGGAGGCCGCCTTGAAGGCTTCGACACTTGATTGCAGGCTGCGGCCGGTGAGCATGTCGGTTGAAAAAATGATCGGGCAGGCCACGACGGGTGTCCCCGCGGCCACCGCCTGGGCCATGGCCAGCATGGCCAGGATCTCCGCGCTCGCCAGGAGGATCACTCCGGCAGTCGTCGCCGGCGCGGTCCCCCCCGCGCCGGGAAGTGAACAGGCCTGTATCGGCAGCGACGCCTTCGCTGACTGGTAAATGATCTCCAGATCCATTTGTTTGAAGGCTTTTGGGGCCAGCGAACAGGCGATCATGCTGATCACTGGATTCTTGGCGAGCGCCGATTTGCCGCCTGCCGCTGCTTCTCCAAGACGTATCAAATACTCCACGCTGCCGGTGCTGTATGGCTGCACCCATGCATGCTTGGGGGTGTTCTTGAGCAGGGTGCTGAGGCCGTGGACATCGGCGGTTTGAACCGGAACATCGTTGCAGAAAAGAAACGCGATGAAACTGATCTCGGACAGCTCCGTGACCAACCGGGCCCAGGCGGTCAGGTCGGCCGAGGTCACTTTGCGATAGTTCTGGGCATCCGGCTCGATCCAGCCGTGGCCGCCCGTGTTGGTCCGAGCATAAAAAGTCCCGTCGGGGCGCGGCAGTTCCAGTATCGCGTCCGGCTGCCGGGCGCCCAGCGAGAACTTCTTTGGCGCCTGCTTGAGCAGACGCTCCATGACCGGTTTAGGGAAGCGCACCATGCCGCCGCCCGTGTCCACATCCGCCCCGGCATCTGCCAACGCCTTGAACATCTGAGGATGCGGGTCCAGTTTTACACCCTGGGTTTGAAGCAACTCCAAAACCTTGTCCCGCAGCATCTCGATCTGCGACGACGTAAAGAAAGAAAAAGTATGGCCTACCATGTTCACACCTCCTTCGTCTGTCCGTTTCCAAACCCCACCATTTCAGAAGTGCAGCAGGCGGGTTCGGGATCACCAGCTCGGCGGGCTGACCACCCAGATGAGCCGCACCGGTTTTTTACCCTTGTTGATCCAGGAATGGGGTACGACCGATGAAAAATAAAAAGAGCACATCGGTCCCGCTTCATGGCTTTCCCCCCCGAGGATGAGGGTCAACACCCCTTCGATGACGAATACGAATTCCTCGCCCGGGTGCGCATACGCTTGCTTGCTTTTGCCGCCGGGCGGGATGGTTGTGAAAAAAGGTTCCATGCGCTTGGTGCCGATGTGATGCACGATCCGCCGGGTATCCGATTGCCACCCGGGTATCAATACCCTGGACCATTGGTCCGGGGTCATGACGACGGGGTCATTGATGAGTTCGTCTTCAAAAAAATCGACCAGCCGAACCCCCAGGGCCTTGGCCAGGCTGCGGAGGGTGCTGATCGAGGGGGAGGCCTTGTCGTGTTCGATCTGCGACAGATAGGCGGCGGAAAGGCTCACCTTTTTCGCCAACTGCTGGAGGGTCAGGCTTTTTTCCTTGCGAAATTTGACCAGCGTGAGCCCGATTGAAGATGCGGCAACCACAGGCACCTCCACAACCCAAAAGGAGAAAAGAGCAACAGGAGCAGAGAGAAGGCAAGAAGTGGACAATGAGAGTCCTGTCTGTATGCCCTTTAGTTGTTCCGGGGACGCGTGTCAAGAAAAAAATTAGATATTTATAAATTTATTAGAATATATCTAAAATACAACCTAATCGATCCGGCGCCTTCGGGGCTTCCAAAAAACGCTGCAAATTTGGCCCAGCGTGCGTACCGTCAGAATCGGCATGGCGGCCAATACCCGGTTGCCGCTGTGAACCTGCGGAGGTGTTCATACACGTCTGAAGATCCGGCGATGAGGTCCGGTCGGCATTTTTCATTTGACATTCTTGAAGCAAAAATTGTAGACAATATACAAAAGACACACATAGTGGGCCGTCGCTCAATGGTTTTAAACCGCCTGCAGCACCCGCCTGACTGCAGGGCAAGCCGGGGGCATGATGAAAGTCGAATCCATCGTCGATCGCACCGTCAAGCGCCTGGAGGACATGATCATCAAGGGCAAGCTCCTGCCCGGCCAGCAGGTCAAGGAGCAGGAGATCTCCGATCGGCTCGGGGTCAGCCGCCCGCCCGTGCGCGAGGCGTTCAAGATCCTGGAGGCCGCGGGCCTGGTGCGGCGCGAGCCGCGGCGCGGAGTGTTCGTCTCCGAGCTGACGGACCAGGACATCTGGGAAATCTACACGCTCAAGACCGCTCTTTACACCATGGCCGCGACGCTTGCGATCGACAAGCTGACGGCCACCGGGGTCGAAAAGCTCGAAAAGATCGTCGGCCAGATGGAAGCGCTCGTGCGCGGCAACGAACGGCCGGACATCATCCGCTACGAAGAGCTGAACAATCTCTTCCACGAAACCACGGCGCTCATCGCCGGCCACGGCCGGTTGAAAAAAGCCCAGCAATCCCTCAACAACCAGATCAAGCGGATGGCCTACCGGTCGCTCGCGGACCGCGGCCACCTGGAACGATCCTGCCGGTTTCACCGCGAGATCTTTAACGCCATCAAGACCAAGGACAAGCCCCGCGCCGAGGCCCTCACCCGGGAACACATCCTGAAGGGCATGGCGGCGCAGGAAAAAGTCAGTAAGGACCATCTCCGCGACGATTCAACCTCAACCAGATCCAAGGAGGCTATCCATGCTGTTACCCGAGGTTAAAAAGCACTACGGCAAACTGAAATTCCTGATCGGCGGGGAGTGGGTCGACTCGACGTCCGCCAACATCGAGCCGGACGTCAACCCGGCTACCGGCGAGGTGATCGCCGAGTTCCCCCAGGCGACGAAGGAAGAGGCGACGGCCGCCGTCGAGGCCGCCCACAAGGCGTTCCAGACCTGGAAGAACGTGCCCCTGCGCGAGCGCGCCTACATGCTTTTCACGATGCACAACAAGTTCCGCGAGAACACCGACATGCTCTGCCGAGTCCTGGTCCAGGACCACGGCCGCACCATCGAGGAGGCCAAGGGCACGCTCGCCCGCGTGCTGGAGAACATCGAGTCCGCCTGCTCGGCGGCCTACGGCCTGGTCAAGGAAAACGCCGGGATCATGAACCTGGCGAGCGGCATCGACGAGTACCTGTTCTGGGAGCCGGTGGGGGCTTTTCTGATCGTCACCCCGGGCAACATCCCCATGCACGCGTGGTCGTCGTTTGTGCCCTACGCTCTGGCCGCCGGCTGCACGGTGGTCATCAGTCCCAGCCGCCAGGACCCGATTGCCGCGGAGATGGTGAACCGTGTCGCGCTCGAGGCGGGTTTTCCCAAGGGCGTCATCAACATGATCCACGGCGGCCGCACGATCAACAAGATGATCCTGGAGCATCCGCACATCCAGGGGGTGGGTTTCATCGGGTCCAATCGCGCGGGCTGGGACCTCTACGAGCAGTGCGGCCGGCTCGGCAAGCGCTCCTCGATCAACGGCAACGGCAAGAACCTGCTCGTCATCATGCCGGACGCCGACCTCGACTCCGCCGTGCCGTGGATGCTGCGGGCCTGCTTCGGCATGACCGGCCAGCGCTGCCTCGGCATGGACAACGTGGTGGTCCTTGGCAACATCTACGACGAGGTCAAGGCCCGCTTCAAGGAGGCCGCGGCCAAGGTCAAGCTCGGCTCCGGCCTCGACCCCGAGGCCGAAATGGGTCCCTACGCCACGCAGGCCGGCAGGGAGCATGTCCGGCAATGGATCGACCAGGCCCTGAAGGAGGGCTGCAAGCTGGTGCTCGACGGCCGCGCCAACGCACCCAGGGACTACCCCAAGGGCTTTTTCATGGGGCCCACCATCCTCGAGGGCGCCGACGTCGACATGCCGAGCGCCAAGGAGGAAGCCTTCGGCGCGGTGGCGGCCCTCATCCGGGGCGAGAGCCTGGAGCAGGCCATTGACTGGATCAACACCAAGACCAATGTCGGGCACTCGGCCTGCATCATGACCCAGAGCGGCAAGCATGCCCGCAAGTTCATCCGCGAGGTCAACGTCGGCAACGTGGGCGTGAACCTGGGCGTGGCCCAACCCTATTCGTTCTTCCCGCTGGGCTCCCGGCGGGCCTCGTTCCTCGGGAACGCCAAGTCGCGGCTTGCCTCCATGAAACTCTTCATGGACGAAAAGACCGTCACGGCGAGGTGGATTTAAACGCCGCCTGCGGCGGCGTTTATAGTCTAAAGCCATTATTGTTAAGGAAATGGGGCGTATTCAGAAAGCAAAGTATCTGCCGCTGACAGCGTAGCATGCAAAATCTCACACTTAGAGCTTGAATAAACGCCGCCGCCGGCGGCGTTTAAGGAGGCAGGATATGGGGAACACCCTGTTGTTGAAAAACATCGGCACCCTGGTCAGCGGCAACATCGAAAAGCCCCTGATCGACGCCGACGCCGTATGGATCGAGGACGGCTTGATCCGCAGAGTGGGTTTTCTCAAGGAGATGGAGGAGAAGGCCGCCCAGACGGTGATCGACTGCGCCGGCACCACCGTGACGCCGGGACTGATCGACTCCCACGTCCACCCGGTGCTGATGGATTTCAGCCCGCGTCAGAAGCAGACGGATTTTCTGGAAAGCGAAGTCCACGGCGGGGTCACCACCGCCATCTCCGCCGGTGAGGTTCACCTGCCGGGCCGGCCGA
>Ga0105102_10000677_pt1 | contig 10504 bp, 8 predicted proteins | sample PPLLaktember2015_FD_87032 | JGI IMG/M metagenome (GOLD analysis project Ga0105102, IMG submission 87032) | Freshwater sediment microbial communities from Prairie Pothole Lake near Jamestown, North Dakota, USA - PPLs Lake P7 Core (6) Depth... | ecosystem: Environmental > Aquatic > Freshwater >...
AAGGGAGGCGATCTCACTGAATTCCGTAACTGGGTCGGAAAGCGGACGAGATATCCCGAAGCAGCTATTTTAAACAAGATCAGGGGAACAGTCTTCCTTACATTCATTGTGGAAAAAGATGGCTCGGTCAGCAATGTTACAGTCGTAAAGGGAGTCCATCCCCTTCTCGACGAAGAGGCTGTGAGGGCGATCTCCGATTCACCCAAATGGTCACCCGGACTTCAGAGAGGTCTGCCTGTAAGGGTCCGGTTCCAGATACCCCTCGATTTTCGTTATTAAAACATAATATTAAACAAATTAGAGAGTTATACGTTTGATAATTCATGATTGTTCTTTTTTGATTAACCTCGAAATGTTTACCTATGAGAAATGTAGTTTCTGCTTCAATAATTCTGTTACTGGTACTTTCCGGATGCGGATCATCCAAAAAACAGCTTGAAAAGGGAAATTATGCGGCTGCTCTTGACAAAGCAGTAAGACAGCTGCGTAAGGATCCCCGCGACACTAAACAAGTCTCAATCCTTGACAAGGCCTATAAAACTCTTAATGAACAGGATAATGAGAGAATCCGCTTCCTTAAAATGGAAGAGAAGCCTGCCAACTGGGATGAGATTTACCAGATCAGCAAAAGCCTGAACGACCGGCAGGCTTATGTAAGGACGGTCCTGCCCCTTGAACTCGGAGGAAAAACAATCGACTACCCATATGTCGATTACATGCCCGAGATGGTCGCAGCAAAAAAGAAATCAGCCGACTTCTATTATGCCAACGGCAATGAGTTGATGAAGACCAAGCTGAAGGACAATTACCGCCAGGCTTACAGGGAGTTCGTAAGGGCCAGGGAATATGTCGGCAATTATGAAGGCATCGACAACAAAATTGATGACGCAAAATACCTGGGGATGAGCAGGGTCTTGATTTCACTTCAGAACAGATCAATGATAAAATTCGACCAGGAATTCGAACAGGATCTTCTCGCACTTGATCTGCCCCGACTCAACAGCGAATGGGTTGAATACCATTCCCAGGACCTTGATCAGAATACCCAGTATGATTATTATGTAAATGTCAATATCAGGAATATCATCGTAAGTCCCGACCAGACAATGCAAAAGGATACCGTTGTAAAGAAAGAGGTTGAGGACGGATTTTCATATCAGCTCGACAAGAAGGGAAACGTAATGAAGGATTCCCTTGGCAATGACATCAGGACAAAGAAATACAAAACTCTTCAGTGTGCCCTTATCGAAACGATTCAGTCAAAAGCATGCCAGATAAATGGTGATGTTGAAGTATTACAGGTCAATCCCAATAAACTTCTAAAAAAGGATCCGCTGGGGGCCCAGTCAGAATTCGAATTCGTTTCTGCAAGAGCTCTTGGCGACATCCAGGCGCTTAGCCCGGCACAGATCGAGAAAACAAAATCGAAGGCTGTTCCGTTCCCTTCCGACATGGAAATGGTGCTTCGCTGCTCCGACGCGCTTAAACAGGCGATTAACGGGGCAATCATGAGCAACAAGAGGTTTATTAATTAAATTTGCAGCAATCAGGTGCTTGTTACTGGTTACTAGTTGCTAGTTACTTGTTACTGGTTTATGCACCCAGTACCCAGCACCCTGCACCCAGCAACACGAAAAAGTGATCGAAACCGGTAATCAGAGTGAAAGAGCAATTCTTATTGGATTAATTTATCCGGGACAGGATGAGCATCAGGCCATTGAATACCTCGATGAGCTTTCATTCCTCACCGAAACAGCAGGTGCAGAACCGGTAGACAGATTCCTACAGAGGCTTCCGCTTCCGGACCCTAAAACATTTGTCGGCGCCGGAAAGATAGCGGAGATCTCCGCTTATGTTGCAGCAAACAAAATCAATATTGCGATCTTCGATGACGAGCTCACCCCGGGCCAGCTCCGTAATATAGAAAACGCCCTGGGCTGCCGCGTGCTCGACAGAACCAATCTTATACTCGATATTTTTGCCCGCCGTGCACGAACATCACATGCACGCACACAGGTGGAGCTTGCACAATATCAGTATCTTCTGCCACGGCTGACAAGGATGTGGACTCACCTCGAAAGGCAAAGGGGAGGGATAGGTCTGAGGGGGCCCGGTGAGACTGAGATAGAAACCGACCGCAGGATTATCAGGGATAAAATTGCCCTTCTTAAGGAACAGCTTAAGAAGATCGACAAACAGATGTCCACCCAGAGAAAGAACCGGGGAAAAATGGTGCGCGTAGCGCTTGTTGGTTATACAAACGTCGGTAAATCGACGATAATGAACCTCCTGAGCAAATCGGATGTTTTTGCCGAAAACAAGCTGTTTGCCACCCTCGATACCACCGTCAGGAAAGTTGTTATCGGGAATCTTCCCTTCCTCCTTTCAGACACTGTGGGTTTCATCAGGAAACTGCCTCACGATCTCGTCGAGTCTTTCAAGTCGACTCTGGATGAGGTAAGGGAATCGGACCTGCTCCTGCATGTGGTCGACATCTCTCATCCTGGATTCGAAGAGCAGATAAAGGTTGTTGATGAAACGCTGAAGGACCTGAATTCGGGTGGCAAGCCAATGATAATCGTTTTCAACAAGATCGACTCATTTACATATTCAGCAAAGGATGAAGATGACCTTACTCCCGTTCTGAAAGAGAATTATTCCCTCGACGATCTGAAAAAAACCTGGATGGCTTCCGACAAAAATCACAAGACAGTTTTCATTTCAGCAAAAAGAAAGGAAAACATCAATGAATTTCAGAACCTGTTGTATAATGAGGTGAAAAAGATACATATAACACGTTATCCCTATAATGAATTTTTGTTCGATAACGGTATGTAGAGACAGGTCTTAGACCTGTCTCTACTACTGGAAATCGATTTAATACAATTTATTTGCTGCCATGTATTCGGCAATCTGAACCGCATTTGTTGCTGCGCCTTTGCGGATATTATCCGAAACGATCCACAGGTTTAGGCATTTCTCCCTCGACAGATCCCGTCTGATCCTTCCGACGAAGACCTCATCCCTGTTATGAGACATGATAGGCATCGGGTATTTGAACTCGGCAGGATTGTCGTAAACCACGACCCCGGGAAACTGGCTAATAAGAAATCTGACATCATCAATATGAAAATCCTTCTCAAACTCAACATTGACAGCTTCCGAATGGCCTCCCACAACGGGGATCCTAACTACCGTGGCAGTCACCATTATCGACTGGTCCTCAAGAATCTTCCGGGTTTCGTCAATAAGCTTCTGCTCCTCGGTAGTGTAACCGTCATCCTGAAAAGTTCCGCCGTGGGGGAAACAGTTCATGTCGATCTGATACTTGTAAGCCATCTCACCCCTGATACCTGCCCTTTCATTTTCCATCTGTGTTACGGCTTTCACTCCGGTGCCGGTTACCGACTGGTAGGTTGCAATAACCAGCCGCTTGATCCTGTATTTTCTATGCAGGGGGGCAAGGGCCATAACCATCTGAATAGTTGAACAGTTTGGATTGGCTATTATCCTGTCACCCTTTTTTATTGCATGACTGTTTATCTCGGGTACAATAAGCGGAACATCCTTATCCATTCGCCAGGCAGAGGAGTTGTCGATTACGACGGTCCCGTTTGCCGCAAACGCAGGAGCCCATTCCTTCGATGTGGAGGCTCCCGCAGAAAATATTGCGAAAACCGGTTTGGCCTCGACGGCTTCCATCACACTCACCACCTTAACAGCTTTCCCCTTGAAAGTAATTTCTTTCCCGACTGAACGCTCCGAGGCGGCTGCGATCAGCTCCGTTACGGGGAAGTTCCTCTCTTCAAGAACCTTCATCATTGTCCGGCCAACCATACCGGTGGCACCAACAACAGCTGTCTTCATAATTTTTTTGCCTGGATTAAAGTAAATAATTAAATTTATATCTGTAAAAAGCGGTCAAAAATAACTCTTTTTTCAATTCGTCTCGCTGCATGAATAAAGTTATTTTGCTGGCTTTGCTAATGCCTGCTGCGGCATTCGGCCAGAATATGGAAAATACAGGATTTGCTCCTGTTATAATCTCGGAAATAATGGCTGATCCTTCACCGGTTGTCGGACTTCCGGCCAGGGAATACATTGAACTGCATAACAGATCAGGGGATCCGGTAAATCTTAAAAACTGGAGCCTCTCCGACGGAAATTCTAATTCCGTTTTTCCTGAAAGGATTATTGCTCCCGTATCTTTCATGATATTATGCCAGCTCGGGGATACGGCATTGTTTAACAGGTACGGTAAGACAACCGGCCTGAAATCCTTCCCAGCTCTAACAAATGAAGGAAAAACCATTTTTATCCGGGACAGCAAGGGAGCACTGGTGCATGGTGTAAAATATTCTTCAGGATGGTACGGCGACAAACTGAAAGACAGTGGAGGATGGTCGCTTGAGATCATCGATACGGATTACCCATTCTTCGAGAAAGGCAACTGGAGGGCATCCGTATCTTCGGAGGGCGGAACCCCGGGAAAAGCAAATTCCGTCGCAGCAACAAACCGGGATATGAATTTCTCAGGGATTGAGAATGTTTTTCCCGATGACAGCAACAGGATCAGCATCAGGTTTTCAGAAACTGTTGCCGGACTCAGAAATATTCCTGAAATAATTGAAATTGAAGGATCGGTGATTGACACCCTGTTCAATTCCGATCCACTTTGCCGGAATTACACCGTTTTTACCGGGGAGCCTCTGAAGCAGGGCAGGATTTACACCCTCAGGATTTATGACAAGGCGACCGATTTTGCAGGCAATAAAATGGAACGCAATAATTTCAGGTTTGGCCTCACTGAACCAGCAGGGAAGGGAGATATTCTTTTCAATGAGATCCTGTTCAATCCCTGGCCTGAGGAACCCGATTTCATAGAGTTTTATAATAACTCAGAAAGGATAATAAATGCTTCATCACTTTTGCTCGTTTCAGTGAACGATGAATCGCACGACACTTCGTCAGTTTTTCCGGTATCCGCAGAAAATCGCTGTGTGATACCATGTAATTACATTGTAATTACATCCGGAAAAGAGGTTTTAACCGGCAGGTATCCGAACTCGGATGCTGGTAATATTATTGAAGTCTCCTCTCTTCCGTCAATGCCGGATGACAAGGGACATCTGATCCTTTTCAACCGCTCGCTTGAAAAGATCGATGAGGTGTTTTATGATGCCGGCATGCATTATTCACTTCTCGGAGGGGATGAAGGGATTTCGCTTGAGAAGGTCACGACAAATGGAAACTCGGCCGACAGGTCACAATGGCATTCTGCTTCGGAGTCGGCGGGGTGGGCGACGCCGGGAGCTCCAAATTCGGTACTCTCCGAAAATCCGGCAGACGGGGATAAGGTAGTTCTGTCATCAACTAAAATCACTCCCGACAATGACGGCAATGAGGATTTACTGGTGATTCACTTTATGCTCGGGAGTCCGGGGAGTGTCGTATCTGTAAATGTTTTCGATGAAACAGGAAGGTTTGTTAAAAGAGTTGCGGATAATCTTCTTGCCGGACCGGAATCGTCAGTTGTCTGGAACGGAACGGCAGCAGACGAAAAACTTGTGGATACGGGGATTTATGTTTTGCTGATTTCCCTTTTTGATGATACAGGCAAAACCCGGAAATGGAAAAAAGTCTGTACGGTAATAAGGAATTGAGGCATTAGGAAAAGAATTTTACCACAAAGGACACGATGGATAACACAAAGGACACAAAGAACAAGAAAAAAAATTTACCACAAAGGACACGATGGATAACACAAAGGACACGATGGATAGAACAAAGGACACAAAGGTTAAAAAGGATTTACTCAAAAAAAAACTATGGACATTGAAAAAATCTTCAAAAGAATTTTGGATTGTTCTTTTAAAATTCATTCAGCTTTAGGTACCGGATTGCAAGAAAGTGCTTACAATGAATGTTTATTTTATGAGCTTGAACAAACCGGGTATAGAGCTGAGAAGCGAAAACCATTGCCGCTTATTTATGGGGATGTTAAGCTCGATGCGGGTTACCGCATTGATTTATTGGTTGAAGGGTGTATTGTAGTCGAAATCAAATCGGTAGATGCCCTGGCCGATATTCACCTGGCTCAGATTTTGACATATCTGAAACTCTCAGGATGCAGATTGGGATTACTGGTGAATTTCAATGTTGTTCACCTCAGGGAAGGAATAAAAAGGATTATTTTTTAATCCTTTGTGTCCTTTGTGAAACCCTTTGTGTCCTTTGTGGTTAAAAAGAATTACAGTGAGGCTATCAATTCTGTCATAATGGTAGTCATCCTGGCCTCTGCTTTTTCGGCTTCGCGCTGGACGGTTTCATGAGTTGTATATTCTATCTTGCCTTCAATTCCAAGATCCGTTATAATGCTTACTGCAAAACACGGGAGTCCCATATGTCTCGCAACTATCACCTCGGGCACCGTTGACATTCCGACTGCATCGGCGCCAATTGTCCTGAAGTATTTGTATTCCGACAGGGTCTCAAACGTGGGACCGGGAGTCCCCAGGTAAATGCCCCTTTTTACAACGACACGTTTATCTCCCGCAATCCTTACCGCCTTTTCGATAAGCGAATGGTCATAGGGTTGGCTCATATCGGGGAACCGGGGACCTATCCTTTCGTCATTATTTCCGACAAGCGGATTCGGCATCAGGTTGATATGGTCGTGGATGATCATTATATCACCTATCTGAAATGTCGGGTTCACACCTCCGGCAGCATTTGAAAGAAAAAGATACCTTATTCCCAGGAATTTCATAACACGTATGGGCAGTGCAATCTGTTCGGGAGTGTAGCCTTCATAATAATGGAAACGCCCCTTCATTGAAATAATCTTTTTCCCTCCGAAATCCCCGTAAATCAGCTTGCCCGCATGCCCTTCAACAGTAGATACCGGGAAATGGGGAATATCCTTATAGTCGATCTCAATAGTGCTGGTAATTTTTGATGTCAGACCACCCAGGCCAGTGCCAAGGATCACTCCCGCCTCGGGATTCCCTATTCCTTTTTTCCTTAGGAACTCAATTGTTTCTTTTATTTCTTCGAACATATTCAATTATCGTTTTATCAAATTCTTGCTTGTCTCCATCAGGAAAATCGATACCCACCGGAATAAAGTACATCGCTCTTTTCAATGAATCATCAATATTACTAAATTCCCTTAACCTTACCGCATCTTTTTCAGTTGTGATGATCATCTTTTCCCGCGATTTAAGATTCCGAAAAGCTTTAACGGCCTTTCCAATGTCATCTTCGGAGTAATAATGATGGTCGGGAAAAGCAAGGTGTATTGTCTCCGGGAAAAACCCTTCAACATATTCAATCAGCGGTCGAGGCACTGCTATACCTGTTAAAACTACGGCACCAGAATTATGCCGGTCCGGATTCGCAGGCAGGGTTTTTTCCGGAGCGTGTTTTTCAAAAACAGGTGACGGATCGCCATATGAAACCGAAGTGAAGAAGATTTTTTGCGCCTCATTTGTTTTCATCTCCCCGGTAATCCGCTTCTTATCTGATTCTGTTGCAGTTCCGGGTGTTTTTGTGATAACGATCACATCTGCCCTTTTTCTGTTGTCCGGGTTCTCCCTGAGATTCCCGTATGGCAGAAGGTAATCACCTGTTATGATTCTTCTATAATCAGTAAGAAGTATTGACATACCCGGTTTTACACTACGGTGCTGGAACCCGTCATCAAGGATTATCAAATCTGTATCGGGATGTTCCCTCATTATGGTTTTAATGCCATTTACCCTGTCACTATCGGCTGCGACCAGTATACCCGGGAATTTGCTGAAGATCTGAAGGGGCTCATCACCGATTTCGAGGCTTGTGGATGATTGTGATGCTATCCTGAATCCCCTGGATCTTCTTTTATATCCCCTGCTCAGCAGTGCAACCCTGAAATCATTCTGCAGAAGGCTTATCAGATACTCGGCATGGGGAGTCTTTCCTGTTCCGCCTGCAGTGATATTTCCGATACATATCACAGGGAAATTAAATTTCTCCGAACGAAAGGCACCCGTATCATAAAGGATATTCCGGATGTCAGTTGCCATCCGGTAAAGTACAGAAAGCGGGTAAAGCAGGAAACTCCTTCTTTTTGCCATAAATCAATGGACCTCAATAAAATAAGGTAACCGGGCCTGTATTCCCGACAGATCTTTTATCTCCCGGATCTCATCAAATATTTTATAGAATTCACCCATCTCATTTTTCAGTATCCTCATTCTGACCTCTCCGCTCAGCTGGGAAAGGATCCTGAAGAATGGATCTTCGGCAACGGGAAGTTCCCTAAGAGAATATGTTTCCAGCCCGGCAAGCTTTGCAGCCTCCTCGATTGAAGCTCTCAGTCCTCCCGTTTCATCTACAAGTCCAAGCTTTTTAGCTTCGGAACCGCTCCAGACCCTTCCCTGTCCTATGCTGTCGACGGCGGCTGGTATCATCTTCCTTCCTGACGACACCTTGCTTACAAAATCAGAGTAGACCTTTTCAATGCTTTTTTGCATTACCTCTCTTTCATAAATCTCCATCGGCCTGTAAATTGAAGGGAAATCGGAATTCTCGTTGGTATTAACGGTTTCGGTTGAAATGCCGAGCTTCTGGTTCAGCAGCTTTCCGGCATTCGGGATAAGTCCGAAAACCCCGATGGATCCTGTTATCGTGGTGGGGTTGGCAAAGATCTTTGTTGCGGGAGCTGAAATATAATAGCCTCCGGAAGCAGCATAATTGCCCATTGATACAACCACCGGCTTCACCTTTGAGGCAAGTTCCAGCTCTCTCCACATAATGTCGGAAGCAATTGCATTGCCGCCGGGTGAATTCACCCTCAGTACAATGGCTTTGACAGAGGAATCCTTTCTTTCCTTCCTGATCAGTTCGCCGAATTTATCGCCTCCTGTATTGTATTCATTGCCCTTGCCCATAGCAATTGTGCCTGAAGCATAGATCACGGCGATCTTGTTCCTGGAAGAGGTCATCTTTTTTGAATCGGGGACTTTAGTGTACTTATGCATCGGAACCAGTGCAATCTTGTCATCGGTTGTCAGTCCCGACAGGATTTTCAGGGTATCGATAAGTGCATCACGGTATATTAGCCCGTCGACAAGGCCGTTTTCATATGCACCTGACGCTTCATAACCGACAAGGTTGTCGGCCAGCAGGTTAAGCTTTTCAGGGGTTATTCCCCTTGACTCAGAGATCTTCTCAACGATATGCGACCATATTGATCCGACATAGCTTTCTATCTGTTCCCTGTTTTCCTTGCTAAGCTGTTCGAGAATATAAGGTTCAACTGCTCCCTTGAATTTGCCATGTCGTATTACCTGCACCTCCACCCCAAGTTTCTCAAGGGCTTTTTTATAGAACATGACTTCACCGCTGAGCCCCTTGAAATCTATTGTCGAGGAAGGATTGACATAGATCTTTCCGGCCGCGGTGGAAAGATAGTATCCTTCCTGAAGGAGAACATAATCGGAATAGGCTATGACAAATTTGCCGCTCTCCCTGAACTTCCCGATTGCATCCCTGAGTTCCCCGGTCGTTGCCCATCCCGAGGGCATTATTCCGTTTTCAATAAGAATGCCCTTTATTTTATCATCCGCAGCAGCCTTTTTGATATTCATAAGGATTTCATTCAGTCCGGGCACCGGGGTAATTGACATGTTAATTATATCAAATCCGGCATAGGGACTTTTGTTTCCCTGATCGGGGATCGCGACACCGGCTTTAAGAACCAGGACGGAATTTTCGGTAAGTGAGACTGGTTTATCACCTGCGATCATCATTGTGCTCAGGCTTGCAAGCAGTACGACAAAGAATAGTATGGAGACAATGATTATCCCTGTTATCGTCGCAAGAACATATTTCAGAAAGGTTTTCATAAGGATTATTGCTTTAATAAAATGAGTTTCAAAGATATAAAAAAACAACGCTTTATGTCTGCCAATATCAGGGAATACTTAAATTTGAGATATGACACGGCGATCGGCAAAAATAGTATTTCTGGGTCTCGGCACAAATCTTGGCGACAGGGAGGAGAACCTGAAAAAGGCTGTCGCCATGATTGGTGAGAATATTGGAGAGGTAGTTTCATGTTCATCTGTTTATGAAACAGAGCCATGGGGTTTCAATTGTGAGAACCAGTTTCTGAATGCTGTAGTAAGGGTAAGGACGGAACTGAAACCGCCGGGATTGCTGGGAAGGATCCTGATGATCGAGGCTCAGCTGGGAAGGCTGAGAGAGGGAGAAGCAACAGGATACAAATCGAGGACCATCGATATTGATATTCTTCTTTATGGTCATGAAATAATCAATAAAAAAACCCTGCAGATACCTCATCCCAGGATCCCTGACAGGAAATTTGTCTTGGTTCCCCTTTGCGAAATATCACCTGAAATGGTGCATCCGGCGCTGAAGAAGACTATAGTGGAACTGCTTGAAGAATGCAAGGATGAAGGAATTGTTATAAGGAAAAACCCCCTTTCCTTTTCCCCCA
>Ga0105102_10000679_pt1 | contig 10499 bp, 10 predicted proteins | sample PPLLaktember2015_FD_87032 | JGI IMG/M metagenome (GOLD analysis project Ga0105102, IMG submission 87032) | Freshwater sediment microbial communities from Prairie Pothole Lake near Jamestown, North Dakota, USA - PPLs Lake P7 Core (6) Depth... | ecosystem: Environmental > Aquatic > Freshwater >...
CCTTCCAGTTCTGCACGCGAAAAGACTTTCCCCGATGGATTGCCTGGGCTATTGACCACAATCGCTCTGGTGCGGTTCGTGACGGCTCGTTCCACCTCGGCGAGCGAGAAGGTCCAATCAGGTGATTGCATCCGCACCGGCACAGGAATGGTATCGACCGATTTCAATGCCGTCGCATGGTACTGGTAGTAGGGTTCGAAGAGAATGACTTCATCACCGGGGTTCAAAAGGGCGGCGCACGCGCAATGAAACGATCCCGTAGCCCCGGCACTCACCGTGATGTGGCTCTCAGGATCAGCCTGAATACCATTGTAGCGAGCCAGCTTCTTGGCCAGCGCCTGCCGTAATTCGGCCAGTCCGTCGAATCTCGTATAGGTATTGAACCCCTGGTCCATGGCGCGCTTGGCACCCTCCAAGACCGGCAAAGGAACGGGCGTGTCACAGACCCCTTGAGCCATGTTCACCCCTTTGACGTTCACACAGGCCTGGGTCATGGCTCGGATTTCTGACGGTCCGAGCTGCGCCATCCTGAGATTCCCCGTTCGCTTCATCACGACTCCTCCTCTCCCACATCCCAATCCGATCTTTTTCGCAGAGACCCGGGCGAAGGTCAACTGCTTGTCGAGATCCCGCCGCACCACCATCTTTGATGGAGCTATAGTTCTCTCTTAGTTGTTTGTACTTGTATTCGACGGGTCCTCTGCTAGACATTCTCCGTAATCTCAGTGGTCTTTCCTGAAGCGTTGCTCCCCCCCGTCCGAACTACACCATCTGAGGAAGGCGGGACGAGAAAACCTGCGGTACAGTCTAGGCGTGAGGAAGATCTGAGAGGAAACGAGGGTTATGGAATTACGACCACAGCACCCCGAGAACCAGGGCCCGACAGGCGATCACCACAAGGATCGGCGAGGGAGACGGATGCTGCTCTCCTGCCGGCTGTTCTTCTTCGGTGAAGACGAATTCGAAGGTGAAGCCACGTTACTCGACATTTCCGCCAGTGGCTGCCGCGCGAGTTCGTCAATTCCGCTCGAGATCGGGATGATCTTGCGGCTGTCTCTTTTCCTGCCCGATCATCAATGGCCGCTGCGCATCAATCAGGCCATTGTTCGCTGGATCGACCACAAGGAGTTCGGGCTGGAGTTCATCGATATTACCATGGCCCAGCGGGAGCGGCTGCGTACATTGGTGATGAAAGCGCGATAACACCCCCCTGACTTCACTCTGTTAGGGGCCCACCTTCATCGGTGTCTCTTACGGATGGTCGTTTAGAGCACCACAATTCTCTTTTACCGATTTCCAAACGGTCCCCTACGATGCAGCAGACCGCGACGTTGAAGGAGACTTGGCTGAATGGGCCGGCGGCGTCGACTTGGGGCTTGTGGATCGATACCTTTCATAGTACTTGAGCACTTTGCGCACATAGTGCCGGGTTTCCCGAATGCGTGGAATCCGGCCGCCTTTCACCCGATGCACCCCGGCATTGTAGGCTGCCAGCGTCAGCGAAAGATCCCCGTCATAGAGATTCAGAAGATGACGCAGCTGCTTCGCGCCACCGCCGATATTCTGGATGGGATCGTGGAGGTTTCCCACACGTAAGGTCGCAGCCGTCTCGGGAGTCAATTGCATCAGCCCGACCGCTCCCTTTCGAGAGACCGCGTCGGGACGAAAGTCAGACTCCGTCTTGATGACCGCATGCAAGAGCGCCGGATCCAGTCGATACCGCTTGGCGTAGAACGCGATCGCCCGCCTGATTTCGTGTGTGTCGTATCGCGGACGACCGTCGAAATCCGACTTCGTGGGAACAGGGATCGCCCCGACCATTACGACGGCCAACAGCAGAACCCCCGCGCTGCGGACAAATGCAGCGGAGGGGCGAAATCGTTGTATGGAGATTAGGGTAGTCACGCAGTAACCTGGTCGACCCATTCAGCAGGGGTGGACCCGAGTTACCGAACTGTCTCCTCAAGAGCCGTGCCGTCCAGGCGATCTCGCAACTCGCTGATGTATCTCAGAACTGTGGCTGGCACGCGGTGTGACGCTGACAATGATGCCCACTTTGGACGGGGACAGCCACTTTTTGGCAAGTGAATGACCTCAAAAATTACCCCACCAGCACGTGCTAGGGCTTCCCCCAGACCTCTTCCAGCCGTTGGGTCCGGCCGCAATTGAATTTATAGAACTTGTAGCGCACTGGATTCTTCTTATAGAAATCCTGGTGATACTCTTCGGCCTGGTAAAACGCCGTGGCCGCCACAATCTGCGTCACGATCGGGCTGTGAAATTTTTTCGACTCTTCAAGGCGCTTTCTCGAGGCCTCTGCCAATTTCTGCTCCTCGGGAGTCGAGGGAAATATCGCGGCCCGATACTGATTGCCATGGTCACAGAATTGCGCGTTCGGAGTCAGCGGATCCACATTGCGCCAGAACGCATCCAAGAGCTTCTCGTAACTCACTTTGGCCGGATCATAAGTCACCTCAACCGACTCCGCGTGCCCGGTCCCGCCCGCTGACACCTGCTCATATGTGGGATTGGCCAGCGTCCCACCCATATAGCCGGAGACCGCCATCAGCACACCCTCGACTTTCTCAAAGGCTTCTTCCATGCACCAGAAGCACCCGCCGGCAAAATAGGCCTTGGCCGGAGCGGTCGCGGTCGAGCGCTCAGGTTGGATCAGGCTGAGGCCCAGTCCTATTATGACTACGACTACCCCTGCCAACGCAGCTTGCCAGAAATTCCGTCTTGTCATAGCGAAGACCCTCCTCTGCAGTCAGTCGAAACTGACACGAAATTCTTACAGTGTACTACGGCGCTCGGCTTCCGACGGACTTTCGGGTATGATGTCCGCATGGGTTTCTCGAAACTTCTGCTGTTCATGGCTACCCTCGCCGCGCTGTCCGGTTGCGCCTCCTGGTTTGCGAAGGGAGAAAGACCGGACGTGCTGGTCGCAAATATCACTCCTCTGGATAGCACTCCGTTCGAGCAGCGGCTCAAGATCGATCTCCGCGTCCGGAACCCGAACGACTACGAGCTACAGGTGACCGGAATTGACATCAGACTGGATTTGAATGGAAAACGGTTGGCCCGCGGGCTCGGGAACCAGGCGTTCTCCGTCCCGCGTTTGAGCGACAGCGTCGTGACGATTGAAACGACGACGTCTACCCTGGATGTCGTGCGACAGGTTCTCGGATTACGAAAAGTCCAGGCCCTGAGTTATGAGATCAGCGGCGTGCTGTATCTGAAAGATGGCCGGCTCCCCTTCGAGAATAGCGGGGTGCTGGTGGACAAGGGTGAGATCTCCGGCATTCTCGCTCCCTAACCGACTCTCACAATGCCAGATCGCCATACTCCGTCGGTTCTTCCTGATGGGACCGCCGTTTCCCGCCCCCCATCTGCTTCATGATCAGCTCGATTGCCTCTTCAGGTGATGACGCGGCAGACACCAATCGCTTGCCGAGCTTGCGAAAGAACGCCACATCGGCCGGAGACGCCTCTACAAGAATGACGGGCTTCCCGGCCTTCACTGCGAGCGCCACCTCGGACACCGTCCCTGCCCCACCCAGTCCGCAAGCCACCACCACATGGCTCGTGAGCACGTTGATATTATTGCGGCCGCTGCCCATTTCCGTGATAATCGGCACATCCACGTGACGAGACACTTTGTCCTTGGCCGTGGGCATGATCCCAACCGTCAGACTCCCTCCCACCCGCTTGGCTCCTTCGCAGGCAGCATCCATGACACCCAGGTCGCGTCCACCGGTCAAGACCACCCATCCGCGCCGGGCGATAAATTCACCGAGTACCCGCGCGTTATCCAAATCTTTCTTCTTAGCCTTGGCCGGCCCCATCACACCGACTATAAATCGCATCGCTCCTCCGCTCTCGTCTGCCTTGATTAAAATCGTGATGCTGTCAGTGTGACATCGGCAGAGATCCAATAGGTCCAGGCCGCCTTGACCTGCCCGTCGATCGTACGCCCACTATGAATCGCATCGCTCCTCCACTCCAGACTGCCCCGATTAAAATCGTGATGCCGTCAGTGTGACATCGGCATGGGTCCAGGCCGCCTTGAACTGTCCGTCGATCGTGTCCGCTTCGCCCCCTTTATGCTGAGCGCGTAGACTCTGGGTCAATCCCCAGAGACTCCACCCATTCTGCGGGTTACGCCGAAGATCCTCCCGGTAGACTTGTTCGGCCTCTGCCGGCCGGCCGGCCGTCAGCAACGTCGCTCCCAGATAGTGACGCACGGGAATCGGCCAATAGGGTGGCTCCGTGTAGGGCAAAGATTCTTCCAGCATCACCCCTTCACGCAGAATCCTGATGGCCTCGTCAAACTTCTGGCGGCGTGCGGCAATGTCTCCCGCCAGCAGCCGTTCTGCGATTTTTAACATGGTCCGCGCGGTCTTGTCTTCGGGATTCCGGTCACGACGAAACTGCTTGGCCAGGCCAGTCAGGACAAAATGCTCGCCCTCGGCTCCCGGAATCCGTCCCATTGCCGCAGACGCAAGTCCCCGTCCCAGACGCCACATACCTTCTTGCATCCGTAGTCCCTTCGGTGGGACCGGCTCGCGCAGCAGATCATCCCACCGGCCGAAACGGATCATCGAGAACAAGGGCGCCGGAAGATAGAATTCTTTCCATTTCTCCTTTCGCGCTTCCGCTTCGGTGATGGTCCCCGTCAATTCTCGGGCAATCTTGAGCGACTCTGCCTGTCGCCCTTCCATCATCAGCGACGCCCAGAGAAAATGCAGATTGTGCGTAAAGTACCCATCCGCGTAGTCCCCGCTCAGCGCCCGTCCTGCCAGATACTCTTTGTCGACATGAACCGCGTGGGCATTGCCTTCTGCCGCCTCATGATACTTGCCGAGGCGAAGATAGATATGCGCGGGCATGTGCACCAGATGCCCGGCCCCCGGCATGAGGCCGGGTAACCGTTCAGCACAGGCCAAAGCCCGCTCCGGCTTCGGCGATGCTTCAACGACATGGATATAGTAGTGGCAGGCACCCGGGTGATCAGGATGTCTGGCGAGAACCGTTTCGAGCGTCGACACCATCTCGTCGGTCCCAGGATGCGGACGTCCGTCGGATGTCCAGAAATCCCACGGCCGCAGATCCATCAACGCTTCGGTAAAGAGCACCCCGGCATCCGGATCATCAGGCGATTGCTGCCAGACGGTCCGCATCGCCGCGGCATAAGCCTTATCGAGCGCGACACGGGAACCGCCTTTGGCACTGTATCGTTTACCAAGTGCCTCAATATATCGCTGCTCGGCGGGACTGACGTGGCTGGCTTGTGCCCGGGCTTTCTGTAACACCTCCCATGCCCGCCGTTCGTCGGCCTTCGCCATCGGCGCGTTAATGTTGGGCCCTAACGCCAGCGCAATGCCCCAATAGGCCATCGCTGCAGTCGGGTCGAGCCGGGCTGCTGCTTCAAACGAACGAATCGCCTCTTCGTGATTGAACGCGTAGACCAGGCGCAAACCCTGATCAAAATAGTGCTGCGCCTGTTCGGACGTGGTCGTGATCGGATGACGAAGCGCTCCGAGATCGGTGAACAGCGGGACGGATTCCGCCGCATCAGCGGCGCCTCCTCCCGACAGCAGGAGCGCGAAGCCCAAAAAGGCAGCGCGACTCAGCCGGCTCATCGAACGGCAAGAACGAGTAACGGCTTTGGCTACACGCTGTTGAGGGCTAGTCTGTGAGGTGGTCAATGTTGCGAATAAGGACTGCACGTCCGCTGTCATCCAAAAACGCTTCGACTCTGTCGCCGACATGAGCAGGCCGGTCGATGCGGGTATTTTCATCCAATGCCACACGGCGTTCCGAGCCATCCAGAAGGCGAAGGACATATGCACCGCCTTCCAACCACAGTACAGACCCCTGCATGGATTGCGTATCAGCCGGCCGCGCGAGCCGTATCTGTCCCTCTGGCTGAACGCCCAACGTTCCCCGGACAATACCGGTCCCGAGGGACTCTTCGTGAGTCCCCGCCGCTGAAGCACAACCGGTCAGCACACAGAAGAGTCCGCTCAGGATTACCGATCTACGCACAGAGCCACCTCATAAAGCCTGTTACAAATTGAGTGACGGCTCGCGTGACACTTTCCGCGAAGCAGATAGTTCTTTTCCGGCGGACTTCGCCCGCATTACCCGGGCTTTCTTCGCAGACGGAGCGGCCTGCGCCGCGGCCATGGCCATCGGTAGCTGGTGTGCTTCCAACTCCTGCCCCAAATAGACCAAGACCTGTTGTTGTGAACCCACCATCGATTTCAATTCTTGCAACTGCATCGACAGGCGGGCCACCTCTTGCTGATGGGCCAACAACTCCACGCGCAATGCGACCACTTCATCGAGCGGTGCTGATTTGATGGCTGCTGCCGCCGGTGGCACCGCTTGCACAGGAATGGATTCCGGCGTCCTCTCCGCTGATTCAATATGCGGGATCGTCGCATCGAGAAGAGCGTTCCATCTGGCCAAGCGATCGTCGGACAGACACGCCGTCCCCGTCGCAGACTGAGGCTTCGCGACCATTGGTCCATTAGATTGATCAAGGGAGACGCTCCCGGCCTGCCGGTCCTTGATCGGTGCGCCGATCGACCTACCCAACCGGTGAAGCCGCGCCACCACATCGGCAATCCCGCGCGCACAGGTTGCTCCGGACTCCATAACCAGTTGGATGAAGGACCGCTGCTTCGGGCGCGCTGCGGACATCTGCTCAGGAGAAGGAATGCGCGCAATCAGGTTAATGGGTTGGTCACTATATCGACGGGACATGACGGAACCTCCTCTATCAACTTCACCACCCAGACCGCAGAACATCGTGAAGCAGGTTGCGACGATCTGACTGGAGGGATTCGAACATCGTGCAGGCTCGCACAGGGACAGAGCCATATCTCCGAGCCACTACGTACTTGTCTACTCCGACCATGAGGGTGAGTCAATCATTTTCCCAAACAAGGGGCGTAAGTATGCGTCACCATCAGAGCGGCTGAAGCCTAGAATCTCGTGACGCTGGAGAAATGAAACTCCGGCAGGACCATGGCGGGCACGAGCATCTTTCCTGTTTCAGAGGTCACCGCTTCCATCGGTGCCGTGCAAGATTCGACGTGTTGGAACGCCCGCAGGGGACTCTCGTGAAACCGGAAGTTTTTCACGGCCGACACGATCTCCCCTTTCTCTACCAGAAATGTTCCATCCCGCGTCATGCCGGTCAATGTCAGATCGGTCGGATTCACCGTGCGGAGATACCAGAAGTTGGTGACAAGAATCGCCCGGTCGGTCGATTTGATGAGTTGGGCCAAAGAACTGGCCGACGACCCCTCGATCGAAAGACGCGGCGCCTCAATTGTCGGGACAGGCGTGATCTGCTGCGCCCGGGCGGTAAATCGATCATAGGTCAGTTGCTGCAAGACGCCTTGATGAATCCATTGCGATGCCGTAGACGGAAGCCCTTCGGCCGTAAAGCCAACACCGAGCAAATCGACGTGCCCCGGACAATTCTCCAGCGAGAGCCGTTTATCCAGAATCCGTTTCTTCAGCTTGCCGGCAAAGGGGCTCGTGCCTTTCAGATAGGACTTCGCGTCCAGCATCCAGATGATCCACGACCACAGGCCGGCCACTGCCGCCGGTTCGAGGATGACTCGATAGCGGCCTGGAGGCAGCTCCTGGGGCTCGGCCCCCAACGTCGCCTTGTGGATCGCGGACAGCGTGCGTTCCTGAACTTTCAACCGGTCGATGGAGCGATGCGCCGCCGAAGCCCACCCGGTCGCGTCACCGGCTTGCACCGTGATGCTGAATCGCGCTTCCGTGCGCTCTTCAAATGCGAGGAGCCCGGTGCCCGCCGCAACGCCGACCGACGCGCGGGATGAGGAGACGATGCCCGCAGCCGACATGTTCTCCATACGGCATTGGCCGATCGCTTCGTTGGCATATTCCAGCCGCACAGTCGGTCCGGCCTTGAGCGTTTCGCTTCGCGACGTGGGACAGGCCACAAATGTTTGCGGTCCGACCGGCGGCAGGTACTCCGGATCTTCGGGAGACACGCGTGCGATCGCCTCGGCCCGTTTGACGGTCTCGCGCAGCGAACCGGCCGTGAAATCCGTCGTCGTCGCCGTGCCCTGCCTGGCGCCGAACGCCACGGTGACCGTCACGACTCCTCGACGACTGTTGACGTTCTGAATCACCTGGTTATTGGCAAATCGCGTCGTGCCGCCATCCTGATCATGCAATATGACCAGCTTGTGATCCGCGGTTGAACATTTCATGACTAGCTCGGCAAGAAATTGAAATTCTTCGCGGCTGGTCATCTTCGGCCAGGGTTTGGCGCTGATACCCGTCATGATCGCCCCTCACCTCGAATGACCTGAATGTTACGGAAGCGGGCATGCGATGCGGCATGGGTCATCCAACCGGACTGGCCCGGCTGGCCCTTACCGCACGTAATGAAGCCATAGCGTCGGCGATGCGACCGGTCGGCTACCCCGTCGCAACGGTTCCAGAATTCCGGCGTGATGCCGTGGTAGATCACGTCGCGCAGCATGTGGGTCCGCTTGCCGTTCTCGATCAGCCAGAACGCATCCCCGCCGAACTGAAAATTGTAGCGCCGCTGATCGATGCTGTAGGAGCCGTGACCTTCGATATAGATCCCGCGCTTCACCTCCGCAATGAGCTGATCGACCGTTGCCCGGCCCGGCTCCAGACCGATGTTGGCAATGCGCACGATCGGAACAGCCCCCCAGCTATCGGCACGATTCGACCCGCGCGAGCGGACTTCGCCAATTTTCGGCGCGACTTCCCGATTCGTGCAATATCCGACGAAGAGTCCCTCCCGCACAATGTTCCATTTCTGGCAGGCCACGCCGTCATCATCATATCCGGTAGCCGCCAACGTTTCCGGCTCCGTGTTGTCCGCCACCAGATTGACGTGCGAAGACCCGTACCGAAACGAGCCGAGCTTATCCGTCGTCAGAAAACTGGTGCCGGCATAGTTGGCTTCATACCCGAGCGCCCGATCCAGCTCGCTCGGATGGCCGCAGGATTCATGCATGGTCAACGAGAGATGTTCCGGATCCAGCACGAGATCGTACGAACCCGCATCTACGGCAGGCGCGTGCACCTTCTCGACCGCTTCGCGCGCAACGCGCGGCGCTTGTCCAAGGAAGTCGGCCTCTTCGATCAATTCATAGCCACGCCGCAACTGCGGCGTATTAAAAGACCGACTCGCGAACTGCCCGTCGTGAAGGGCCGTGGCAGTACAGTCGCCGCTCGATGCAATCAGATCAAACTCCAATCGCGATCCTTCAGTTGACGCAAAGAGTTTGCGGTCCCGGCGCGCCCAGAGCTCGGCAGTACTACGCACGACTCCGGACTGGGCCTGCAGCGATTCCATTGTCGCCAAAAGCAGATCGGCTTTCTGCCCGAGCGGAACTGTGAGCGGATCGATCCGAACCGCTGTCGTGATCCGATCCCGATGGACCGGCTCAGCCGCCAGGCGAACTTTGTCGATCGCGACCGACGCGGATCCTCTGGCGATCTCGACGGCCAGGTCAGTGACTCGCGGCACTTCTTCAAGGGAAAGAATCGAGCTGGCGGCGAAACCCCATCCTCCATGATAGAGCACGCGCACTCCGAATCCGACGTCGTCGTTGTCGCGAATCGACGCGATGCGGCGGTCTTCGCCTCTGATGGTCTGAGTGGTGCTGTGGACGATACGGATGTCGCCGTACTCGGCGCCCGAGGCTGCCAGGCGTTTCAGCGCCAGGTCGGCGAAGTCATCCCAGCTGGGAGCGCTCATCGCGTGACCGCCTTTGTGATGAAGGAACGGACATGGAACGACGTTAGTATAACAGGATCGCAGATGGTGAGGGGACGGGAGGCACCCGGTATCTCAGAGAACGGCAAAGGAATACCGGTGGTTTTGGGCTGCGGTAAGAAGGCTAGATCGTCGAGCGGGTCATTCGTAACCGATCTTGTTCCAGAGGCTGTGGAGATCGTCGTGCCTTGCCCGGCCATAGGTAGCCAGAGCGAGCTCGGCTCGATTCGTGAAGATACCGTCGGCACCGCCTAACCGCACCATCCACATTTCCCAAGCATCGTCGATCGTCCAGGCATGCACAAACAATCCGGCCCGATGCGCGTCGCCCGTGTACCAGGGCCAGGTCATGATATGCCTGGTAGGCGCGTCCTTGAGCGACCAATGCGGACCAAACGCCCAATGGTATCCCCACGTCCCGATTCCTGCGCCGACATCTGTCGCCTTCTTCAAGATGCCTTCCCAGCCGGCCCTGCTCGTCATGACTTCATCGATGAGGAGCAGGCGCGGGATATCGGGAGCCAGCTCTTTCAAACGGGCGAGACTGTCCGGCTCAAACGACTGAAAGATCAGCCGGGCCTGCCCCTGGGATCCTCCGCCACTTATCCACCCGCGAGCGGCAAGGGCTTCAACGAGTTGCCGCTCGATTCCCGGGAAGCGCAGCGCAGCCTTGGTCTCAATATAAATCCCG
>Ga0105102_10000681_pt1 | contig 10483 bp, 8 predicted proteins | sample PPLLaktember2015_FD_87032 | JGI IMG/M metagenome (GOLD analysis project Ga0105102, IMG submission 87032) | Freshwater sediment microbial communities from Prairie Pothole Lake near Jamestown, North Dakota, USA - PPLs Lake P7 Core (6) Depth... | ecosystem: Environmental > Aquatic > Freshwater >...
CAAAGTCGAAAAAGGAGGAAAAAGTGTGTAAACCCCGGAAACTGGATGACTGAATTCAAACTCCACAATCACTTTTCCTGAGGCCGGTGGAATTTTCGCCTTTTTTTTTGCAATTTTGCATGCCGGAAGAGAATAAGAAATAAAAAATAAGAAATTAGAAATTAGGAATTTGATTATGGGAAGAGCATTTGAATATCGCCGGGCTGCGAAAGAAAAACGTTGGGACAAGATGTCGAAGATTTTCCCCCGGTTGGGAAAAACAATTACCATTGCTGCAAAATCCGGTGGATCTGATCCCGATACCAATTCAGCGCTGAGGACTGCCATTCTGAATGCCAAAGCCCAGAATATGCCGAAAGCCAATATTGAGGCGGCAATCAAAAGAGCTTCCGGAAAGGATGCAGAAACTTTCGATGAAATCAACTACGAAGGAAAAGGACCACATGGTGTTCTGATTTTCGTGGAATGCGCCACCGATAACAACACCCGGACCGTAGCCAACATAAAAAACTATTTCAGCAAATCGGGCGGTCAACTGTCACCCACCGGATCCCTGGAATTCATGTTCTCCCGGAAAGCGGTTTTTCAGTTTGAAAAACCTGCCGCCATGTCTTTGGATGAGATTGAGCTTGAACTGATCGATGCAGGCCTGGAAGATATTGAAGAACATGAAGGGGAGTATTTTGCCTATGCCGATTTTACCGGTTTCGGGGCGCTGTCGGCGGCATTTGAAAAACTCGGCATCAATGTAACCAGCGCCACCCTCAAGCGTTATCCCAACAACCCTGTGGAGTTCCGGGAGGACCACCTGGGCGACATCGAAAAACTGATCGACCGGCTGGAAGATGATGACGATGTACAGGCCGTATACACCAATATTGCCTGAAATTCCTCCTTTTACCTTTAATTATCCTCTGTTGGCCGGAAATCTCCTTTCAGCGCATACTTTCCTTATATCTTAGCAGGAAAATAAATCTTTCACTGCAAAATGGATACTTCAGGGCTTGTCGCTTATTGTGAATTGATGTGGAAACATTCTTCCGAAGAGTTTCCCGGGTTTAGGATCAGGTATTCTCCACCTGCCCAGAATGAAAAGGAAAACCGTTTCAAAGGGTACCTCGATAAATTCAAAAAGAAACAGGAAGAATGGAAGAAAGATCGGAAACCTCCTGAAACAGCCCGCTTTTTTAGTGCCTTCAGGAATTTCATGAGTGAGATTTATGACTATTCCGACGAAGCCCTTTCCATCATTCTGCACCCTGATATGATCCAGGTCTCCCGCTCATTTTTTGAAGAAGCCAGGCTTTTTGACCCCTTGCTGAAAAAAGAGGAAATCTACCAGGCCCTGAGGAATGTATGGATCATGAACGGATTGCAAATGCTGCTGGGGAAAAAAGTGGAAAATACCCCTTCCATCATGGCCTACAGTCTCCTGTATCCATACTCTGACAATATCCTCGACGATCCGGAACTGACCCATCAGGACAAAATCGCTTTCAGTGAAAGATTTGAAAGAAGGCTGTCGGGCAATGGTACAATGGCAGGCAATTACAGGGAGACGAAAATCTCAGAGCTGGTCGGAAAGATCGAATCCCAATATCCCAGGGAGCAGTTTCCGGAAGTTCATGGCAGTTTGATGGCCATTCACCGGGCACAGACCAGGAGCCTGAAGCTCACCTGCAAGGAAATGGAACTGTCGGAGGAAGAAATCCTCTTTATCGGGTTCGATAAAGGCGGTTGCTCCGTGCTGGCCGACGGATTTCTGGTGGCCGGACAGTTGCCTGAAGAAGTTAAACAGTTTTTCTTCGGATTTGGGGTATGGCTCCAAATGGCCGACGACATCCAGGACATTTCAGAAGATATTCAGAGTGAAACCCGTACTCTTTTCACCAACAACGGGGATCAACAAAAAAGAGTGCACCTGACCAATAAAACCTTCCATTTCGGAAGAAGAGTTATTGAAGACATAAAACACTGTGGATCTGATGTTTCAACACCTTTTGGAAAAGTTATTCTTCAGAGTATTGAATGGATGATGTTACAATCGGCCGGTACAAACAATGGTTATTATCCGGAAGAATATACCCATAAACTGGAGGAGTTTTCACCCTTACGGTTTCAGTTCCTGAAAAAAGCAAAGAAAAAAGGAACCCCCGGGCGGTTAAAACTGATTACTCAGTTGATGGACCAGCAGGTTTAACGGCTTTTGTATCAGGAATCAGCACAGATGTGGTGATGCTGAGAATCAGAACCAGTGCTATAAACACCAGGGAATACCAGGATTTGAAACCAATTTCTGCCAGCCAGGAATGAAGGAGCAGCTTGAATCCGACAAAGGCGAGGAGCATGGAAACACCATGTTTGAGAAACCTGAATTTTTCCACCAGCCCCGACAGCAGAAAGAAGAGGGAACGTAACCCGATGATGGCGAAAATATTGGAAAAAAAGACGATATAGGGATCCCTGGTCACTGCAAAAACAGCAGGGATGGAATCAACGGCAAAAATCAGGTCGGAAAATTCGATCATGACCAGTACCACGAAAAGGGGAGTGAAGAAAAGCTTACCATTCTCCCTGGTCCAGAATTTTCCACCGATATAATAAGGTATCAGCCTGATCCTTTTGCTCAGGAACCTGACCACCGGGTGGGTTTGGGGATCTTTCATGCCATGGTCTTTGGAAACCAGCAGGCGAATACTCTGATAAACCAGGAATGCACCAAACACCAGCAGAATCCATTCAAACTTCAGCACCAGCGCTGAACCGACGAAAATGAATATAAAACGGAGTACAATGGCCCCCAGAATACCCCAGAACAACACTTTTTTATAATTCTCAAGCGGAACGCCAAATCCCTGAAGGAGTATGAGAATTACAAAAACGTTGTCGATCGAAAGGGTTTGTTCAATAAAGAACCCGGTGAGGTAATTGATTCCCATGTTCAACCGGTACTCCCTGAGCATGGAGTGGAAGTCATTGGAATAAAAGTGCAGGTCAGGATTGTGCATCCGGGAAATCAGCTGCAGCCTCTCCGGCGTATCGATGCCATGGAGCAGGTGACCATAGGAGGTGAGAACAAAGTAGAATACCACTGCCAGAGATACCCATACGCTGGTCCACATCAGGGCTTCTTTTGTCTTTACCACATGAGAATGCCGGCCAACAACCAGCAAATCGAACAGCAGAACCGACAGGATGACGACCAGAAAGGCTCCCATTATTAAAGTTTCCCCATGCATAACCTTTATGATAAATAATTTCGGAAAGGGTGCAAAGATAATTGTTTATGCCTATAACTTTGCAATATGCCCTTTGGAGTTAACAGGATCTCACCGGGGAGATCCACCATTAATGTGAGGAAAACGGATTAAGGTCAGCATTTCAGGCAGAATAAAAAGTGTAGTTTTGCAAAAAACGGACTTATGGAAGGGAAAGTAGTTGTTATTACCGGAGCCTCCTCAGGGATTGGAGAAGCGCTGGCCCGGAGATTCCACAAAGCAGGGGCCAGTCTTGTGCTGGCAGCCCGCAGAATAGACCGGCTGAAAAACCTGGAGCGGGAGTTGGGAGATTCCAATATTCTTTCAGTGGAAACCGATGTGTCAAATGAGGAGGATTGCCGGGAAATGATCCGGAAAGGAATAGAAAAGTTCGGACGGATCGACGTAATGATCAATAATGCCGGAATTTCCATGAGGGCACCATTTGAAGCAGTGGAAACCGATGTTCTCCGGAAGCTCATGGATGTGAATTTCTGGGGCACTGTATATGGTACCAAATACGCCCTGCCCTGGCTTTTACAGTCGGGAGGGTCGGTAGTAGGCATCATTTCCATTGCAGGCCACGTGGGATTGCCGGGAAGGACCGGATATTCCGCATCCAAATATGCGGTCAGGGGATTTCTGGATACCCTGCGGATTGAGTACCTGAAGAGAGGCCTTCATGTCCTGGTGGTTGCCCCTGGGTTCACCACCAGTGAAATTCGCTATACCGCACTTAATGCCAGGGGCGACCAACACGGGGTAACCTCCAGGAACGAAAAGAAAATGATGTCAGCAGAAACCTGTGCAGAGCATATTTTCCGGGCGGTAGTGAAAAGGAAAAGATCACTGGTACTGACCTTTAAAGAAGGAAAATTGACGGTTTTTCTGGGAAAATTCTGGCCTTCCCTGCTGGATAAACTCACCTACAACCATATGATCAAAGAACCGGCTGCACCATTCGGCCAGGAGTAGGGAGCAGAGAGCAGAGGGCAGGGAGCAGAGAGCAGAGAGCAGAGAGCAGAGAGCAGAGATCAGAGAGCCGGGAGCAGGGAGCCGGACTTTCCTAAGTCCGGCATTTTAACTAAAAACAAATTTTACAGAACTTTGCCAAATGACCGTTCATGAAACAAAAATCAGGGTCTGCTACGGCGATACCGACAAAATGGGGGTAGTCTATTACGGAACCTACCCCAGGTATTATGAGGTAGCCAGAACAGAATTCCTTCGCCACCACGGCATTACCTACAAAGAGATCGAAGAGGCCGGAATTATATGGCCGGTGAGGAACCTGCAGATCACCTATCTGAAACCCGCTTTTTATGATGATCTGCTCACCGTCAGAAGCATCGTGAAGGAGTTGCCCGCCGTCAGGTTCCACATAAAAACTGAGATTTACAATCCAGCCGGGGAGCTGATCAACCATGGGGAGGTCACCCTGATTTCTACCAATCCGCAAACCGGTAAAGCAGTTAAAGCGCCACCATGGCTGATTGAGAAATTTAGTTTTATGAAAAATAATGAACTTTAATATTTCGGATTTCGGATGTGCGATTTCGGATGGGTCACGCAAAGAACGCAAAGAACGCGAAGTGAAATTTTTCATGTCTCCTTATGTGCCCTTTTGTGGAACCTAAAGCACTCTGCAAGAGCGAGTTTTAACCCCCATTTAGGGGGGCAGGGGGGTCTGAACCAATTAATACTACTGTTCATTGTTTTCGGAGCAGATTCAAGATTAATAAAATATCCAATATCGAATAACCAATAACCAATATCCAACAATCATTCTTCAGGAACCCCCATTCAAGATTCAAGACTCAAGATTCAAGATTCACTTGCTCTCCGGCACAAACACCAGAGAAACCGAATTGACGCAGTGCCGGGTGTTTTTTGAAGTAAACCCTTCCCCATAAAACACATGGCCAAGGTGTCCTTTGCATTTGACACATACAATCTCAGTCCTTCGGCCATCGGCATCCGGAAGTTTTAGGACAGCGCCTTTAATTTCATCATCAAAACTGGGCCAGCCACATTCTGACGAAAACTTATCTTTAGAGCGGTAAAGCGGCGTATTGCATTGTTTGCAATAATAGGTCCCTTTTCCGTTAAACTGATGGTATTCACCCGTAAATGGTCTTTCCGTTCCTTTTTCCAGTATCACATACTTTTCAAACTCATTGAGTTTGCGGTAACTATTCTCCTGTGCAGCAAGTTCCGTCATGACAGTCACTCCGAATAATATTAAAAAAATTATTTTCATACATTATTGACAAATAAAACGCAGAAAAGTTCAAAAAAGCTAATTTAGTGCATCTTTTCCTCAACTGTAAAACCGGCTGCCATGTTAGAGAAAATTATTGGGTTCAGCATCAGAAATAAACTGATGGTAATGCTTTCTACCGGGACCATCGTTCTTTTCGGGCTGTACGCATTAACGCAAATCCCTATTGGAGCTGTACCTGACATTACCAACAACCAGGTACAGGTCATCACAACCAGCCGTAACCTCTCCACGCTCGATGTGGAACAGTTCATCACCTACCCGGTGGAACTTGAAATGGCCAACCTCCCGGGTGTCAAAGAGATCAGATCCATTTCCAAATTCGGGTTATCTGTGGTAACCATAGTATTTGAAGACCGTCTGGGCACCTACCTGGCGAGGCAGCTGATCGCCGAAAAACTGAAAACCGCATCGGAAAAGATACCGTCGGGGTTCGGAACTCCGGAAATGGGGCCCATCACCACGGGACTGGGAGAGATTTATCAGTATATTCTGGATACCAAACCTGGATATGACACCCTTTATACCCCTATGGAAATCCGCACCATTCAGGACTGGATTGTCAAACGGCAATTGTCGGGAATACCTGGTGTAGTGGAGGTAAATACCTGGGGAGGATATCTGAAGCAATATGAGGTGGCAATTGACCCGGAACGGTTACAGGCTGCCGGGCTGACCATTTCAGAAGTGTTCAGCGCCATTGAAAACAACAATCATGTTACCGGAGGCGGATATATTGAAAGAAACAGTCAGAGCTATTTCATCCGGGGTGAAGGCCTGGCCACTTCTATTGAGGACATTAAGCAGATCGTTGTAAAGAACCGTGAGGGTATTCCGCTGTTGATCGGCGACATAGCTCAGGTCGGTTTCGGGTATGCCACACGTTTCGGGGCCATAACCGGGAACGGGGAAGGAGAAAAGGTGCTCGGGCAGATTATGATGCTGAAGAACGCCAAGTCCAGCCGGGTCATCAGGCTTGTGAAGGAAAGGGTGGAGGAAGTCCAGAAACTCCTTCCGGAAGGGCTGACCATCAATCCATTCCTTGAAAGGAGCTTGCTGATCGGAAAAACCACCAAAACAGTGGCAGAAAATCTTATTCTTGGTTTTCTGATCGTTGCTTTTGTAGTCATTCTGCTGATCGGGGATTTCCGGTCAGGGCTGGTGGTGGCCTCGGTGATCCCGCTTTGTCTGCTGTTTGCCATCGGGATGATGTACATTTTCGGTATCGACGCCAACCTGATGAGCCTGGGGGCGATCGACTTCGGGATCATCATCGACGGGGCAGTCATCATCGTCGAGTTTATCGCCTTCCAGATCGCCGCAGGCAGCGCTTCCCTGATCGCCCTGGATAAAACCGGCCGGCAGCAAAACATCGACAGGATCACTTACGAAAGTTCTGTAAAAATGATGCACTCAGCGGTTTTCGGACAGATCATCATCATGATTGTATTTATCCCCATATTGTCTCTTACCGGCGTGGAAGGGAAAATGTTCACTCCGATGGCCCTTACCTTTTGCTTTGCCGTTCTGGGCGCCATGTTCCTGTGTTTTACCTGGGTGCCTGTCATTTCATCCCTGTTTCTTAAACCGGTGGTGAAAAAGAAAAAAGGGGTATCGGAAATCATCATGGATTTTCTGTTGAAGAGTTATCTGCCAGTGCTCCGTTTCTCCATGGATTTCAAAAAGCTGGTTTTGGGATCCACTCTGCTTGTGTTTTTGGTGACGATTTGGATGTTCAGTAAAATGGGCGGGGAATTTGTACCTACTCTGGATGAAGGCGACTTTGTAATTCAACCGGTCTTGCCCACAGGAACCTCTCTAAGTTCCACCATTGAAATAACCACCAAAATTGAAAAAATTCTGAAGGGTTTTCCGGAAGTGGAACAGGTGGTCTCCCGGATCGGCGCGGCTGAAGTTCCTACCGACCCGATGTCAATGGAGGAATCAGACATTATAGTCACACTGAAGCCTATTAAACAATGGACTTCAGCGAAAACCAAGGACGAGCTGGCTGACCGGTTTAAAGAGGCGCTATCACTTTTGCCTTATGAACTGGAATTCACCCAACCCATTGAAATGAGGTTCAACGAACTGATCACCGGCGTCAGGGCCGACGTAGCCATAAAAATATTCGGAGAGGATCTTTCCCTGCTGGCCGACAAGGCTGAAGAACTGAAAGAACTGGTATCAGCGGTACCCGGCGCTTCCGATGTCATTGTTGAAAAAGTGGAAGGCCTGCCTCAAATGACCGTCAAATTCAACAGGGAACGTCTGGCCAGGTATGGTGTAACTGTTGCTGAAGCCAACCAAGTCATCAGCATGGGTTTCGCCGGACTGGCAGCGGGTACGATCCTTGAAGGGGAGAAACGATTCGACCTGGTGATCCGATTGAACAAGGAAAACCGTCATGACCTGAGCGATCTGAAAAATCTGACAGTTCCTGCCCCCGGCGGCTTTATGGTACCCCTCAGGGAACTTGCCGATGTCAGTTACTCCAAAGGACCCGCAAAAATTTCGAGGGACCAGACCAAGCGCAGAATTGTTGTGGGAATCAATGTTCGCAACCGCGATATGGAGTCGGTGGTCAGGGACATCCAAACGCTGGTGGACCAAAAGTTCGACCTTCCGGCAGGATATGCAATGTCGTATGGCGGTCAGTATCAAAACCTCCGCAGCGCCAAACAAAGGCTGTTTTTTGCTGTTCCGGTTGCCTTACTCCTGATTTTCATTCTGCTGCATTTTGCTTTCCATTCGTTCAGGGATGCCGCTATGATTTTCAGCGCCATTCCCCTGTCTGCTGTCGGAGGTATTTTACTCCTCTGGATCAGGGGATTGCCCTTCAGTATTTCAGCAGGTGTGGGCTTTATTGCCCTGTTCGGGATCGCCGTCCTGAACGGGATCGTTCTGATTGAGCACCTCAGGGAACTAAAACAAGAGGGAATCAAAGATATGCGGGAACTGTTACTGAAAGGTACCGCCCAGAGGCTTCGACCGGTGGTCATGACTGCAGCAGCAGCAGCCCTTGGCTTCCTTCCTATGGCTGTATCCACCTCGGCTGGCGCTGAAGTGCAGCGACCGCTCGCGACGGTGGTCATCGGAGGCCTTATCACCTCAACCTTGCTGACCATGATCGTTCTGCCTCTCTTCTATTCTATTTTTGAGAGGCACAACAAAGATGAAGCGCCACTTTCCAATGAAAACGAATAAATAGAATTGAAATCCTTCAACCAGGTCTGATATGAAAAACACTGATAACCTATTCCTGATTCTCGTTTGGCTTGTTATTGTTTCCGGTTGTTCCCAAAAGAAAAACGCGTCAACCGAAGAAACAACCTATCCGGCTGAAACCAATGAACTTCGTCTTTCACCGGAACAGGTGAAAGCCAACGATCTGGTTCTGGGTCATCCTGAAATGTACACCTTTTCCCGTAAGGTTTCGGCCATCGGGTATCTGGAAGCCCTTCCGGAAAATAAACGGAAGGTATCAGTCAGGATGGGCGGAACCATCAGGAACCTTAAACTGATGCACGGAGAGTATGTGAAAGCCGGTCAGCAACTTTTCATCATTGAAAACCCGGGATTCCTTGAATTACAGGAAGAGTACCTGTCAGCAAGGGAAAACCTCCGGTTTCAGAAAGATGACCTGGAACGGCAGAAACACCTTGCCGGGGAAAATGCAGCATCCCTGAAAACCCTGCAGAAAGCAGAAGCCGATTATAAAAGCACCTTAGCCAGGGTAAATGCACTGAAATCAAAACTGCAGCTGATCTTCATATCCCCGGAAGCATTAACTCCTGAAAACATCAGGGCAACTACCGTTGTTCCGGCTCCGATCAGTGGCTACATTACCAGGAAAAACGGAGAAAACGGACAATATGTATCAGATCAGACCGAAATACTGGAGATTGTTCAGACAGAACCACTCATCCTGAACCTGTCGGTTTTTGAAAAAGACATTCTCCTGGTCAAAGAGGGTCAGATGGTGCATTTTTCCATACCGGACATGACGGGTGAGGTGTTTAAGGCCAGGGTGATGAAGGCTGGAAAACAATTGAATGAAAACAGGACGGTCACGATTACCGCTTTCTTCGACTCCCGGAAATCGCCGGTTCAGCTCATCCCCGGGATGTATGTCAAAGCGGAGATCATTACCGGGGAATACAATGCACTTTCGCTCCCGGCCACCGCGCTGGTCGATTTTGAAGATCAGTATTTTGTGCTGGTTAAAACCAATTCTGAATCCGAAAACTGGGTACTGGCAAAAACTGCAGTCAAAATCGGATACCAGGACGGGGAGAGGGTGGAGATCCTCCCCGGAAGTGAATTGAATCCCGGATCAGACGTGGTGGTCAAAGGTGCTTTCGGAATTGCAAATAACTGATATATAGGTTGTAAAATAGTTTTAATGCAAGTAAAGATTGAATCCTCCTGGGCGGAAAAACTGGCAGATGAATTCGACTTACCCTACTTTTCAGGGCTGGTGGCTTTTGTGAAGGAAGAATATGGGAAGCATAAGATATATCCTCCGGGGAACCTGATTTTCAATGCTTTTGACCATTGCCCCTTCGGAAAAGTCAAAGTGGTGATCCTGGGACAGGATCCCTACCATGGTCCCGGACAGGCACATGGTTTGTGTTTTTCGGTGCCTGAACCTATTGCACTTCCTTTTTCCCTTCAGAATATCTTCAAGGAAATTGAGCAGGATTGTGGCATTCCGATACCACAAAACGGGAATCTGGAACGGTGGACCGATCAGGGGGTATTGCTCCTGAACGCCACGCTGACCGTTCGCGCCCATCAGGCCGGATCGCATCAGAACAAAGGATGGGAAACCTTTACCGACAGGGTAATACACCTCCTGGCCGAAGAACGGAAGAACCTGGTTTTCATGTTGTGGGGGTCATACGCCCAGCAAAAGGGGAAATTCATCAATAAAAACCATCAC
>Ga0105102_10000682_pt1 | contig 10471 bp, 28 predicted proteins | sample PPLLaktember2015_FD_87032 | JGI IMG/M metagenome (GOLD analysis project Ga0105102, IMG submission 87032) | Freshwater sediment microbial communities from Prairie Pothole Lake near Jamestown, North Dakota, USA - PPLs Lake P7 Core (6) Depth... | ecosystem: Environmental > Aquatic > Freshwater >...
ATGTATGTAAATATAATTCGTTCGTACCTCACGAACTCTATTTACACATCATACTGATTCAGAATGAATTATATTTACAGTTAAGCATAGTATTTTAGTTTTTTATAACTTTTGTTTTTAAAAGTCATTTATTTTTTATAACTTTGCCTCTGCCTTTGTGAGCAAGCTCACATATCAACAGCAAAGTTATAAAAAACGTTAAGAAATATTATGCTTAACGGTCACAGATATATGTAGTTTTAACGGAAAATTTAATAAGATGGAAGAAGATAAAAATTTAGAACAAAACTTGGATAATAGTAATGAAAAATTACATATATCTGATGTTATGTGTTGTGTTTGTGAGACACCAATTTCAAGACCAGAGGTAATGGTATATAAGGATGGGAAACCTTGTCATTATATATGTTTTATTGAACATAACACATAACGGTCGATGTAAGATTAGTAGCACAACCACAAAACAAATTAAGCGCACAAAGGCTATATGTGCTATTAATTTTACATTTTGTTATAGCCAGTTAATTATTAAGTAAAATGGGAATGTTAAAAACAAAAAAGATTGGTGATAGTGTAAAATTTAAACACAAATTCCACAGAGAACATGAATTTTCAATAATTGATGGTGTTATCATTGAAATTGATAAAAATGGTGTTGATTGTAAAGTAAATACAGAATTTGGTGTGTTTTCTATTGGTGAATGGCTAATTGTTTCTTAATTGGCTATAACTACTATATATATTTTAACGATTATAAATAACTAATTTATAACCGTTTATAACCAAAAAATTTAAAGATTCGTTTTAAATTTTAAAAAAATAAATAATAAAATATTCTAAATTATGGGAGAAATATGGTTTGATTATGTAATTTTACATAAAAAATTTTGGACATATGGGTGGACTGTTAAAAGATTAAATAAAGTAAAAGAATTTATTTTAAATGATTCTGATATTATGTTTGATTTACTTGAACGACATAACTGTAAAAATATAAAACCAGAATTGATGGAGTTAAATGACAAACAAACTTTTTTACATGCAATAGGAAACTTTGTTTGTAACATCCATTAGAAAATGATGAATTTAAAAATTATTAAAGGGTAAAAATTTTAATTAATATTATTATGAATTATTTATTAGAAATAAAACTCAAAGAATTCAGAAATAAGATAAAAGAATTGAGTAATGATTTTTTTAATTATGCCGGAAATGAAGAAAATCCAAATATTCAACAATTAAATTTGTTATTCTCTAAAACTTTATTAAATTTACATCAAGAATTAAATGTCATTATTAATGAAGAACATAAAAATATTTCTATATATAATAATTATGATTCTGATGAATCTTTAGTAGAAAATTCAAACCCTACTATCCCCAAGAAAAAAAGAAGAATAAAAATAGATAAATTTTTATAATAAAATTTATGAATTCAATTAAAAATATAAAATATTGTAATTGCTTTATAGGTTTTTTAACTGGCGAAGAAATTAATTTATCTAATTTAAAAGAACGAATAATAGAAATTTTAAATGTAGAACCATTATTATATCGTTGAGTGTATGAGCAGTAGCCGAACACTGAACTTAATTAGAAATATAATATTAATTATTAACAACTACAATAGTTTTAAACGCCTAGCGACTATTGTTTATACACTTTGTTAGGCAACGTTTATTATGAGAATATATGATAAAACAAATTTCAATGAACTTCCAGATTATGTTTGGGATTATTGGTTAAAACGATTAAAAACAGAAATTATAAACACATCATATCCTTTATTTATGATAAGAGTAGGAATTTCAGATAAAAAAGATGAAACTGAATTATATAAAAAAATGTGGAAAATAAAAGAAGAAAAGAGAGATGCGACATTTGGCGATTACTTTTATCATGAAAATAATTATATTCATGTTGCGTTAAATACAATATTTGATTATGCTGAAATGAAATATGAAAATTTGTAATTATAGAAAAAATAATTAATAATTTATAACATTGAAAATTATATATTAATATGAAGAAAATTATTTTACATAAAAAATGCCTAACTTGTGGCAACACTTTGGTTGAACATTATTTCACAAGTAAATCTAAAAATAGATTGTTAAAACAAGAATTAATGGAACGATCTAATGATGGTTATATAAATAAAATAATTATTAGTAAATGTGATATTTGTAAAGATATTGATAAAAAAATAAACCAATAAAATTATAGATGCTATGAGAATTACTCCTAATAATATCAAATCATTAAAAGACAACGAAATATTTGTTTTTGGTTCTAATGAATCTGGAATTCATGGTGCTGGTGCAGCTAAATTAGCTAAAACATTATGGGGAGCAATTTATGGTAAAGCTGAAGGAATACAAGGGAGATGTTATGCAATACCAACCAAAAATAAGGATATTTCTAAAACATTAAGTGTTGATCAGATCCAAATTTATGTTGATAATTTTATAAATTTTGCTAAATGTTATCCAACATTAATATTTCTGGTCACAGAAATAGGTTGTGGATTAGCTGGTCTAACACCAAAACAAGTAGCACCCTTATTTAAAAATAGTGTTGATATTGAAAACATATATTTACCTGAAAGTTTTTGGAAAGAATTATTATAAAAAAAATGGTAATATGAAACATGAAAATAAAATTGCAATAGAAATTCTTAGAGATGAATATGGTGATTATGATCATAATACATGGCATTATGATCAAGAATATAAAATGTTAGTAAAAGCTCAAGAATTAGTATTAAACCAATCAAACATAATTACTACTCCAAGTCAAAATAATGTGAAATATTGTCCATATTGTAATGAAAAATTAAATTATTTAAATTATAAAAAACATTTTTATATGAATTGTAGAGATTAGAATTTAAAATTAGTGATTAATAATATTTTTTTTATGACAACAAAAGATTTCGAAAAAAAACAACAAGAAATGAGTAATGAAAAACTTATTGAACTTGCATTAAATGAAATAAGTAATCTTGCTAAAACCTATGGAAGTTCTCACAGAATGAGTATTCCCCCAATGATTACAGATACTGACATGATATTAAGTGAGGTAGTAAGAAGATTTAAAGATTCATTGCGTAATAATAAATAATGATAAATAATAAAATATAATTATGTTGATTGGTGAAGAATTACATAAAAGATTAATAAAAGAAGGAATTAACCCTTCTGATGTAGAAAAAGTTACTACTATAAATGATAAATTAAAAAGACTAATTATTACAAAAATCATACTTAGTGACAATAGTGAACATAAATTAATTGACGACTATGTATTTTATGCATCAAGAAAAAATAAACAATGGTGATTTTTGGTAATTAAAATTAATAATCTTAAATAATAAAATTTATGACATTAAAAGAGCAACAAACAATAGACAATCTTTATAAAATTGTTAATGAACTAAAAACCGCAAATAATGATTTTAGAGAACAAATAAAATCTATGGTCGAAATAACAAAAAGTACTGTAGATAAAAAACATTTACCTATTACATTGGAAACTGATATTCTAAAAACAGCACAATTGGCAATTCATGAAAGCATTCAAAAAGCATTAACCGATTACAATTCTCCGTTAAAGAAATTAACTGAATTGGTAATAAATGAAAACAATAGTTTTTTAAAAGAACTTATATCTAATTGTTTTAATTCTGTTATAAGAACAGAAGATTTTAAACAATCAATTATAAATGCATTCTCCCATAAAGTAGCAAGAACAATTATTTCTAATAATGATGGACTATTCGAAAAAGTAAGTAACGAATTAAAACAAGATGCAATTTTTAAATCAAAAATGTCATTGGCGATTTCTAATGTTGTGGAAGAATGTTTGTTATTAAATAAAAATAAATAATTTATTTTAATAAATAAATATCATTACCTATATTAGTAGTATCGCCATTATAAAAACCATCAATAATAGATTTATTAATTTCATCTTTAAATGAAAATTCGTTATTGTATGTAATAGAAATTATTTGTTTTTTTGATGAACAACTAACAATAAAAAATAATAAGATTAATAATATATATTTTAACATAATAATTTTAATTTTTATTATAAATAAAACATAATTTTCTTTTAATATTAAGTTTGGGTTAAATAATTATTATTTTATTATTAAATTTGAACTTGATAATAATCCTAAATAAATAAAAAATATTATAAATTAATAATATGGAAACAACAAATTATTCATTAAAAGAAATGAAAGTAAATTTAAGAGACATTCTAATGAAACACGAATATCATTGGGGTTATAGAGATTCAATATTAGATGAAATATTATCTTTAATTAATAATAATAACAAACCCTTTACTAAAATAACTAAATCTAATATTAATTCATTTAATTTGAGATATTATGGTGGGGGAAAAGAAATAAAGATTGGAGATAAAATAATATTTGGGTTTGTTATATCTTATGCTAATATAAATGGTATTATTCCCACAAAAGTAGATTTGATTCCACCTCCACTAACAATGATAGAATTTGTTCTACCTAAAAATGAAATGATGATATATCAATTATATAAAAAATAAAACCAGTCAAACATAAATAATAACAATAATATTAAACATAAATAAAATAATAAAATATATGACAACAACAACGACAAATGTGGAATTCCAAGAATTCCCAAAAATGGTAAGATTATCAAGAGAATGTATAATCACAGAAAAAATCGATGGAACAAATGCCTAGGTTTTGATTACAGAAAATAATGAAATATTTTGTGGTAGTAGAACCAGATGGATCACGCCTCAAGACGATAATTATGGATTCGCTAAATGGGTCGAAGAGAATAAAGAAGAGATATTAAAATTAGGTGTTGGAAGACATTTTGGTGAATGGTGGGGAAGTGGAATCTAAAGAGGATATAATTTACCCAAAGGAGAAAAAAGATTTTCATTATTCAATGTAAGTAGATGGGCATTATTTGGAACAGAACCACAAAGAATAATATGTCAAGATCCTAAAATAGAAAAATATCAAGAAGTCTTACCTAAATGTGTTGGTTTAGTACCTGTTTTATATAAAGGTATTTTTGATACGACAAAAGTTGATGAAGTATTAAATGATCTAAAAATTAATGGGAGTTATGCTTCTAAAGGGTATCTTAAACCTGAAGGCGTAGTTATATTCCATGTTGCAGGGAATTTAGGTTTTAAAAAAACAATAGAGAAAGATGAAGTACCCAAATCGACATATATGAAATAATATATAATAATATATAAAATGGATACAGATAATTATATTAAGGATGTAGAAATAATAAATGAGAGGTTAATGAACGATAAATATTTTAAAAAAATTAATATATAGTAATTAAAAATTAAGGTTATGAAATACATATTTATATTTTTATATTTTACACTAAGTTGGCTATATGTTATTTTTGTAAATATATTATGTTTTATCTTTTATTTTGATTTTAAACATAAAAAACCATATGGTTATTTCTTTTTAACTATCAAATTTATAAAAAATGAGGTGGTGTGTAATAATTATATTTTAAATTATCAATATAAATATAATTATTATTTAAATTTTATTGAAAGATTAATATATAAATCTTTAAATAATTATAAGATATAGAAACAAATAATATTTAAAATTATGAATATACCAGACAATATAAACCTAGAAAATGTACCCCCAGAAATAATAGGTATTAAAAACAAAAAACATCCTAAATGTAAGGGATGGTATAAATATGAATGGGGAATGATGGATGGCCCAGACTGGGGATGTAATTATAATACAATAATCGAATGTGATGAATGTAAGTATAATAGTAACCGTAGTGGTATGAAAGATCCTGAAGCCAAATGTAATCAAATTAAATAATAATAATAATAATAATAACATATAATATGAATGATACAAACGACCTCTTACAACAAAATTTAAATGTGATGGAATCCGAAAGATATTCTTATGTTACAAAAAAAGGAATAACTGTGTTATTTCAAAGATTAAATCATAATTTTATGTGGTACGCTATCTCATCCAACCAAATAGTTAATTGGGGACAATATAGAAATGATTTGGAAGAATGGTGCGATATGGCTTTATAATAATAATAATAATAATATTAACATATCCAAATCGTTCCTATATTTAATTAATCATATGGGAATATAATATATCCTTTATTTGATATTATATTTATATTTTCCCCTCCCCTAATATACAATTATTTTATATATTATTACTATTATAATTTCATGTTTTATATATCCTAAAAAATTTTTGGGAAATTTTTGACCTACCTATTTTTCATACCAATTATATATTTTTATGAAAACATATTTTTATTACACAATATATGGGGACAGTTTTTTCTATATTATACTAAGACTTAACAAGATTTGTCTGGAGATTCCAGACTTAATTAGAGTTAATATTTCCTTATTTGGGAGTGTTTATATTAAATAAATAGTTTAAATAATAGACAATATATTGCTTATTATTAGGGGGTTATATAAGTGTTTTATAAAAACCGATCTATTAAATCTTAAAAATTTTTGGGGATTTTTTTTATGGTCAGAAGTTATTCGAGTAGTACCCACAAGGTAAATATAGCGTTGGGCTGGGAGGTAGACTAGCCGGAGGATACAAGCCACCCATACATATTAATAGTTATGTTCCACGTGGAACAATTATAATATATTATTTTTATTTAATCTAAATTAATTTATGTTCCCAATTATAAGTATTAGTTAATAAATAATATGATAAGACAAAGATATATAAAATAAGTATAATTATTATTACTTATTATAATATCAATTTTAAGACGTTTTAAAGCTTCCAAATATAAATTATATATTGTTGTTTCAATAATAATAAATTAAAAGTCAGTAAAACGAAATAAGGGGGAAACAACACCCCCTTATTTAACAAACCAATATTAATAAAAACTATTATGAAAAAACAATTAACAATCTGGATGAATAAAATAAAAGTATTGTAAGGATTGATAATAATTTCTAATCTATCTATAAAAACAATGGCCAATACCTAATAATAGAATCAAACAATTATTTGAAACAACTTTAAGTCTGGACGTTTAAGAAATTAACACCCCAAAATATTTAATAAGAAAAACTTCATTTGTGCCCAAAAATTCGATTTTATTTGATTTGCATAAACTTATTAAGTTTTGGGATGAATAAATAATATATTATGACTATTGCTATAAAAAGACAAATGCAAATATTATGTATTTTATCAAACCCTTACTTTACTTTTAAGTCAATGAACGTTTTAAATGTATTCTTTATTATTAACTATATATTATATCTAAATTTTATATGTTTTGTTTCAAAAATTAGATATAATTTTAAAAAAGTTTTTTAAAACACCTTAATATTAATAAAAAACTATTATGAAAAAACAATAAACAATCTAAAGGATTAAATAAAAAAGATTTTGGTAAGTGATAACGTGATTCTAACATGTGTTAACCTTGCAAACACTTTCAGGGAATTTAATCCTTTGGCTTTAATTTACCGTTAGAACATACATTATAATCAAAACTTTACCAAAATCTTTTATTTCAATGAACGTTTAACTTAATTGAGTATGATCTATTATATGTAAATTTTATATGTTTTGTTTCAAAATTTTGGGAAATTACACATAATATATATTTATTTATTTTGACCTGATAATATTTTTTGTTCTAAAGTTTGTTTAATTATAATTTCACAAATCAAATCATTATCATTATTTTCATTTTTTTGATAAATTGCAACTCTAAAAGGTTGTCCAAATTTTGAACCTAATCGAATTATAAAGGGAGTAGTATAAAATTTTGAACAATGTTTAATTATATTGTTTGTAAGTTCATCTAAACTAATTAAGCCGGCTAAATAAACTATTGCCAATGATTTTATAACTTTTTTCATAATGATTTATATATGTTTAGTAATTATTAAAAAAGTTTTTTAAAACATCTTAATATTATTGCTCCAGGGTTTGGCATGTTGTCTGCGTATGCTTTTAAAAGTTTTGCTGCGTTTTGAGCATCTTTAACAACTTGTTCCATATCTTTTGTTTGCTGTTTAACACAGTCAACAACGTTTTTTGAGATTTTAATTACTTCTTTTTTAGTTGGATAATTTTTTGTGTGTGCCATAACGTTTATATATTAATGATTGTTATTTAATTCTTCTTTTATTTGTTATTAATTATCAATAAATATTTTTACTATTACATTCAGAATATTATTTGTTTTAATTAGATTATAATTATTAGGAATGTTTTAAATACAATTACTTACCATAATATTTAGGGGTGTTAAATTCATTTTAAAAAGATTTTTATTAGTTTCACAATTTTCGGCATATCCCGTTTTATCTCCAATAACAAATAAATCTTTATATAAATTGCCCTGTTCATCAATTTGGACTTTACAAAAACCGTTATTTGTCAAAGAACAGTTATAACCAACTTCATTAAATAAATATAAACCATTGATTATATAAGATGCATAAAATCTAGCATAACTATAAACTTTGTCTGATTCAATCACATAAAATTGAATTTTTTCAAAATCCTTTAATCTGTTAATCCTTTCTTTCCAAATTTGAGGGTTAAAACCCTTTTCAGGTCTGTTTAACATTTCATCAACTGATAATAACGATAATTTCATATATGGGTTATTATTATTTGCTTCCATAATATTAATAGTGTTTTAGTTATGTATAATTACATTTATAGATTCTCTAAAAAGTTCTAAATTTCCTTTTTTAGAACAATTATAAGCAATCATATTTTTTAAATCGTTGTAGTTATCATATAAACCCTTCAGCCTATTTAACATATCAATTAAATGATCAATATTATAAGCAATGAAGTAATATTTATTGTTTGATTCTAATAAATCATTTCTTAAAATTGGGAGCAAATAATTAAATTCGCTTTGAGTTAATTGATAAGATTTTGCTGAATACATTTTATTTATTTTTAATGTTATGGTTTTAATTACTAATAAATTTAGGGTGTACCCAGTCAGATTTTGGATTGATTTGATTATCTTTTTGAAGATAATCAATATAATTGTTCCAAGCTTCTCTTTTAGCAGGTTTATCCTTTGGAGTAGTATTACATTCTTTTAAGAAGTCTTTAAACTCTGTCTTAAATATTTGTTCTACTTCTTTTTTGGTTAAATAGTGATTATTTGTTGTTTTCATAACATTCGATTGTTTTATGTTGTTATTAATCTTCAAATTCAAAATAATAGTTTTGTATATAGGCAGTTTTATTTAATTCAGATTCAATATAAGATTCTAAATTATTTGCTTCATCCTGATCGGATACTTCAAAAGAAAAACTTTTGAATTCATCATTAATATTATCAGGTAAATAATTACTAACTTCATTAAAATGAATTTTAGCTCTTTCAAATGAATATTCGTTTTTGAATTTTAATTCTAATGTTGGCATGACATTTATATATTAATGATTGTTTAGTTATTTCAATATATTTTAAATAAATTTTGCGTGAATATTACAGCTTACTTGTTCGCCAGTATAACCAGAAACATAATCAATAAATAAATTACCTTTGGCATACTTATTAATAAGTTTTTCACATTGTTTTTCTGTATGCCATCCTTTAACCTGAAAATTAAACGATTTATTATTTTCATTGTTTACTGTACATATAACTGTAAATTGATCAAAAGTTTCTTTTGTTTTCATAACATTTATTATAACTGGTTAATAATAATCATTTAAACCTTTGGGATCGTTGTTTTGTTTTGCAGTTACAAACTTATTCTTTAAATAGATATTTGTAGTTTGTTTACGTCCACAACTATTTTTACTTGTTTTTGTTTCGATTATGTTATAATAAAAGTTTTTCATAATATTAATTATTTTGTTTGTTGGTTTAATTAATAGTTTCAATATTGTTATAATATTCAATTGGGAAAGCTTCACCACCACAAGAAAATAAATCTAATCTATTGTAAAAATACCAAGTTGCACCAAAATTTTCATATTCTTTTGGTAAGGTAAATTTTTTAAATTTTATTTCTGTGTATTGCCCGTTTGCGTATACTGGAATAACATATGTATTTGAAGGGCTTTTTTCGTTTAAATCTTTTGATTGTAACATAACTTTATATTTTTAGTTGTTATAAAATCCATAAGTAACCTTATATTTAGGAAATAATTTACTAGCATTAATAAACATTTCATGAGTTTTACAATTAATTGTAATACCCCAAACATCTATTTTAATTTTTGCTATTATTTTATTTACTTTTAATATTTCCCTAATTTCTTGATTAATCGTTTTCATAATATTATTTGTTTTATTTGTTTGTTATACTTCTTATACGTAAATCATAGTATAAAAGTTTCAATATTACTGTTAATAAATGTTAAAACAGAAATAAAAACGAATAGAAACACAAA
>Ga0105102_10000683_pt1 | contig 10466 bp, 8 predicted proteins | sample PPLLaktember2015_FD_87032 | JGI IMG/M metagenome (GOLD analysis project Ga0105102, IMG submission 87032) | Freshwater sediment microbial communities from Prairie Pothole Lake near Jamestown, North Dakota, USA - PPLs Lake P7 Core (6) Depth... | ecosystem: Environmental > Aquatic > Freshwater >...
AAACAAAAAAAAGACTTTGCCCTAAAAAGGCGATTCTTTCAGGAAATCCCTTAAGAAAAGGCATTATAGATGCCGCCGTTAAAAATCTTTCCGCCACCGGACCGGATCCCGGCAAGCCTTTTACAGTTCTGATTCTGGGAGGAAGTCAGGTAGCTCATAAAATAAACATTGCCGTCGCCGGAGCCCTGCCTCTTTTAAAGGATAAGGGTAAATATTTCTTTGTGCACCAGCCAGGGATCCAGGATGAAGAATATGTCGCAGGAGCCTATAAAAAATCCGGGATTTCATGCGTCGTAAAACCGTTCTTTGAAGACATGGCAGAGCGGTACAGCACGGCCAGTCTGATAATCTGCAGGGCCGGCGCAACAACTGTTGCGGAAGTCACAGCAATGGGATTGGGAGCAATTTTTATTCCCTATCCTTATGCAGCAGATGATCATCAGGCTTTAAACGCCAGAGCCCTTTCGGATTCGGGCGCATCAGAGATGATACTTGAAAAGGATTTAACGGCTGATATGCTTTCCGGGAGAATCGAATATTACGCAGGACATCCCGGAGAGCTTTATAAAATGGCATCTGCGGCAAAAAAATTCGGGAGACCAGCTGCCGCGGATTTTATAGTGAACGACTGTTATGGAATGCTAAGTAATTGAAGGGTTCAAGGGTCCAAGGAGTCAAGGAGTCGAGGGATGCAAAGCAAAGGATAAAGGACAAGATCTTTCACTTGAATCCTGGAACCCTTTAAATAACATTTAAACATATGATTCAACCATGTATCTAAAAAAATATCATATACATTTTGTCGGTATCGGCGGGATCGGAATGAGCGGCATAGCCGAACTTCTTCTCAATCTTGGATATGAGGTTTCAGGATCGGATTCGGCTTCGACCGATATAACCGATCGTCTGAAGAAACTTGGGGGCACGATATTCAGGGGGCACAGGGGAGATCAGATAAAAGGCGCCGACGTTGTAGTGACATCTTCCGCTATAGGCTCAGGCAACCCTGAAGTGATTGCCGCATCCCAAACCTCGATCCCGGTTATACCAAGAGCCGAGATGCTGGCCGAACTGATGCGTCTCAAATACAGTATAGCAATCGCAGGAGCCCACGGAAAAACTACGACCACCTCGATAATTGCATCCGTCCTTGCAAAAGGAGATTTGGACCCGACGGTTGTAATCGGCGGGAAATTAAAGAGCATAGGCTCAAATGCCCTGCTTGGACAGGGAAATTTTATCGTCGCTGAAGCCGATGAAAGCGACGGTTCCTTCCTGAAATACTCCCCTGCAATCGCCGTAGTCACCAATATAGACAAAGAGCATCTTGATTATTACAAGGATATAAATGCCATCAAAGAGGTCTTTCTAAGTTTTATAGACAGGATACCCTTCTACGGACTTGCCGTGCTCTGCCTCGATAACGAGTCCGTTCAGGAGATAATTCCGAGAATTAAAAAACGTTACACCACTTACGGAATGAGCTCTCAGGCCGATTTTCAGGCTAAAAATGTTTTGATTGAAGGATTGACAAGCTCTTACACTGTTTATCATCACGGGAAATCTCTGGGGGAAGTGGCCTTGAATCTGCCCGGAATCCACAATGTATATAATTCTCTGGCGAGTATCGCTGTCGGCCTCGAACTCGATATACCTTTTGAGATCATCAGAAAAGCGCTTGGAACCCTGCAGGGCGTTCAGAGAAGACTTGAAATCAAAGGCGAATCGAAAGGGATTATCGTTGTGGATGATTATGGTCATCATCCCACAGAAATCAAAACCACGCTTCAGGCTGCAAAGGAGAGCTGGCCGGAAAGACGCCTTGTCGTTATCTTTCAGCCACACCGCTATACGAGAACAAAAGCCCTGTTTGATGATTTCACCCGCGCCTTTTATCAATCCGACTGCCTTGTCATTCTCCCCATCTACCCGGCCGGGGAGAAGGTGATAGAGGGAGTCGATTCGAGGAATCTGTGCGAAGAGATAGCAGCCCACGGCCATAAGGAGGCTGTTTTCATGGACGGGCACGAAAAGGCGGTTGCATTCCTCCTGAAGGAGCTGAAGAAGAACGACGTTTTACTGACTCTCGGGGCCGGAGATGTCTGGAAGGCCGGAATGAGTCTGCTTGAGTCTTTAAAAAAAGAGACTCTCAGAAAAAAGAAAAAAGAGAATGTCCATCGATAACGATTCAATAAAATGGCTGAGCAATCTGCTGGGAAGCGGCGTGAAATTCGGGGAGCCGATGTCAAGGCATACCTATTTCAGAGTCGGCGGCCCGGCTGATGCCCTGATATATCCTGACAGCGTTGAAAAACTTAAGGAGGTAATCTTCCGGGCAAAAGAGAAGGGAATTCCATATATTGTCATGGGCGACGGTTCAAATCTTGTTGTTAGAGATAATGGAATTCCGGGAATGGTTATAGTTCTGACAAAATGTCTCAATGAAATTTCCAGCTCCGGCGGAAACGGGGAATCCGCTCTGATCAAGGCCATGGCCGGTGTCAGAACTCAGACATTTTGTCGCTACGCTATTGAAGAAGGACTCTCGGGAATAAATTTTGCGCTCGGAATCCCCGGAACTGTGGGAGGAGCAATAATAATGAATGCCGGCACATCTTCAGGTTCGATATCGGATGTTCTGGATTCGGTAAATGTCATGCTCTCAACAGGAGAAATTTCGGGGATAAAACGGGAGGATCTCGGTTTTTCATACAGAAATCTCTCCTGGAATAAGTGCTCGGCAAACTTGCAGCGGGAAGAGCCTGTAATAATTGACGGCTGTTTCAGGCTCATTCACTCGGATCCGGCCAAACTGAAAAAAGAGGCGGGAGATATTTTAAAAAAGAGAAGAGATAACCAGCCGACCGGGAAGGCAAGCGCAGGATGTTTTTTTAAGAATCCGCCGTCAGGCAAAACGGCCGGTCAGCTTATCGATATGGCCGGACTCAAAGGAATGAGCGTGGGAGACGCAGAGGTTTCCGAAAAGCACGCCAATTTCATAATAAACAGAGGCTCGGCGTCCGCATCTGACATACTCGGACTCATGCAATTAATACAGGAAACGGTTTTTAAAAAATTTAATATCAGCCTTGAACCAGAGGTTAAAATTGTTGGAATTTAAACAGACAAATAAAAACCATTACAGAAACAGACCTTATAGAAAAAAGGGCGCAGGAATCAGGGAGCGCTTCAAATTATTTCTGAAGATAATACTTTCGCTCTCAGTTGCGGCCGCTTTCAGCCTTATATGCATTTTAGGGTACGACTATATTACCCAGAGTAATTATTTCAGGGCGGAAACCATAGCAGTTGAAGGGAATCGGATTCTCTCCGAAGATGAAATAATCAGAGAAACTCTCATAAAACCGGGAGATAACATTCTTTCTGTAAATCTCTCGCTGGTCCGGAAACGGCTCATGTCGAACGGATGGATATCTGAGGCCGAAGTGTCCAGAAAAATCCCTTCCGGCATCATTGTAAGAGTAAAAGAGCACAGCCCTCTTGCTGTTCTCAATCTTGGAAAAGAATTTTTACTCAATGATCATGGAAAAATTTTCAAAGAAAGATCGGCAACAGATCCGGAAAATCTCCCCCTCGTAAAAGGCTTGAAATTTTCCGATTTGAGTTTAAACGAAGCAAAAAGAAGCGAACCTTTTAACGCATTGATGACCGTACTTGAACTTGGCAGGAAGTCCGAAAGCGTTCTTCCCAATAGTTCGATAATCCAGATAAATGTGGACAGGGAAATCGGGCTCACGGTTTTTGCCTTCAATAAAACCATCAGACTCGGATACAACAATTACCCCGACAAGTATGAAAGGCTGGAAAAAGTCTTTTACCATGCAAAAAACGGCCAGGATTTTTCAGATTTTGCAACTGTCGATCTCAACAACCTGAGCCGTATAGTTATCCGCCCTGTGGCCGCACCAGCCAAAGAGGCGGAAGAACCCAAGAAGGAGGTATAAAATGCCGGTGCGTGAGAACATAATTGTCGGCCTTGATATCGGGACAACAAAAATTTGTGCCGTGGTTGGCGAGCTGGCCGATAATGCAATAAACATAATCGGTATCGGCACACACCCTTCGATAGGACTCAGGAAAGGCGTTGTCGTTAATATCGAATCGACCGTCGAATCGATTAAAAAAGCGGTTGAAGAGGCGGAGCTTATGGCAGGATGTGAAATCTCTTCCGTTTATGCCGGAATCGCGGGAGGCCATATCACCGGATTCAACAGCCGCGGAATTGTCGCCATCAAAGGCCCGGAGATAACCCAGCAGGATGTTGAGCATGTTATAGATGCCGCCAGAGCGGTGGCGATACCCATGGACCGCGAAGTAATACATGTTCTTCCCCAGGAATATATTGTCGATGAGCAGGCCGGAATACAGAATCCCGTGGGCATGTCCGGCGTCAGGCTTGAGGCAAAAATTCATATTGTGACCGGTGCCGTAACATCCGCCCACAATATAGTAAAATGTGCGAACCGTTCGGGTCTTGATGTGTGCGACATAGTGCTCGAAGCGCTTGCTTCAGGTGAAGCTGTTCTTACCGAAGAAGAAAAGGAGCTCGGCACCGTGCTTCTTGATCTTGGAGGAGGAACAACCGATCTCGCAATTTTTTCGGGGAAAAATATAAAACATACCTTTGTTCTTGCTCTCGGAGGAAACAATCTTACCAATGACATTGCGGTCGGGTTACGGGCCCCTCTTCCTGAAGCGGAAAAAATCAAGATAAAATACGGCAGCTGTATCGCCAGAAACATACACAGCGATGAGATGATTGAAGTGCCGGGCATGGGAGGGCGTACACCGAGAAAACTCCCCCGGCAGATACTGGGGGAAATTCTTGAACCCCGTATGGAAGAGATTTTCACACTTATCAACAGAGAAATATACAGAGCCGGACAGGAAAACTCAATCCCTTCAGGTGTTGTTCTCACAGGCGGATCCGCTCTCCTGACGGATGTTACTGAAATAGCGGAATCGGTTTTCAACCTGCCGGCTCGTCTCGGAAAACCTATGGGAATCAGCGGCCTTGTGGATGTGGTCAACAATCCCATGTACGCTACAGGGGTCGGCCTTGTGTTATACGGAGCAAAAAACCAAACTCAAAAGAAATTCCGGATTCGTGACGGGAACATATTCAATAAAATCATCAACAGAATGAAGAGATGGTTCAGTGACGTAATATGAAAAAGGATCGATGGATTAAAGTTGCAGGGATTCAGGGGAGAGGAAGTTGGATACAGGGAATCATGGTCAAAGTTTGATTTGTTAACATATAGAAACTCAATAACTGGAACCGGAGATTTAAACAATTATTAATGGGGGGTGAGATATGTTTACCATCGTAGAGAATGAGAATCAGGCAAAAATCAAGGTTATCGGTGTCGGTGGAGCCGGAGGAAATGCGATTAACAGCATGATTTCCTCGAACCTGGAGGGTGTCAAGTTCATTGCGGCAAATACCGACGCGCAGGCTCTTGACAAATCAATGGCTTCAGTCAAAATTCAGATCGGGGAGAAACTCACTCAGGGACTCGGAGCCGGGGCCATGCCTCAGATTGGCCGGGACGCCGCATTTGAAACTGAAGATGCGATCAGGAAATCCCTTGAAGATAGCCACATGGTCTTTATAACAGCGGGATTCGGGGGAGGAACGGGAACAGGCGCCGCTCCTGTCATAGCAAAAATCTGCAAGGAGATAGGAGCGCTTACCGTTGCGGTTGTTACAAAGCCGTTCTCGTTTGAGGGGAAAAAACGGATGAAGCAGGCTGAGGAGGGAATAAATGAACTCAAGAAATTCGCGGATACTGTAATTACCATTCCCAATGACAGGATGAGAGGACTTGCCCCGAAAAATGCCAAAATGACGGAAATGTTCAGAAGAACCGATGAAGTTCTGCTCCATTCCGTAAAAGGCATAACAGATCTTATTATGATGCCGGGCATTGTCAACCTGGATTTTGCCGATGTAAAGACCACCATGTCCAAGACGGGCCTGGCCATTATGGGTATCGGCGTAGGAAGCGGCGACAACAGAGCCGTTGAAGCCGCTGAACGCGCAATTTCGCATCCGTTGCTTGAAGACATTTCAATAAAGGGCGCAAAAGGCGTCTTAATGAACATAACATGCGGAAGCGATCTGACCCTTGAAGAGATGACCGAGGCTTCAGACAGGATTTACAATGAAGTCGGAGAAGATGCCGATATAATATGGGGCACTGCCGTCGATGACAGCCTTGGTGATGAATTGAGAGTGACTGTTATTGCTACAGGCATAGGATCACCTCATACTGAAAGCAAACCCGAAGCAAAAGAGGAGAAATTCCATGCAAGAGGGAAAGTCAGGAGTTTAACAATTGAGGATATGAAAGCCGCTGTTGATTATGACATCCCCACCATCATACGCCGGAAAGAGGCTGCGGGCGAATCGGGCGGCGCAACCTACAGGGGTTATAAAGGATTGGTTATCGATAACAGCGATCTTGATGTGCCGACATTTTTAAGAAAAAAAGCCGATTAGGGGCTTTATAACTGTTAAAGGCGCATAAAACTACCGGGAGTTCAGTCACAGGCAAGTTTTTAGTTATGTTATGGAGAAAAGGCAAACACACAAAGATTTTTCAAGATCCGAAAGAGGGTCCGTCCGTAAAGACTGGAGAGGACATATAAGGGTAGCGCTCGTCTATCCGAACACCTATGAAGTCGGGATGTCAAATCTCGGGTTTCAGACAGTTTATGGCATTATAAACAAACTTGATCATCTTTTGTGCGAAAGGGCTTTTCTTCCCGGAAACAAGACCAAACAGGTAAAAACAATTGAAACATCAAGGCAGCTGTCTGATTTTGACATAATAGCCTTTTCAGTCTCTTTCGAAAACGATTTTCCAAACATACTTGCTATTCTTGAAAAAGCAGGGCTCCCCCTTAAGGCAATTGAAAGAGGAACCCCCCATCCTCTTGTCATAGCCGGGGGAGTCGCCTGTTTTATAAACCCGGAACCTGTTTCCGAGTTTATCGACTGTTTCATAATGGGCGAAGCGGAAGGAACTGTCGAAAGTTTTTTCAAGCATTATGAACCGGGAACGGAAAAAAGTAAAATTCTCAAAAAAATGGCAAGGAACGTGCCGGGTGTATATGTTCCGGAGTTTTATGAAACATCATACAACAAAGACGGAACCCTTCAATCTTTTCATCCCATTGCAGACGTGCCTGACAAAATCAAACGGGTTTATTGTAAAGATCTTTCCCCAAAACCGGCTTGCAGTAAAATCATATCGAAAAATACAACTTTTGACCGTACCTTTCTGATTGAAGTTTCGAGAGGATGTCCTCACGGGTGCAGATTCTGCGCCGCCGGATATATTTACAGACCACCCAGATTCGGAGATATTGCATCCCTGATAAAATGCCTTGATTCAGGAATAACTGAAACAGAAAAAATAGGATTCATCGGAGCCGCCGTTTCGGATTTTCCAAATATCGCAGAGCTTTGTAACATAGCCCAGGCCAAAGGGGCTAAAATATCTTTCAGTTCCCTGAGAGCCGATGCCCTCTCCAAAGAGCTTGTTACCGCTTTGGAAAAAAGCGGAGTCAAGACGGCAACCATAGCCCCGGATGCAGGTTCACAACGCATGCGCGACATCATCAACAAGGGAATAAATGAAGACCAGATTTTAACCGCCGCCGAAACCATAGTTGAAGGAGGTATTCCGAATATTAAACTGTACTTCATGATCGGACTCCCCTCTGAAACTATGGATGATATTGAATCGATATCGATACTTTGCAGGCAAATCAAGAAGGTTTTTCTTGCTTCAAGCAGAAAAAAAAAGCGCATAGGGCAAATTACGGTAAGCGTCAATCCGTTTGTCCCGAAACCTTTCACTCCTTTTCAATGGGTTTCAATGGATGAATCGTCCTTTCTTAAAAAGAAGATCCTGCATATTAAATACGGTCTTAAAAAGGAAGCAAATGTCAGGGTAGATGCCGAATCTCCGAAAAGAAGCCATATACAGGCTCTGATTTCAAGAGGTGACCGCAGAGTAGCCGGGATTTTATCGCTTGTAAATTCAAATGGAGGAGATTGGAAGAGGGCATTAAAATTATCGGCCTTCAACTCCGATTTTTATGTTTACAGAGAAAGATCTTTGGATGAAACGCTCCCATGGGATTTTATAGACCATGGCATTAAAAAGTCTTTTTTAATAAAAGAATACAAAAAAGCCCTGTCGGGAACAACATCCCCGCCATGTCCTATGACTTCATGCAGAACATGCCGAATTTGCAGGTAAAATATTGTTGCTGACCCGAATCTTCGCAGGAACACCGATTAATTTGAAAATAGACCAAAAATATATTGAAAGCTACCTATTAATATGCTAGGAGAATATGCCTCATTAATTGAGGGTTGTTTTTTTATTTATATCTCGGAAGGATTTTTAAAAAATGACTTCAAACAGGGAGCTTAGACTGGCTTTATACCTGGCTGCTGTATTGTTTATTGTCGGCACTGTGTGTTATGCAGCCTTTCCGGCCAAAACTGAAAAGCAGCCGGTCAGGATCATGTTCAATACTCTTGCCGGCAAAGTCCTTTTCGATCATAAAACCCATTCTGCCGAAAAAGGTTATGCTCTTTCATGCGGAGACTGTCACCACCATCCTGAAGGAGATGACGCTTCCTTAGTTGCCTGCGGTGAATGCCATATCAACTCGGAAGATAAGGCTTCGGCTCCGGCAAAATGCCTTGAATGCCACGATGCTGGAGATTTTGAAGGCGTTGATCTTACAAAAAAAACCGATGCGTTTCATAAGGGGTGTGACAGTTGTCACGAAAAAATTGACGCCGGTCCAAAAGAAAAAGAGAAAAGATGCAACTGGTGTCATAACATGTAAGCCGGAAAACGGTCTTCATATACGGTCATGAATAAGGGTTCACAATTGAGTTAACCAAAGGTAATAAATAGATGAAAAAAAGACCATTCATATGCCTCAGGAAACCGATTCTTGAATATGATATTATCGAACCGGGCAGCAAACCGAACGTCATTCCTGTCCCCAAAAAAGCAGTTCTTTTTTTCAGCGGCGCCTACATCAAAAAAGGGGCTCCTTTATATAAGGAAGGAGACAGGATAAAGACAGGCCAGAAACTTATTCTTTATCCCGACTCGGAAGAGTATATTATTTCGACTGTTACCGGCACTATATCCTCTGTCTCTCCGTATGCCGGAGATTTTGGGAAATCTTACACGACGCTTCAAATTGATGTTTCTGATGATGAGACTGATGACGCTTTCGAAAAGATTTCAGGGGATCCGAGTACTGATATCCTGAAGAACCTTCTCTCATGCCTGCCCGGGAACCTGCCTGTAAAATCCTTGATTGATCCCGACAAGAAAATTGACACAATAGTTATTGCAGGTGTTGATTCCGACCTTATGGTCGTAACGAACCAGTATGTCATCAGTTCAAGGATGGCGCATATAATAAAAGGCATAGAAATATTAAAATCGATTCCCGGAATCGGGAATATTGTTATCGCGGTAAGAAATGAATCGTTACAGGGTCATGGTCATATAGGTGCGCAGGTTAAAAATATCAGCCCAATATACCCCTCGGCTTTTCGGCAGCTTATCGTAAAGGAATCTCTCGGCAAAATACTTCCTGCAGGGAAAAAACCGGAAGATATGGGAGTCTGTGTTATTAATGCGGAAGCGGTTGCATCTCTCGGTGACGCATTCCTGAACAGCAGAATTCCGACAGATAAAATACTGACATTTATAAACAAGGACGGGAGCAAAACGCTTGCTTCAGCAAGAATAGGAACTCCCATTGGCGATATTCTCAAGGTTTTCAACATCACATTAAATCACGGGGACCGCCTGATTATCGGAGGACCCATGTCCGGGTCCCCCATATATTCGGAAGATTATCCGGTCCTGCCGGACACAGATGCGATATTGGTTCAGGACAAGAGCCGGATACAGTTGTTTTCGGATTATCCGTGCATAAACTGCGGCGACTGCATAAGAATATGTCCGGCCAATATCCCTGTGAATATGCTTATAAGATATCTTGAAGCAAAAATGTATCAGCAGGCTGCGGATGAATATGATCTTTATTCCTGCATAGAATGCGGTCTCTGCAGCTATGTTTGCGTATCAAGAATGCCGATATCTCAATATATCAGGCTTGCAAAATACGAACTTGCCGGAATAAACGGAGCGGAGGCGGCAAATGCCTAACCAGAAAAAACTGATTGTCTCTCATGCCCCTTTCTGCCATGACGGAAGCGGCATTTCAACGCGCAGCAACAACATAATGCTTGCGGCGCTCCCCGCAGTTCTTCATGGCTGCTACCTTTACGGAATTCCCGCCGTCGGAGTTGTCGCTCTTTCCATTTCTTCTGCGATAATATGGGAATACCTGATAAATCTCCTGACTAAAAAACCGTCTACAATAGG
>Ga0105102_10000684_pt1 | contig 10463 bp, 6 predicted proteins | sample PPLLaktember2015_FD_87032 | JGI IMG/M metagenome (GOLD analysis project Ga0105102, IMG submission 87032) | Freshwater sediment microbial communities from Prairie Pothole Lake near Jamestown, North Dakota, USA - PPLs Lake P7 Core (6) Depth... | ecosystem: Environmental > Aquatic > Freshwater >...
ATGTAGGCATAGGCACCACCCGTTATACTGGCCAGTACAGTCCCGGTTTCACTGATCACCTTTGAAATATAGCGGTAATAGCCGTTTGATGTCCCTGAGGAGACCCATTCATAGGCAGAATACCACAATTCAACCAAAGGGTCATTGTTAAACAGGTTTTGTGAAACAAATTTAATATCAGACAAGTAATAATTGACGGGAAGTGAAACAGGAATGGTTTTCCAGAGAGAGTGATCTGTATTGTAGATCCGGCACTGACTTCCGGGAACGTCCATCAGGTAGTATTTATAGTCGGTCTGGTTGATTTTAGTGCTGGTCAGGGAATAATCATAGACTTTTTCCAGGTTCAGCTGTCCGGAAGCAGAGAAAAATGCTACCAGACACAATAGGATGATGATAATTCTATTCCTCATTTCTTGTTTATTATTTTTATAAATCCGAAATCATTTCAATCTTGAATCTTGAGTCTTGAATTCAACTCTGATAATATGAATTTAACTATTTAAGTGTTTCAGACCCCCCTGCCCCCCTAAATGGGGGTTAAAACTCGCTCTTGCAGAGTGTTTTAGGTTCCACAAAAGGGCACATAAAAAGACATAAAAAAATTTACTTTGCGTTCTTTGCGTCTTTGCGCGACACACCGAAATCCGAGATCATTACAGCTCCCCATTCATGTTGATTTTCTCAAACTGCCCGATATCTCCCAGCATATCCCAGGAGTACCTGATGAACATTTTCCCGGCTTTGTAGTGTTCCATGGTCGGAACATCCATCCCCATGGCCAGTTTAACGAGCGCTTCGGGAATATTCTGGCCTGCCCCGACGGCCAGGTAGACCCATGCCGGTATCCTCGGGTTGATTTCAATCAGGAAATATTCCGAAGAAGAAGTTTTGATCATTTCCAGTTCCATGCCTCCCCTCCATTTGGTAAGGGCAATCAACTCCCTGGTGATCTCTGTCATTTTCGGATCCTCAATGGTGATTCCCGACCAGGCTTTTCCCTTGTCGGTGATGAACTGCTTGCGCATCGAAACAGAAGCTACTGTTCTTCCGGTTCCGTCTCCCAAAGCAACGACATTCACCTCAGTGCCTTTGATAAAATCCTGAAGAATCACCGGGAGTCCCCATTTGGAAGCGATCTTATGGAAGAAACCGGAAATCTGGTCAGGGGTATAAGCAATATAGGCATCATAGAATTTCCCCTTCACCAGCACGGGATATTCGAATTCTTCCATGATGCCGGGAATTTCCTTTTCACTGATGAGTTCTCTTGAATCGGGAACTTTTACACCGTATTTCTTCCCGAATTCAGGCAATTTGGCCTTGCTCCTTTCCTCAAATTGTTCCAGAGAGGGCAGGAAAGTTTGGATACCATGGCCGGCAAGCAGATCAGCCGATTTGATGAAAGTAAATAACTCCGCATCAAAATTTGGAATGATCAGATCCAACTGTTCCTTTTCATGGATTTCCAGGATCCGGTTCAAAAAAACCTTTGTGCCTGATGAGGGATAAGGGATCAGATAGCTCTTGTCGGTAATTCCGGGCATATATATTCCCGGTTCCAGATTCTCATAGGCCAAACCTATGATTTTAACCTCCAGCTCTGATGAATCGCGGATGCCTCGTATCACCGGAACACCCGGACCTGGATTGTCGGTGTTGTTTAAACCGGTGACAGCAATATGCAGCTTCTTTCCCTTCATTTTCAATCCCCTTCAGCCAGATTAAAATGTTGAAGCATGGAATAGAAATCAATAAGGTTCTTCTCCAGTGTCCATTCGTCCACGTCATATTTTTCCAGAATGGCCGAACGTATCTGAACGCTGTCGAACCGTTGCTTCATCATAAAGATAATCTCTTTGCCTACCATATTGGTGGTAAACGATTCACCTGTTGAAGGATCGAACAAAAAACCATTGTCATTTAAAGCCACAGAGGGTTTAATTTTCATAATGATCAAAATATATTTAATTTTTTGACACAAGTTACTGCGTTTTCTTTCGAAATGTAAAGTTATTTTTTCTTCTTTTAAAAAGCATGAACAAATCGGCGCGATATTTGCCTTTTAATATATCTTTGAACGGTAGTTTTGAAAAAAAGTATATGAAATGAGCATATTGAGCAAAACACCAACCGGAATGATTAACCCGCATATGCGAATTCCATGTGTTTCCAGTAATATGCCATAATGTAACTTATAATTTAAACACATGAAAAAGATTGTTGTTATTTCTCTGGTTCTTCTTGCACTGACCGTAAGGGCCTATGCACAGCAGCAGGTAACCGACACCACCCTGGTTATGCAGTTTGAATCACAGGTACATGATTATGGGACGATTGTGAAAGGGAGTGACGGGACCTGTGAATTCAAATTCACCAACGGTGGAAAGACCCCTTTGATTATTCAGAATGTATCAGCGTCCTGCGGTTGTACAGTACCGGAATGGACAAAAGAGCCTGTTCAGCCCGGGAAAAGCGGCAGCATCAAGGTAAAATACAACACTGCGATCATCGCCGGTTTTTCCAAAACGGTCACCGTAGTTTCCAATGCTAAGAATTCCCCCGTAATTCTGACCATCAGGGGAGTGGTCACCGATACCCCGACGACCGGATCAAAGTAGAATTTCGAATTTCGAATTTGAGATTTCGGATTTGCCTGCGGACTCTCCTGCCTTTAAATCCGAAATCGTACATCCGAAATCCGAAATTCTATTCAATTCTGATCTCTGCCAGTACGGGGAGGTGGTCTGAAGGATAAAAGAGTCCCCAGCAATCGGTGAGAAATCCGTGTCGAAGCACGTTAACCTGGTCATTGATAAAAACATAATCAATGATCCGGGGCATCAGTTTCACCTCAAAACCGCCGCTGGTTCCTTCATGCCCATAAGGTGTGGAAACACATTTTTCCCTTGAATCCGAAAGTTCTTTCAGAATGATCTGGATGGGCTCATCTGATTTTACGGCATTAAAATCCCCTGTCAGTACCAACGGCAATTGCCGGGTATTTATTTCAGAAATTTTTTGAAGGATCAGTTTGGATCCCTCCCTTCTTGCAACGGTTCCCCGGTGATCCAGGTGGGTATTGAAATGGAAAAATACCTTTCCCGACATCCTGTCTTTCAGCTTTATCCAGGAGCAGGTACGGTTACAGGCGGCGTCCCAGCCCATTCCTGGTTTATCGGGAGTTGCACTCAGCCAGAAATTTCCGTCGGCCAGCTTTTCAAATCTTGATTTTCTGAAAAATATGCACATGTGTTCCCCTTGGGATACCCCGTCATCCCGTCCGACACCCACATAGTCAAAATCGGGAAATGCAGCAGCAAGATGCTGCACCTGTTCGGGTAAAGCTTCCTGGACTCCAAACAGGTCAGCTTTATGAAATTTAAGCAAACCGGTCACTTTATCCTTTCTCAACGGCCAGGCATTGACCCCGTCAGCATCCGTATTCATTCTGATGTTGTAAGAAATCACCACGAAGGGATGATCCTTCGATTTTATTTTTTCCATTGGCCCATTCAGGGAAAGGAAACTGAACGAGCAGGCGGTGATCAGAACAATTACCAACGGTAAAACTTTCATATAGAATTTGTTAAGGTTAAAATATCACGCGAAGTACGCAAAGTACGCCAAGAAAATTTCCTTGCGTACTCCGCGTACTTTGCGTGAAATAGTTTACCACCCCGGATTCTGAACCAGGTTGGGATTAACCAGCCGGTGGGTTTCTGGAACAGGATAATAGTATTTTTTATCCTCCCATTTCCTGGGGATGGTATTCAGCCAGGTGACTTCACCTTTGGTATCCTCTTTAAGGCGCATCGGGTTGGCGGCTCCTGAAATGGTTGGTGCAACATCAATATACAGAACCCCTGATACGGATGGAGATGGCTTTGTCGTCTTAAAGTAGCATACGTCCTTCACCCCGTCTTCATTCACATCAATCGGAACATTAAGTTCAGGGACATACATCCCGTTCCATTCCATGGCCAGCAATTCGCCTCTTTTCCATCTCATCAGGTCATAGAAACGGAATCCTTCCAGGCATAGTTCGGTACCCCGTTCCCTGCGTATTTCAAGGATCACCGGATCCGTAATATTCGGAAAATAAGTGGTCTGTAAATAAGGATCCACCACCGTAGGTTTGGTGGATAAGCCTCCTGTAATACCTGCTCTTTTCCTCAGTGCCCCAACCGTCAAAGCCCAGTCGGCGTCGGTCAGGGTGCCAAGTTCTGCCTTTGCCTCGGCATAATTGAGAAGTACTTCCCCAAACCTGAACATGGAAACACAATTAATATTATAATCTCTGGAATCGTAATAGACGTCATCCAGACACCATTTGATGGGTTGGTAACCGGTATAGGAATAATTAAAATTGGTGCCGGTCACTACCTGGTTCCCTGCATTGATTCTCTTGTAATCCCCTACCCTGATGGTTTGCTTCAGCCGTTTGTCACGGTTTTTTACCTCATCTTTGAAAACCATTGTTTTATAATCGGGATTGTTGGTAAAGGGAGTACCATCGAGGTTAAGGTATGTATTGATGAAGGTGCGGACGAAGTTTAAACGCACGCCGGTGGTGGAGCTGGTCAGGTACCAGTTGGCGGCATGGGTAGTACTGAGCGCCAGGTCCATAACGACAGCCATCATAATTTCATTGGCGTTGGGGGCCTGTGTGATGAAAAGGTTCCGGTAAGCCAGATCAGTTCCGCCGGTTTCATTCAATTTGAAACCCCCTTTATCCATAACCTCTTTGGCTGCGTCGGCAGCATCCTGCAACCATTTGTTAGCAGTACCCTGAAGGTTAAGTTCGGTATGGTATTTTCTGTAAGTTCCCTCGAACAGACAAATCCTGGCTTTGAAAGCGTAAGCAACATATTTAGTCACCAGGCTCCGTGTACCGTCGCTGGTGGCTTTAATGTTCGCGCAGGCGTAATTGATATCAGCCAGTACGGAATCCATCACCAGGGTGCGGGGGTCCTGGGTTTTGTACAACTCCAGGGTATCGGCAACATCCAGTGGTTTGTTGATCCAGGGAACCTTGCCATATCGTTTAACCTTTTCAAAATAGAAAAAAGCCCTGAAGAACCTGGCCAGGCCAAGGTAATTTCTGATGACATCAGGCGCGATTTTGGGATCGTTGCAGTACTTGATGAAGTAATTGATATTCCGCAGAGAACCCCAGCCCCAGTTCCAGTCAGAACCCAGTGCCACCAGCGCATAGCCGGAGGCATCGGTGACATCGGAAGTGGTAGGTCCGTAACCTGCAGCCTGCAGGAATGCGGGAGCATTTCTGCGTGCACCGAAATCTGAAACATTATCGCAGGTGTGGATGTTATTTGCGCTGGGCAAGTCATTGTAAAATGAGTTGGCATACAATTCAAGTCCCTTCTCACTGCCAAAAACAGCTGATCTGGAAGCGGTGGCCATTGGTTCCTGTTCAAGAACATCTTTACAGGCAGCAAAACTGATTGCCAACAGGAAGAGCCATATGTATTTCTTTTTCATGTCTATATAGTTTTATTATTAAAATGTTATGGATAAGCCAAGCGTCATACTTTTCAGCATGGGATAGTTGAATCCGTCACCGGCATTCCCGGAGGTAAACAGTTGGTCGGAGGCTGTGGTATTTTCTATATCAACATCCCTGGTTCTTTTATACAGAGGAGACCAGGTCCAAAGGTTTTCACCCGAGAAATAGACCCTGGCATTCTGAGCACCAATTTTTGAAGTAATACCCTTTGGCAAATTATACCCAATCTGGATGTTTTTCATACGGATATAAGCTCTGTTCTGAAGATAACGGGACTGGGGATTGTTGTTCAGTATCGCTGAGGAGCGGTTCACGAGACGGGAAACATACCGGGGAAGATAGGCATCCGGATTATCAGGTGTCCAGTGATTATCAAGGTGCCAACGTGGAAGTTTGTTGTATGGCCGGTTGTACTGCCCCCAGAAAACTTCAGCTTCTGATGCGGGCCACCAGTCCTGTTTCCCGACGCCCTGAAAGAAAGCAGAGACGAAGAAATTGTTCCAGTCGGCAGAAGCATTGAAAGAATACATGAAACGTGGAGCAGAATTCCCGATTATGTACCTGTCGCCGGGATTTTTAAGGGAATCCAGGGGATTCAGCACCTGGTTGGTTCCCGGAGTAATCTGACCATCACCGTTCCGGTCCTTCAGCTTGATGTCGCCCGGGAAAATTTTACCGGACGAGGTGGTCAGGAAACGGGGCGATTGTTTGGCATGGGTGTCTATGTCGTTCTGGTCAATGAAGAAACCTTCATTTTCATATCCCCATATTTCTCCGATGATCTGCCCCACATAATAGTCATTCAGGAATTTATCCGGATTATTGTACTTGGTAATTTCAGTGCGGTTATCAGCGAGGGTAAACCGGAAGTCATAACTGAAGGGTTTTTTTGCCAGTGTAAACCGGTCTCTCCAGGTCACCATCAGTTCCCAGCCATTTGTCCGCAAATCGGCATAATTTCCTCTGGGAGCCGTTGCCCCGAAAACGGCGGGCAGTGTCTTCCCGATGGTATACATATCAAAGGTATTTCTGACATAATAATCACCTACAAAGACAAGACGGTCTTTCAGCATCGAAAAATCCAACCCGAAGTCAACCGTGGTAGCCGTTTCCCAGGTAAGTCCTTCGGGAAGGACAGTTGGCCGGCTGGTGTACTGAGGGCGGACACCGTTGAGTATTCTCCCTGATTGTGAGGTACCGAAATTTTCCGAATAGGTATAGGAAGCAATGTTCCCGTTACCCAATGAGCCATAGGATGCTCTTATTTTCAGATTGGAAATGATTCTGGGATCCACCTTCCAGAATGATTCATTGGATACACGCCAACCAGCTGAATAAGACGGGAAAAATGCAAACCGCTGGTCGGACGGGAATTTGGAAGAGCCATCATATCGGCCATTGATTTCGAAAAGGTATTTATCCTTGTAGGAATAATTCATCCTGCCAAAACCACCGAGGATATTCCACTTGTCCCAACCACCTTCAGTTTGGATCGATTGTCCGAGAGCAAGGTTAATATCCATCGCATCTTCGAAGATTAGTCCGTTCCTTTGGGCCATTACCCTGCGGTAGGTTGATTCTTCATAATTGTAACCCAGCAGCAATTTTAAATAATGATCTTCTTTAAAGGTATTTTCATACTCTGTATAGAGGTTGGTAGCAATATACTGGGTTTCCGTGACTATCTCACGCAGGTCGTTTGTAGTGGTTCCCACATATAAAATGACACCCGGCTTATTGCTGTATGGAACCGGTACCTGTTTGCGTTTTTCCCGGTTGTCACTTTTCCGGAGGGTGACATCCCCTTTTACCCGCAAAGTATTCTTAAAAAACTCAGCAGTAAAACCATTGGTTGTTTTGAACAATTTGTTGTTAAAATCATAGCCGTTTTTTCCATACCAAAAATCGCCCACGGTATAGGCAGCCGACATGGTAAGGGAGCCATCCGGGTTAAACATGGGAGCCAGCGGATGACCTTCATCCCCGATGTTTCTCCAGATTCCGGCTCCTTCGCCCACATTCAGCGGATTATGATACTTCCTGTTGGAATATTCTGTATTGTTATCGATTCTGAGCCAGGGGTACACCTGAACGGAACCCTTGCTTCTCAGGTTGATCATTTGATATTTATCCGTATTCCAGGTGAACAACCCATCCTGGCCCTGATACCTTCCGGTGAGCAGGTAACTGGTGGTTTTACTGCTTCCCGATACGGAAACATTGTGCTCATTGCCAATTTCATAATCCTTGTACAACAAATCATAATGATCTGTACTTCCATAATAGACATATTCTCCGGTAACCGGGTCAATTTCCACCTCCTTATCGGTTGCCAGCGGACTGTTATGCCTCCTCTCCAGTTCCGTGAAATATGCCTGTGAAAATTTCAGTGTTTTGTTCACAGCGGTAGGATAGGTACCCTCCCACGCTACAAAAGAATTAGCAAAGTATTTCGCCCAGGTGTAACCATCCGTCACATAATCAGGGATGGTGATCGGTTTCAGCATGGTAACATTGGATGAAATGTTGATGGATGTTTTTTCTTTGGCAGGATTCCGGGTGGTGATCAATACCACGCCAAAAGCCGCTCTTGCCCCGTAAATGGAGGCGGAAGCCGCGTCTTTCAATATGGAAACACTGGCAATGTCGTTAGGGTTCAGCAAACTCGCGTCACCCTGAACCCCGTCAATCAGCACCAGGGCACTTCCGCCCTGACCAATGGAAGTAACTCCCCTGATGTTAAAAGAGGGCGACTGGTTGGGTTTACCATCACCAAGGGTGATGTTCAGATTGGGCAATACCCCCTTTAAGCCCTGGTTAACATTGGCCATGGAGCGGTTTTCAAAAGCTTCGCTGGAGACCTGGTCAACAGCACCGGTCAGGTTGGCCTTTTTCTGAGTGCCATAGCCTACGACCACTACTTCGTCAACCCCGAAGGCCTCCTCTTCCATGGTTACATTAAATACCATCTTACCCGCAACGGGTATTTCCTGCGATCTCATGCCGACAAATGAAAAAACAAGTGTCTGGGCACTCTGTGGGATCTGCATGCTGAACTGTCCATCCAGATCGGTGATCGTTCCGATGGTGGTTCCCTTTACCACGATGGATACTCCGGGAAGGGAACTACCCCCTTTTTCTGTAACTTTTCCCGAAATCCTGACGTTTTGCTGTGCAAAACCGTTTAATACCGGAAAAATAAGCAGCAGAAGCAATGGGATCCATTTTCCCAGCCGGGTAATCCGGCTGATGCATTTTTCAACTGTCCGTATAGAACAGTCATTCAATAGGTTCTCTTTCATAGGATTCTGCAATTAAATTAGCAAATTGATTTATCCCATAAAATTAAAAATTCTGGTGAAAAAAGCAACTGATTTTTACGTTATTGCTGAATTTTCATCATCAGAACCAGCTTCTTAGAGGATAATATTCAAACTGGTGTGTCGAAACATTTAAAAAAAGTTGCTTTAATGATATTTAAAGATTACATTTGAATTCTTTTATGACGTTCTTTGAACTTAAGATATGCCGCATTGATTCTATAGTTGGTAAACTCAACAGTACATATTGAAACGAGTTAAGCTTACCGTTACGAAAACAGGCCTGGTAGTGCTTGCCGTCAGCTTCAGCTGACGGTATTGCATGAGTCCCGATAGCTATCGGGGCCGTTGGACGTTTGAGTAAAGGGGCACTCAAATCCTGTTCACCGGGGTTTTACGCAATTAGGGTTGATGCGGTTTTTTTTTCACTATAACTAGATAAGTTCCTGAAATTTCTCCTCCTGGACAGGAGGAGTACCCAAATCCATGCGAACCAGTTTAATATCATGGGAAACCCCCTATTCACATGGATTTGGGGGAGGTGGTGGAGAATAACCACAAGTATTTCGATTTAACCACCCCGTCTCCGCAAAAGGAAAATGCTATAACGCAAAATTGTGGGCGGATCCACCCCTCCTTAAACAAGGAGGGGAAACATTCGTCTTCCATTTATTATTTACTGTTGAGAATTATAGGTTTTTCTTGCTGAAACAATAGCACCTTTCCTGGTTGAAACTCCTTTAAATTGCTTCATAAAGGGTTTATTTAGATGCTATTCTCCATTGTCTGGATTTCTCAATTTTGGTAATCTTTTCAGTAATCTTTGTGACAATACCGCCAATATAATCAATAACGATACAAATGCCGATATCCGCCCCAGATAATCCCCATACCGGGCATAAACGGTCAGTTTTTGGTTTATATTGACTTCCCCCGAAAGGGCAGCTTCCACCCACCATCCGCTCTGCACTACAACATCACCTCGCTGGTTGATAATCCCTGAGATCCCTGTATTGGCCGATCTGACAATACTCCGCCGCATCTCCACCGCCCTCAGCCGTCCAAAGGAAAAATGCTGCAGGTATCCGGGGGTGTTTCTCCACCAGCCATCGTTGGTAATGATGAAAATCACTCCGGCACCTTTGCGGACGAATTCCGTAAGATATCCCCCGAAAACCGATTCATAACAAATGGCAGGGGCTATTTTAACGCCTCCGGACGTAATGAAATTCTCCGGTTCCGGTTGTATGCCCAGACTCCCCGTAGTGCCACCCAGGTTGATGACCATCTCATCAAGAAATCCAAGGTATTTCCTGAAGGGCATCTTTTCCACTCCGGCCACCAGGATTGATTTGTGATAGGTTTGGAGCTTTCCGGCGCTGTCGGTAAGAATGGCCGTATTGAAAACATCATAATATACCCCATCCCTGGTTTTTCTTGCTGTAACAGTTGGTTTCTTTTCCCCTGGCGGGTAAAAGGTGTAGGTAGAAGCGCCAATCACCAGTGAACAGTTGTTCCCCGCCGAAGTCAATTTTTGCAGCGCCCTGATGGCCGGGTAATCAGCCAGCCGGGCCTCGTTCCAGTCCTGCTCAAAAACGGTTTCCGGTCCCACAATA
>Ga0105102_10000685_pt1 | contig 10452 bp, 8 predicted proteins | sample PPLLaktember2015_FD_87032 | JGI IMG/M metagenome (GOLD analysis project Ga0105102, IMG submission 87032) | Freshwater sediment microbial communities from Prairie Pothole Lake near Jamestown, North Dakota, USA - PPLs Lake P7 Core (6) Depth... | ecosystem: Environmental > Aquatic > Freshwater >...
GGCGCTTTCGGATCTCGTGGGGCTCGACACGCTGCTGCACGTGCAGGAGAACCTTCACCGCGAGCTGGGCGACAAGTACCGGCCTGCGCCGATGCTGGTGAAGCTTGTCAGGGCCGGCCGCTTCGGCCGCAAGAGCGGCAAGGGCGTATTCGATTACACCAAGAAATAGGGGTTCGGGTCTCGGGACTCGGGTCTCAGAAAATCCCCCTGTCATCCCCGTGCGAAGGCCCTTACCGTAATTTCCCTCTCCCTTGAGGGGAGAGTGTCAGGGTGAGGGTGAAAAAGGTGGGGAGAACATTCCCCCTCACCTCAATCCTCTCCCTCGGAGGGGAGAGGAAGACTAAGGTTCGTAACCTTCATAGGGGGGACAGGAGGGGGATTTGATTCCCAAAGCCTGTAGCCTTCAGCCTGTAACCTGCGCGAAGCGCTTGGCGATTCGCGCCACGGAGGGAGAACAATGAAAGACGTAGTCATCGTATCAGCCTGCCGGACGGCCATCGGCTCCTTCGGCGGCTCACTGAAAGACATCCATGCATACAAGATCGGCAGCGCGGCGATGAAGGAAGCCGTAAAGCGGGCGGGAATCGATTTCGCTCTCATCAACGACGTTCGCTTCGGCAGCTGCCTGGAGCCGTACAACGCACTCAACGTGGCCCGCGTGGCCGCTCTCGACGCGGGTATTCCCGAGACCTCAACGGCGGTTACCATCAACCGCGTCTGCATCTCCGGGATGGAGAGCGTCATCTCCGGCATGGCCATGATCCAGGCGGGCCTCGTCGATGTGGTGCTCGGCGGCGGTGTCGAGCACATGTCGGGCGTGCCCTACGCTGTACCCGCGGCACGCTGGGGCTGCCGCCTGCAGAACCAGGTCTTCGAGGACTCCATGATCGAGGCCCTCTACTGCGGCTCGCGCCTCCAGCCGGGTCTCGAAAAAGGGCCCGCCAAGGAGGGACCCATCGTGGAGATGTTCCGGGGCAAACCCTATATCATGGGGCACACGACGGAACTCATCGCCCAGATGTACAACATCTCCCGCGAGGAGATGGACGTGGTGGCGCTTCGCAGCCACAACAACGCAGAGAGGGCGACGAAGGAAGGCGACTTCAAGGAGGAGATCGTCCCCATCGAGATCCCCCAGAAGAAGGGCAAGCCGCCCATCATCTTCGACAAGGACGAGCACTTCATTCCCGGGCTCACCATGGACAAACTCGCGGCCCTGCCGCCTGCCTTCATTCCCAAGGTGGGTAAGGTCACGGCGGGAAATGCCTCAGGGATCAATGACGGCGCTGCGGCCATGATCATCATGTCGGCCGAGAAAGCCAAGGAACTGGGCTGCAAACCGATCGCGAAGATCAAGGCCGTTGGCTATGGCGGCGTTCACCCCTCGGTGATGGGTCTGGGCCCGGTGCCGGCCGTGCGCGATCTCATGAAGCGCTCCGGCATGAAACTGGCGGATTTCCAGCTCATCGAGCTCAACGAGGCCTTTGCCGGCCAGTACATCGGCTGTGAGAAGGAACTGGGCATCAACCGGGAGATCACCAACGTGAACGGCTCGGGCTGCGGACTGGGGCACCCTGTGGGGGCGACGGGCTGCCGTATCATGGTGACGCTCATCCATGCGATGAAGAAGCGGGGCAAGACGCTGGGCCTCGCCACCCTCTGCGGGGGAGGCGGCGTGTCGATGGCGACGGCCCTGGAGATGATCTGAGAGCATCCCGGCCCGACGCGCAGGAATCTCGGACAGGACAGAAATGGTGAACCCGCACGGCCCGGTTTCAGGAGGCCGGGCCGTGCGGCAGTCCATAAAAAAGGGGAGGAAATCTATGAGTCTGATGGATCAGTACAAGAAGAAACTCGTTTCCGCGGAACAGGCTGCCCGAGTCGTCAAATCCGGCGACTGGGTGGAGTATGGATCCTTCCTGGGCATGGTCCGGGCCTGCGACAAGGCCCTGGCCGCACGCAAGGGAGAGCTCAAGGACGTCAAGGTCCGCAGCTGCGTCACGGCCTATGCGCCGGAGGTGGTCCTGGCAGACCCCAAGGGCGAGGTATTCACCTGGGTGAGCTGGCACTTCTCGGGGGCCGACCGGAAGTTCGCCGACAAGGGCGTCCCGGTCTACTACACCCCCGTCAAATACTGCGAGGTCCCCCGGTATTGCCGTGAGGAAATCGACGATCTCGACGTCTTCATGCTCCAGGTCACACCCATGGACAAGAACGGTTTCTTCAACTTCGGGCCCCAGTGCTCCCACTCCAAGGCCCTCTGCGACCGGGCGAAAATTGTCATCGTCGAGGTCAACAAGAACCAGCCCCGCTGCCTCGGCGGATACGAGGAAGCGATTCACATCAGTCAGGTCGACTACATCGTCGAGGGGGAAAACCCGCCGCTCACCCAGATCCCGGCACCGCCCATCTCCGAGACAGACAAGAAGGTGGCCTGGTACATCGTCGAGGAAATGAGGGACGGCTGCTGCATCCAGCTGGGGATCGGCGGCATGCCCAACGCCGTGGGCATGATGATCGCCGAGTCTGACCTCAAGGACCTGGGCTGCCACACGGAGATGCTCGTCGATGCCTACGTCCACATGTTCAATGCAGGCAAGCTCACGGGCACCAGGAAGCAGATCGACCCCGGCAAGCTCGTTTATACCTTCGCCCTGGGAACGCAGCTCCTCTACGATTTCCTCAACGACAACCCCTGGTGCGCCACCTACCCGGTGAACTACACCAACAAGCCCTCCATCGTCGCGCTCAACGACAACGCCGTGACGATCAACAACGCCATCGAAGTGGACCTTTACGGGCAGGTCTGCTCCGAGTCCTCGGGCTTCCGCCAGATCACCGGGACGGGCGGACAGCTCGACTTCGTGCTTGCGGGCTATGAGTCCAAGGGCGGCAAATCCTTCGTGTGCCTGCCCTCGAGCTACAAGGACAAGGAAGGCAAAATCCGCTCGCGGATCGTCCCCTTCCTGCCGCCGGGAGGGATCGTCACCGTATCGAGGACGATCAACCACATCGTCGTCACCGAGTTCGGCAAGGTGAACATGAAAGCGAAGAACACCTGGCAGCGGGCCGAGGGGCTCATCAACATCGCCCACCCCGACACGCGGGAGGAACTCATCAAGGCGGCCGAGGCGCAGGGCATCTGGCGCAACAGCAACAAGCGGTAACGCCCGATCCGTCAAAGGGGAACGGGCGCGGATAGAAGGACCACAGGCAAGGCTTCGCCGCCTTCAAGGGGGAGGCGGCGAAGCCCCGGCCGTGGCCTGCTGGCGATCGTGAACTCATCCCATGCAAAGGAGGGAAAGGATGAACAACAATTGGCAGGAATACTACAAGAGTCGCTGTGTGTCTTTCGCCGATGTCGCCAAGCAGGTGAAATCGGGCGATTTTATCGGGATCGGGCTCGCCATCGGCGCCTGCTCACCGCCCATGTTTGAAGCCATCCTGGCACGGGGGGAGGAACTGAAGGGGGTCCAGATCTGCGACTCCGTGCCGGTGCGGCCCTCGAAGCTCTATGACGTCGAGTTCATGTCCAAGCTCGACGGGCGCATCAACTACAAGCCCTGTTTCGGGATGATGCTCTCCCGGAAGATCAACGAGGCGATGCTCTCGGATTTCCTGCCGCTGATGAGCTCCGACGGGGGCGACAAGTATGCCAGGTTGTCCGACGTCTTCATCTGCATGACAACCCCGCCCAACTCCCAGGGCTACGTCAATCTCGGCCTCACCAATTTTTACCACATGGAAGCGATCCGGTGGGGGCGCAAGAGCGGTAAGCTCCGCCTGGCCGTTGCCGAGGTCAACGACCAGATGCCCACCATTTTCGGCAACAACTGGATCCACGTCTCGGAGTTCGACTGCTTCGTGGAGAACTCCTCGAAGATCCCCGCCCCGCCGCGCCCCACGCCGGGGGAGGTGGAACAAAAGGTCGGCGAGCATGTCCTGGAACTCATCAACGACGGCGACACGATCCAGATGGGCATCGGCGGCATCCCCGAGGCCGTCGTGGCCGGCCTCGACGGGAAGCATGACCTCGGCGTCCTCACGGAGCTCTTCCCCATCGGGCTGCAGAACCTCGTGGCCAAGGACATCGTGACCAACGAGCGCAAGCCCTTCCACAAGGGCGTTACGGTGGCCACCTTCTGCGTGGGCGACCAGGCGATGTACGACTACGTGGACCACAACCCGGCCTGCGAGTTCTACCCGGCTTCCTACACGAACAACCCTGCCTTCATCGCCCAGCACCCCAACGTCGTGGCCATCAACATGGCCCTGATGGTCGACTTCTCGGGGCAGATCGCCTCCGAGGGGCTTGGCCACCGCATGGTGAGCGGCTCGGGCGGGCAGCTCGACTTCATGACGGGCGCCTTCTACTCGCCGGGCGGCAAGGGGATCACCGTCATGACCTCGGCGAGGAAGCTCAAGGACGGGACGCTGGTCTCGTCCATCGTGCCGGAGCTTCCGGGGGGAACGCCCATCACGGTCCCCCGGACCTACGCCAACTATGTCATCACGGAGTACGGCATCGCCCACCTGCGCTACAAGAGCCGCCGCGAGCGGGCGGAGGCCCTTATCGCCATCGCCCACCCCGACCTGCGGGGCGAGCTGAAAAAGTCGCTTCAAAAGAATTTCTACATGAGCAAATAACGCGAAGGTCAAGAGCCCCTGTCCCGCCCGGCGGGCGGGACAGGGGCAAATCCAATAAAAGGAAAGTTGAGAGACGTCTATGCCTGCCAAATTTTCGCATTCGACAAGGGACCACAAATTCATTCTCAAAGAGTGGCTGGACATGAAGAAGGTCTTCGAGACGGAGCGCTTCAAGGGCGGCTACTCCGTGGAAGACCTTGATTTTATTTTGGACAATGCATGGAAAGGCGCCCGCGACGCCGTGGCCCCCTCCTGCGCAGACTCCGATCACATCGGTTGCCGTTTCGAAAACGGCAAGGTTGTGACCCCTCCGTCGACCAAGGACGCATACTTTTTCATCGTCAACAACGGGTTCGGCGCAAACAACGTGAACCCCGAGGATTCGTCGGCCCTCCCCGTCACCGTGCTGTGGGCGCTCTACGAGTATTTCATCGCCGCCAACCCGGGACTTCAGACCTACTGGCTCGCCAACTCGGGCTGTGCGGGCCTGATCCGGGATTTCGGGAGCGACGAGCTCAAGCGAGCCTACCTGCCCATGCTCTACAGCGGCCAGTGGTCGGGCACCATGGACCTCACGGAGCCCCAGGCGGGCTCCGACGTGGGCGACTCCACGACGAAGGCCGTCCCGACGGGCGAGCCGGGCGCCTACCTCATCAAGGGGACCAAGTGCTTCATCAGCGGCGGCGAGCAGGACATCACGGAAAACATCGTGCACCTCACACTCGCCCGGATCGAGGGGGCCGCCCCCGGCACGCGGGGCCTTTCGCTCTTTGTCGTGCCGAAGTACCTGCCCGACGAAAACGGCAAACCCGGGACCTGGAACGACATCACCTGCGCCGGCATCGAGCACAAGCTCGGGCTCAGAGGCTCCTCCACCTGTGTCATCAGCTACGGCGATGAAGGCAAATGCAGGGGCTTTCTCCTGGGCAGCCCCCCAGGCGAAGACGGCACGGCCCAGGGAATGGCCCAGATGTTCAAGATGATGAACGAGGAGAGGCTCATGTCAGGGCTCTCCGGGTGCGCCCTTGCGGCCTCGGCCTACCACAGCGCCGTCCAGTACTGCAGCGAGCGGATCCAGGGCCGGCCCACGGCCAACCCCAAGTCGGGCCGCTGCGCGATCATCAAGCACGAGGACGTCAAGCGGATGCTCCTCTACCAGAAGGCACACATCGAGGCCTTCCGCGCCATGGCGCTCCAGACCTTCTGGTGGGTGGACATCGAGAACCACAGCACCGATCCGGAACTGCACAAACAGGCCCGGGTCTTTCTCGAGATCAACACGCCCATCGTGAAGGCCTGGTGCTCCGATGCGGCCCTGCAGTGCATCTCCGAGGCCCTGCAGTGCTATGGCGGCTACGGATTCTCCGAGGAGTACCCCGCCGCGCAGCTCTACCGCGACGCGAGGATCTACCCGATCTGGGAGGGGACCAACTACATCCAGTCCCTGGACCTGATCGGCCGGAAGATGACCATGAAAAAGGGCGAGTTGTTCCTGGCCTGGGTGAGACACATCCAGGAATTCGCCGAGGCGAATAAAAATGCTGCGGGCTTCGAGAAGGAATTCGAGATCCTCCTGGGAACGCTCGGCAAATACATGGGAATCCTGAAAACCCTGCAGGGCTTGCTCGCCATCCCGGGCATGCCCCAGCTTTACGCCACACGGGTCCTGCACGCCACGGGGAAGCTCTGGGGCGCAAAGCTGCTGCTGGAGATGGCCCTCATCGCCCGGAAGAAGATGGACGAGTTGGGCAAGGACCATTTCGATTACGCCTTCTACCAGGGCAAGGTCGCTTCGGCCCGTTTCTTTGCGAGAAACATCCTGCCGGAGATCGGCGCCCTGGCCGAGGTGCTGAAGACAGGCGATTCGACGGCCCTCGAGGCACAGGAGGCCATATTCCTCGCCTAGAGCCGAATCACGCCATGAGCCGATCGGGACCTGAAACCGGGCTCATGGGAACCATGCAATGAATTCTCACGAAAGGAGAAGAGAGATGAATTTTGAACTGTCCGAAGAACTCAAGATGTTGAGGGAGATGACCTACAAGTTTGCCGTGGCGGAATTCACGCCCCACATCCGGGAGTGCGACGAGCACGAGAAGTACACCCCCGAAATCCGCAAGAAGGCCGCCGAAAACGGCCTCGTGGGGGCCTGGATCCCCGAACAGTACGGCGGCTCCGGCGCAGGCTTCCTGGGCAACGCCATCATCACCGAGGAGCTCTCCCGGGTGGACATGGGGATCGGCCTCAACGTGATCGCCGCCCCCTTCGGCTGCGAGGCCATCTTCCAGAACGGCACGGAAGAGCAGAAGCAGAAGTACCTGCCCCCCGTCTGCAAGGGAGACTGGGTCGCCGCAGGCGCCTACACGGAGCCCAACGCGGGCACCGACGTGGCGGGCTACAAGACGCGCGCCGTCCGCGACGGCAATGACTTCGTCATCAACGGCAACAAGATGTTCATCACCAACGGCACCGTCTGCGACTTCATGGTGGTCCAGGCCATCACGAAGCCCGAAGAGAAGAAGCACAACAGCTTCAGCATGATCATCGTCGACGCCAAGGCCAAGGGCATCACCCGCAACAAGATCAAGGGCAAGATGGGCATCCGCTCCAGCGACACGGCCGAGATCGCTTTCGAGGACGTGCGGGTCCCGCAGGCAAACCTCCTGGGCAAGGAGGGCCGCGGCTTCTACCAGCTCATGCACTTCTTCGACACGACGCGCTCCATGATCGCCGCGCAGGCCCTGGGCCTGTCGGTTGCCTGTCTCGACGCGAGCGTCAAGTACTGCAAGGAGCGCACGGCCTTCGGCGCGCCGCTGGGCTCGTACCAGCTCACCCAGAAGAAGCTCGCCGAGATGGCGATCCATATCGAGGCGCTCCGGACCCTCACCTACCGCGCGGCCTGGACCTTCGACATCGGCAAGCCCGACTACACCCTGTCCGCCATGGCGAAGTTCCTGGGTGGCCAGACGGCAGTTTTCTGCGCCAATTACGCCGTCGAGCTCCACGGGGGCTACGGCTACATCGACGAATATGTCGTCCAGAAGTACTACCGCGACGCCAAGATCCTCGAGCTCTACGAGGGGACGAAGGAAGCGGAGATCATGACGATCGGCCGCGTGCTGCAGTCGAAGTAGGTTTATAATCAAATCCCCCTCTGTCCCCCTTTTTCAAAGGGGGATGAAGGGGGATTTTCTTGTCTGCCTCTTTTCTGAACCCATCCCACGAACGGAACCCATCGGAGAGTCTTCTACTTCGTGAAGACCTTTTTCAGCAGTTCCGTCGTCCGCGCGGCGGGGTTGGTGCGGATCTTTGCCTCCTCCTGTCCTACCATGTGAAAAAGGCCGTCGAGGGACTTGTTCGTCACGTAGGTGTCGAGGTCGAGGGATTCCATCTTCGCAAAGGGCATCATCGCGGTGTAGCGGTCCGTCATGGCCTTGTAGGCCTTCGTCACACCGACCTCGTTCATGCTCTGAGAGATATCGGGCTTGAATGCATTGAAGAGCTGCGACGAGGTCTTCGACTTGAAGTACTCCGTGGCAGCCGTGTTCCCTCCGTTCAGGATCTTCTGCGCATCGTCGATGGACATGGACTGGATCGCACCGGCAAAGATGTCGGCGGCCTTCGGAGCCGCCTTTTCCGCCGCCCGGTTCATGCTGAGGACAAAGGCGTCCACCTCCTTCTGGTAGCCCGCCATCCGCAGGGCGTCGCCCGCCCGGCGGATGTTTTCCGGCAGGAGGATCTTGACGGCCTCGTTGCCGAAATAGCCGTCCCTCTTTGACAGCAGGCCGACCGCATTCTTCGTCCCCACGGAGAGGGCTTCCTTCAGGCCCGAGGCGACGGTGCCCGAATCCTGCGTGGAGCCCCCGGCCGGGATTGCCGGCAGGGCCTTCAGCAGGTCGGTCATATCGGCCGCGTGAACTGCAGGGCCAACCAGCAGAACGGCCATGCAGACGGTTAACAGGACCTTTTTCATTATTCTCTTCCTCCTTCTTTCTGTCGGTTTGCCCCGCGCGCCGGGGCCGTTTTCAGACCCGGGAACGGATGGCGGCCGCGATCTCTTCGACCGTCAGGACGGCCACCCCGATGTTGCGAATCTCCTCGATGCCGCGGTCATAGAGACCCGAGACGCCGTCCCGCACCATGACGATCCGGAAGTCCCGTTCGCTTGCCTCGTAAATCGTCGTCCGGGGGCAGTTGGGGAAATTGAACCCGCAAACGACGAGGGTCGTCACACCCAGCGACCGCAGGTGCCCTTCCAGCGGCGTTGAGTAGAAGGCGCCCCAGCGCGGCTTGTAGATCACCCACTCCCGCTCCGACCAGGCCTGCAGCCCGCCTTTCAGGAGCCGATCCCCGTCAAGCCGCAACGCGGCCGACGGCTTCAGCGCAGAGACGATCTCCGCCCCGTCGGTGCCGGGCGCCACAGCACTGCGGCCCGATTCCAGTTTTTGCCTCCGGCAGGAATCGGAATTGGTCCCGTCAGGCAGGTAGAGCCTCACGACGTGGATGACGGGCATCCCTCTTTCGCGAAACAGGGCCAGCAGGCGGGCCATGGCGGGAATCACGAGTTCCTTGTCCGGGCTCCAGGTGGCCGAACCGGGGCGCACGAAATCCTCCTGAACATCGACGGTGAGAAGAACCGCCCGGTCCCAATGTGGCTCCGTATATCGATCCGTCATTGCCGTAATCTCCGCTTTAAGGTATCCTGTCCGTGTTTTTAATCCCTATACAGGTTAAATTACCATGAGCACAGTTGCCTCGAAAAGAAAATATCTCCAGGAACTTCTTTTCCCCCGGGGGATCCCGCCCCTGTGGTGCCCCCCGCTGACGCATTTCGATGCAGGCCGCCGGATCGACCTCACCCGGATGGAGGCCCATCTGGCGTGGATGATGCCCCACGTGAAGGGCTATCTCGTCCCCGGTTCAACGGGCGACGGATGGGACCTCGACGACGCCGAAACGGATACGGTTGTCCGGTTTGCCGTCGAAATGGCGCGAACGAGAGGCGTATCGCTTCTGCTGGGGGCCCTCCGGAAAAAGACGACGGACGTGACGGTAAGCATCGAGAGGTTTCTCGGCATCCTGCACAAGCTGACCGGCAAGACCGATCCCCTTGCGGCCCTGGTTGCGGCCGGCGTCAGCGGTTTCACCATCTGCCCGCCCGCCGGGAAGGACCTCGACCAGGCGACGATCGTCGCGGCCCTGGAAATCATCCTGGATATGGGCCTGCCCGTGGCCCTCTACCAGCTTCCCCAGGTCACCGAAAATGAGACGGCGCCGGAGACCTTCGCGAAGCTCGTCGCCAAATACCCGAATCTGATCCTCTTCAAGGATTCGAGCGGCGCCGACCGCATTGCCCTCTCCGGTGTCGACGCGCGCGGAGTATTCCTCGTGCGGGGCGCCGAAGGGGATTACGCCCGTTGGCTCCGTTCGGCCGGAGGGGCCTACGACGGGTTTCTGCTGAGCACGGCCAACAGTTTCCCAGCCGGGCTCCTGAGCGTTGTCAACGGGATCCGGGAGGGCCGCCTCGCGGAGGCGCTCAGGGTATCCACGGCTCTTTCCGGGACCGTGGGAGAGGTCTTCGGCCTCGTCGGGGAGATCCCCTGCGGCAATGCCTTTACCAACGCCAACAAGGCGATCGAGCACTTCATGGCCTTCGGGCCCGGCGCGACAGACCGGGAAGGCCCCATGCTCCACGGGGGCATCCGCATCCCGGCCGGCATCATCTCGGCCACGGGCGACATCCTGAAGCGCTACGGGCTGATGCCGGAAAAAGGATACCTGGAGTAAAAGACTGAACAGCGAGGA
>Ga0105102_10000686_pt1 | contig 10451 bp, 6 predicted proteins | sample PPLLaktember2015_FD_87032 | JGI IMG/M metagenome (GOLD analysis project Ga0105102, IMG submission 87032) | Freshwater sediment microbial communities from Prairie Pothole Lake near Jamestown, North Dakota, USA - PPLs Lake P7 Core (6) Depth... | ecosystem: Environmental > Aquatic > Freshwater >...
ATGAAGAGGCTCTTCTTACACAGAATAACGAGGAAGCTCCCGAAGTTAAAAAGGTTGATCCGGAAGCTGAAAAAAGAAGACTTGAAAGGCTGGAAGCTGAAAGAAAGCTCAGGGAGCAGCAGGAGGCAGAAAGGAAAAAGAAAGAAGCCGAAGAGGCTGAAAGAAAGAGGATTGAAGCTGAACAGAAACGCCAGGCTGACATAATGAACAGAACCAGGGATGCCCTTGCCGGTTCAAAAAATGCGGGGACCACTTCAAAAAGTGAGGGGGATGCAGGAGGAACAGGTAATCAGGGCGTACCTACCGGATCGGTGGATTCCAAAACAAGGGGTGACGGAAGCGGACTCGGCACCCAGGGAATATCATATGATCTGGGCGGACGTGGATTCCAGTCGCTCCCTGAACCCAATTATGTAATCCAGGAAGAAGGCAAGGTAGTGGTGGAGGTCAGCGTCGACAGGTCAGGAAAGGTTACTCAGGCAGTTCCCGGAAAAAAAGGATCAACAACTGTTAATGAATATCTACTGAGGGTCGCAAAGGAAGCAGCCCTTAAAGCCAGATTTGATCCGAAATCCGATGCTCCTATAATACAGAAGGGAACAATAACCTATAACTTTATTCTCAGGTAGTACAGAAAACATCTGTTCAAATGTCAGAACGGGTTCCTGCCTCCAGAATAATCTTGTATATTCAGATGTAATATCTTTTTGATCCTTTAGCAGGAATTAAGATTCAGACTACGGTAAGTTATAGCCCCTTCTTCCGGAAAACCGTACATGTATCACATTGAGAACAGAGGAAATGATCTCATCATTTCTATTACCTTATCCCCTACCCTCTTAATAACTGCCTCATTGTCAATATTAGAAATAACTTCATCGATAAGTTCGACGATTGTGCCCATATGCTCTTCCTTAAGGCCCCGGGTTGTTATAGCAGGTGTTCCTACTCTTAAGCCTGATGTGAGGAAAGGAGAGCGGCTGTCGAAAGGAACCATGTTCTTATTAACCGTAATATGTGAAAGGACGAGGGTATTCTCTACCTTTTTTCCCGATATTTCAGGGAATTTTGTCCTTAGGTCGATCAACATCAGGTGGTTGTCGGTTCCGTCTGAAATAACCTTGTATCCTTTTTCAATAAATACAGCTGCCATTACAGCAGCGTTAATCCTGACCTGTTGCTGATAGGTCCTGAATTCAGGCAAAAGGGCCTCGCCGAATGAGACTGCCTTTGAGGCGATAACATGTTCCAGGGGGCCTCCCTGAACACCCGGAAATACAGCGCTGTTTATTAGTGATGACATCATTCTTACCTCTCCCTTCGGGGTTGTTATTCCCCATGGATTGACAAAATCCTTGCCCATGAGTATCACTCCTCCCCGGGGTCCCCTGAGGGTCTTGTGTGTTGTTGATGTTACAAAATGGGCATACTTAAGAGGGTTCTTCAGAAGACCAGCGGCTATAAGTCCTGCAGGATGGGCCATGTCAACCATCAGCATAGCATCCACCGAATCCGCAATCTTTCTCATTCGCTCGTAATCCCATTCGCGTGAATAGGCTGAGGCTCCTCCGATGATCATTTTAGGCTTCTCCCTGATAGCCAGTTCTTCCATCATATCATAGTCGACCAGGCCTGTATCCTCCTTAACATTGTATGCTACAGGCCTGTAAAGAATTCCCGACGAATTAACCGGTGAACCGTGTGACAGATGTCCCCCATGAGCCAGGTTAAGGCCGAGGAAGGTGTCGCCCGGTTTCATCGCTGCAAGGAATACGGCCATATTTGCCTGAGCTCCGGAATGAGGCTGAACATTTGCATACTCTGCCCCAAAAAGCTGTTTAAGCCTGTCGATGGCTATTTGCTCGGTCTGGTCTACTATTTCGCAACCTCCATAGTAACGGTTGCCCGGATAACCTTCGGCATATTTGTTTGTCAGTACCGAGCCCATAGCCTGAAGGACCTGGTCGCTGACAAAATTCTCAGAGGCAATAAGCTCTATTCCATTGATCTGACGCTGACGTTCTTTCTCAATGAGATCAAAAACTAATGTATCTTTCATCTTTAGTCGTGTTAGTTTGTTTTCCGGATCGAAAACCGGTTAAAAAGCCCTGAAAAGATTCAAGGATCATTTCACACCAGGGCGCTGAAAGCAAATATAATGTTTAAATAATAACAAGTTTAGATCTATTCTTCCGAGAATTGAACAAGTAATTCACGGTATGTGGCATATATCCTTGATTTCGAAAGGAAACCCACATAGATTCCCTTGTCAAGCACCGGCAGGTTCCATGCACCTGTCTTTTCGAATGTACTCATAACGGTATCAATGCTTTCGCTTACATCGAGATATGAAGGCGGGATAATCATAAGATCCCTTACTGTAACGCTGTCGTAAAGTTCACTTTTGAACATTATTTCCCTTACATCATCCAGTAGTACTACTCCTTGAAGAATATTATATTCATCTACGACAGGAAATATGTTTCTCTTTGAAACTGAAACAACCTTAACAAGATCTCCCAAAGTATCTTTCTTCCTTACTTTTGCAAGATCCCTTTCGATCTCCTTTTTCCAGTCCATCATTGTAAGCACGGCTTTGTCCTTATCGTGGGTAATGAGGTCTCCTCTTTCGGCAAGCTGAACATGGTAGATCGAGTGCCGTTCAAAAGCTCTGGTTGTAATGTATGCTATCGTAGAAGTTATAATAAGTGGGATAAGAAGGGCGTATCCGCCGGTTATTTCCGCTATAAGGAATATTGCTGTCAGCGGAGCATGCATCACCCCGGCCATTGTTCCGGCCATTCCGACAAGAACGAAACGGTTATCAGGAATTTCAATTCCTGTAAAACTGCTAAGAATGCTTGCGACCACGAAGCCTGTGACGCCACCGATAAAGAGTGTCGGGGCGAATATACCTCCTACTCCTCCTGCGCCGTTCGTTGAACTGCTAGCTACAACTTTAAGAAAGACAAGGCCTATGAAGAAAATCAGGAAGATAATATAGTTTTCCGACATCCTGCTGATCGGAGAATCACTGAAAACACCGTTCGAATCACCCTGAAGAAGCGACATTATGGTTCCATATCCCTCACCATAAAAGGCAGGAAAAAAATAGATAAGTATCCCCAGAACGGCTCCGCCTGCTGCAAGACGGACAAAAACATTCTTTATCTTTTCATATTTCCCTTCGAGGAAAAGAGTCATCTTTGAAAAGAAAACAGATACTAATCCGGAGACGACACCCAGAATGACATACCAGGGTATATTCCTGATATAGAACGATTCCGTGATATTGAATGAAAGAAGGACTCCGTCGCCCATAAGAAAATAAGCAACAGTTGCAGCTGTAACACCCGAGATAAGCAGAGGCACTATTGACGACAGGGTAAGATCGAGGAGAAGAACTTCAAGTGTAAATATTATCCCCGCTATTGGTGCCTTGAAAATACCTGCAATGGCTCCTGCGGCACCGCAACCGATAAGAAGGGTCACGTTCCTGTAGTTCAGTTTGAAATAATTACCCACAGCCGATCCTATTGATGAACCTGTAAGAACTATCGGGGCCTCAGCCCCGACTGAACCCCCGAAACCTATTGTAAGCGTTGTAGCAACTATCGAGGTCCATGTATTGTGAGGACGTATCCGGCTTTTCTTTCTCGAAATGGAATAAAGCACCCTGCTCACTCCATGTCCGATATTATCCCTGACCAGATACCTTACAAAAAGCAGCGTCACAAGCATTCCAATGAGCGGGTATGCCAGATAAAAATAGTTTCCGGATTCAGGAGTTATCCCTTCGGTAAGGATCTTGTTTGTATAATGTATAGTGTTCTTCAGAATAGCTGCTGCCAATGCACTCAGGAGGCCTACTGCAAAGCTCAGGATATAGACCGTTCTGGTCTGATCAGCATCAGCTAAATATTTATTATATACTCTTTTAAAGAAATTGTTGCCGGGCATAGTGTTGCAAATATAAAAACAATAACAAAGCTTCTCTTAATTTTAGCTAAGTTTGTCTTTTTAACAAAAATGCCTTAATGATCAGTTTCAGCAGATTTACACTCCCTAACGGAATGAGGGTAATTGTTCATTATGACAGCTCCACCCCACTTGTAGCCATGAACCTTCTCTACGACACAGGATCAAAGGATGAAGATCCGTCTAAAACAGGAATGGCGCATCTTTTTGAGCATCTTATGTTTTGCGGCTCTGCTAACGTTCCGGAATATGATCTGCCTCTTCAGCTTGCCGGAGGTGAGAACAATGCATTCACAAACAACGACATTACCGATTATTATCTTACCATACCGGCCGGCAATATTGAGACAGCCTTCTGGCTGGAATCGGACAGGATGCTGCAACCAGCCTTTTCCCAGGAAAAGCTGGATGTTCAAAAGAGTGTTGTCATTGAAGAGTTCAAGCAGAGGTACCTGAACCAGCCTTACGGCGATTCAATGCATCTTATAAGACCTTTGGCATATAAGGTCCACCCCTACCGCTGGCCTACAATCGGAATGGATATTTCGCATGTTGCCAGTGTCACAATGGCGGATGCTCTGGAATTTTTCAGGACCTTCTATTCACCGCGCAGGGCTGTTCTGGCTCTTGCCGGAAATATCAACCCTGACAAAGCATATAACCTTGCCGGGAAATGGTTTGGTCCTGTAAACGGGAATATTCAGTTCCCGAGAGACCTTCCGCAGGAGCCCGGGCAGAATAAGGCAAGAGATCTTTATGTTGAGAGAAATGTTCCGGCAGATGCTCTTTACAAGGTATGGCATATCGGGCGCCGTGGAGACAGTGATTACTATACCCTTGACCTTCTTACCGACCTTCTTGCCGGCGGAGATTCAGGTAGGTTGTATAACAGACTGGTGAGAGAGCTCAGGATGTTCAGCGAAATAAATGCATATATTACGGCAGATATTGAGCCCGGGCTTATCATTATGACAGGCAAGATCATGAAGGGTACAGATCTGAAGAAAGCTGAAAGCGCATTAAATGAAGTTATTGACAATCTCAAGGATAAAGAACCAGCAGAGGATGAAATGGAAAAAGTCAGAAATAAGTTTGAATCGGCTACCGTTCTGTCAAATACAAACATTATGAACAAAGCTCTAAATCTATCAGTAAACGAACTTCTTGGTGATCCCGGGCTTATTAACACCGAGGTGGAAAGATTCAGAGCCGTAACCGGACCGATGGCATCAGCGGCTGCAAGGAAATACCTTGATTCCGGGAACTGCACCACCCTTTATTATAAATCAACCGGTAGAAAATAACATGGGTATATTTCTCAGGGTTCAGCCCCAGGTCGAGGCATTCAATGCATCAATACCTGCCGAACCTCAACTGTATGAGTTGAGCAACGGTGCAGGTATTTATCTTATCGATGCAGGCACGGAAGAGGTAATGCGCACCGATTTTATTTTCAGGGCGGGAATGGTCAGGGAATACCTGCCCCTCCTTGCAACAACAACAAATATGATGCTTGCTGAAGGAACCCTGAATTATAATGCCAGGGAGCTAAGCAGCACTCTCGACTATTACGGGATCTTCATGAACCTTTACGCTGAAAAGGATATAGCAGGTCTGACTCTTTACTTTCTTAGCAAACATGCCCGCAAGGCTATGGAACTCGCAGGCGAGATCCTTTTCAGACCTGTTTTCCCCGGGAATGAACTCGATCTTATGATGAAAAAGCGCATTAACTGGTTCAGAATATCCCGTGGAAAAACACAAAACCTGGCAATGGATAACTTCTTTGAAGCAATTTTCGGCAGCCGGCATCCCTACGGCCGTAAAGTAACTGAAGCAGATTTCGGCAAAATGACCAGCCAGCTTGTGAAGGATTTCCATTCAATGCATTATTCCCCTGAAGAAATGACCGTATTAGTTTCAGGGAAAATTAACGGTAATATTACCGGATTACTCGAGGATTTTTACGGGGGACTGAGTTCAGGATATATTTACAGGGAGGATCCGGAGAATATTTTATCTGAAAGCCGGGAAAGGAAAATTAAGATCGCAAAAAGGGGTTCTGTTCAGTCATCGTTCAGAATCGGCAAAAGAACCATCAACAAGCGTCATCCCGACTATCCAGGACTTAAATTCCTTAACACCTTACTGGGAGGATACTTCGGATCGAGGCTGATGAAGAACCTACGCGAAGAAAAGGGTTATACTTACGGGGTCCATTCTTCAGTCTCGTCATTCGATCTTTCAGGATTTATGGTAATTTCGACCGATGTCGGAAGGCAAAATGCCGAAAAGGCCGCCGGGGAGATTTTCAGCGAGCTGAAACGTCTTCAGGCTAGTCCCCCAACTGACGAAGAGATGGAAGTGGTAAGAAAATACATGATGGGTGAAATTTTAAGGATGTTCGACGGTCCCTTTTCAATTGCTGATAGTTTCAGGTCAGTCCTGGATTTCGGTCTGAATTTTGATTATTACCACAGGATGGCAGAAACGATAAAGTCTGTTACCCCTGATGAAATAATGAGACTTGCAAATGCATACTGCAAGCCTGAGGATATGTATGAAATAAAAGCAGGCTGAAAATGAATAGTACTGGTCAATATCTTATTCCGCTCATATTGTTGACTTTATCAGTCGGCGTTTTTGGACAGGAGAATTGTGAAATACCTGAGCCTCCAGAACTCAGGTTGGTAACCGTTGAACCGGAAAGATCGGCTGTAATTCTTAACTGGGACCTTAGTATCTCAGAAAATATAGATGCATATATTGTTTACATCTATGAGGAGAGGAACGGCAACATAGAGTTTTACCCTATCGATACTGTCTGGAATCCAACAGCAACGAGCTATACCGATACAAGAATTCAGTATAAGAGTTTTCAGTACAGGGTGGCATCATTCAGGCGTCCGCACTGCGGAAGCAGGTTATCAAACATCCTTAGCACCGTTTATGTCGAATCGGTTCTGGATACCTGCAAGAGAGAAATTGAAATCATCTGGAATGCTTATGATCCTCCCTTTCCCGCCATTGTACTGGAATATAAGATTCTGACTTCGCTTAACGGAAGTGCCTTCAGTGAAATGCATACGGCAGGTCCCGAAACGACATCCTTCAAAATAAAGGACATCGTCCCTGAAACAGAATATTGTTTCAGAATAAATGCCATCATGGATGACGAAACCGAGTCATCATCAACGATCACATGCAGAAGAGCCGAACTTGAGATTCCTCCCGGGTGGATCAATGCTGATTATGCTACAGTCACACCTGACGGGGCTATTCTTCTCTCCTTCACTATTGATCAGGGTTCAACCACTGATCTGTTTTCCCTTGAAAGAAGAAGCGGTTTATCAGGCAGTTTTCAACAGATTGGACAGATTCTGACTAATACCGGATTTGTAACCTTTTCCGACTATACAATAGATCAGAATAAACTCTATTCGTACAGGCTTTCTGCGTTGAACAGTTGCGGGGTTTCGTTTGCGAGATCGAACATTGCCTCCAACATCCTCCTGTCAGCCCAGAACAATGGTAACGAGATTTCCCTGAGGTGGAATAAATACAGGGAATGGGCAGGATCGGTTTCCTCGTATCGCATTTATATGGATTCTGGGTCAGGCTTTGCTGAAAAGGCTGTTCTCGATGCTTCCGATACTACCTTTTCGATTGGTACCGAAGAAATAATGTATGCTCAGTCGGCCGGCAAGCTCTGTTTCAATGTAGGTGCATCTGAAACAGGCAATCCATTCGGTATAAATGGAGTATCGTCATCAAACATAACCTGCGTTGAACTCGAAGAAAATTTTGTCGTTCCCAACGTATTCACACCTGACGGTGACATGAAAAACGATCTGTTCAGACCTGTGATAACCTTTGCACCATCCGAATACCGTCTGGTTATCAGCAACCGTCAGGGGAAAGCTATCTTTGAAACGGATGAATATATGGAATCATGGGACGGTACTGACAACGGCCGGCCTGTGAATGAAGGTGTCTATATCTGGTTCATAAGGATGAAGACGCCGTCGGGTAAAAGCATATCGCGGACCGGTACTATAACCGTAGTAAAAAACTGAACACATGATTTCGTGTCTCCCGGAGGTATTCAGGGGAAAAATTAACCTAATAAAGCTATCTTTGTTGTTCAAAGAAAGAGAGTGAAGATAATTTATGACGAGTAAGGATCTTTTTGATGAGGAAGATATTAGGCGTATTCAGAATGAATATGATTCTCTTGTCAGCAATTTGATACGATGCAATAAGCCTGGCGACAGGGAACTTATAGATAAGGCTTTCAAGGTTGCAAATGAGGCTCACTGGAACATGCGCAGGAAGTCAGGCGAGCCTTATGTTATCCATCCTATCTGTGTAGCAAAAATTGTAAACCAGGAGATCGGGCTTGGTCCCAGGTCTATTGCTACAGCTCTCCTCCATGATGTGGTTGAGGATACAGGTTATTCGCTCGAACAGGTAAACCGCGAATTCGGACCAAAGATCGCTTCACTCATAGATGGACTCACCAAGATCTCAGCGACCTACAACAAGGGTGCAACATCGTCGATGCAGGCCGAGAATTTCAGGAGAATGCTTCTGACAATTTCCGACGACCTCAGGGTAATACTTATTAAGATTGCCGACCGTCTTCATAACATGCGGACCCTTGATTCGATGCCGGAGAATAAGAAAATGAAGGTTGCCGGCGAAACTATTTTTCTTTATGCTCCTCTTGCCAACCGTCTGGGTCTTTACGCGATAAAAAGCGAACTTGAGGACCTGAGTTTCAAATACCGTCAGCCTGTTTTATACGATGAGATCGCATCAAAACTAAAGCTTGGGGAAAAGAAATATTATGCTCTGATAAACAAATTCAGCCTTCCTATAGTAAATAAGCTGCAGGAATCAGGCCTGAAGTTTGACATAAGCGGGCGTCCGAAGTCGATCTTCTCGATCTGGAAGAAGATGCAGTCGAAGAATGTTCCTTTTGAAGAGGTATATGATGTTCTTGCCGTCAGGATCGTTTTTGAGCCCCTTCAGGGAATCCCCGAAAAAACAACCTGCTGGAATATATACTCAGTAATTACTGATTCATATCTTCCAAAGCCCGACAGGCTCAGAGACTGGGTAAGCAGGCCAAAACCAAATGGTTACGAAGCACTTCATGTCACCGTAATGGGACCAGAGGGGCATTGGGTTGAGGTTCAGATCCGCAGCAGAAGAATGGACGAGATAGCCGAAAGAGGTTATGCTGCACATTACAAGTATAAAGGAGATAACTCACCTGAAACAGAGCTCGACAAGTGGATCAAACAGATCAGGATGATGCTTGAGAATCCTCTTGAAGATCCCATTGAATTTCTGGATGAGTTTAAGATGAATCTTTTCTCTTCCGAGATAATGGTTTTTACACCAAAAGGTAAACTGGTTAGTCTGCCAAAAGGAGCTTCTGTTCTCGACTTCGCCTATGATATTCATACGGAGATAGGTAACAGGGCCATCGGAGCAAAAATTAATTACAGGCTCAACCCGATTAGTGCAATACTTATGAGTGGAGACCAGGTTGAGATCATAACTTCGGACATTGCAAAACCGGAAAAGGAATGGCTCTCATTTGTCCGCACATCAAAGGCGAAAGAAGCCATTAAAAGTGCTCTGAGGTCAGAATCGAGCAGCAGGATACAGAAAGGAATGGAGATCCTTGAAGCAAGGCTTGCAGAGCTGGGTGTGACCCCTAATTCGGAAATAGTCAGGAAACTGATGCTGTCATATGACGTTCCGAACAAGGATGAGCTGTATTCGGGAATTGAGCTTGGAACAATAAACCTCGACAGCCTGAAAAGGATCATAAGAAGGAGCCCGGCAAAAAACGTAATAAAGTACTGGGAGTTAAAGCTCCTTGGTTCCAAAAAGGAGAAGAAAGATGAGGAAGAGGTGCCTAAAGAGCGCATTGATACATCCTCCCCTTTCCTGCTCAGGGAGAATGTTGAAAATGCCGGACAGTCGTATGAGATAGCAAGATGTTGCAATCCCATTCCGGGCGATGAAGTGATTGGCTACCGTTCACCCGAAGGTGCAATTGTGATTCACAAACCCAAATGCCCTGTTGCCATCAGGATTATGTCGAATGAAGGAAACCGCATTATTGCCGTAAGATGGGCTATCCACAAGCTCGTTTCATTCGTTGCAAGAATAAGCATGACAGGTGTCGACAGGATAGGAATGGTAAATGACATTACCAACATTATCTCATCAGAGCTTAAGGTCAACATGACAAATATCAATATAAGCGTCAAAGAAGGAATCTTTGAAGGCACAATTGATCTCTATGTGCATCACACACAAGACCTTAATAACCTTATCCTCAAAATTTCAAATGTAAAGGGCATCGACACCATAAAGCGCGTCGAAGACTTCACTGAGGAAGTTTAACAGGCAATACCCTTTTCTTTTCCTGGAAAAGACTATTTTTGTCATTA
>Ga0105102_10000687_pt1 | contig 10441 bp, 9 predicted proteins | sample PPLLaktember2015_FD_87032 | JGI IMG/M metagenome (GOLD analysis project Ga0105102, IMG submission 87032) | Freshwater sediment microbial communities from Prairie Pothole Lake near Jamestown, North Dakota, USA - PPLs Lake P7 Core (6) Depth... | ecosystem: Environmental > Aquatic > Freshwater >...
AAAAACCAAATTATATATTTATGTAACAATTATAAGATAGCACAGAAAGCACTATTTGAAAAATATTTGAGTATACCATTTAACCCTCACAAAGATTATTACAAATCAATTGATACCTTACTTATAAATAATCAAGATGCAATTTTTTCTTATTGGTACTTCGATTTTTTAAATAGTCATTTGGTATATGACAATGTTAATTACGAAAAACAACCCGCAGAAGAATGGAGGAATTTAACAACGGAGTTAGCACTTTTAAAAGCCAATGAAAACTTGACTGGAGAGATTAGAGATATTTTCAAATACAATTATCTGAATTCTTATCTAAACCAAACCAAAAATTTAACAAAATACGACCAATTCTTTCAAGAAAATCAAAATGATTTTTCAAATAAGAATTACCTAAATGATTTAATTGTAAAGAGAAGTTTAATCAATGACTCGATTGTAAGAAATAGAAATGATGGTTATCAGCAATCAGCAAAGAATGGTTTGAAAATAAATGACTCTGTACCGTACTTTTTTTTGCCTAATAGTAGCGGACAATTCTTTTCTCCTAAAGATTTCAAGGAGAAAATAGTTTATGTAAATTTCTGGGCAACATGGTGTAAACCTTGCATTGCCTCAATTCCCAAAAAAAATGATTTAATAAAGGCATATGCCAATAATTCAGAAATAGTATTCCTTAACATTTGTACATCTTCCCAAAAAGAAAACTGGGAAAAAATGATTGATGAGAAAAAAATAGGTGGAATTAACCTTTTTGCAAACGACAACTGGAGTAACATACTTTCGAATAAATTCGGAATCAGTGGCATTCCAACATACTTTTTAATGAAAAATGGGAAAATAATTAAACCCTATTGCGATGCACCTGAAAATATTGAAGATGACTTAAATAAATTATTAGAAAAGTAAATTTGTTAAAAAGCCGGTTGCTACATTCTGCGAATTGCGTTGTGGAGTCAGTGCGATGTCGTTTGCTTGATCCACGCCCGATTGTTTTAAACTTTACGTTATGCGACCATCCAGTATTTTGATAATAGAAAGTAGTTAAGTAAATTCTCTCGCCTTCGGCAGTATGTTCCAAAATGGATCTAACTGAAACTTCAGGTAATTCGCCACTTTCAAAACTGTTTGAGATAACAACATAAAACTGTACTTTTGTCCGAAATTTACCGTATATTTCGGACGGTTTATTTGAAACTGAGATATGAAAGACAGTGTTTCACAAATAATAAGAGAACGGATTAAGCATATTGAGGATGGTGAATTGTTTACAGTCAGCGATTTTGAGGATATAAACAATGACAATCTTGTTACACGGACGCTGTCACGTTTGCAAAACGAGGGTATCATTGTACGCGTGGCTACAGGTATTTATATGAATCCAAAAAAAACGCAGTTTGGCATTTTGTATCCAACAATAGACCAGATTGCCCAAAAAATTGCCGAACGTGACAAGGCACAAATTATGCCAACGGGCGATACAGCGTTGAATATTTTGGGATTTTCAACACAAGTCCCGATGAACGCTGTCTATATCACAAACGGCGCAAAACGAAAAGTGGAAGTTGGTGAAAGGAATATTGTTTTTAAAAATGCCATTCACAAAAACTTTCAATTCAAAGGCAAACTTTTACCACTGATAATCATTGCCTTGAAGGAACTTGGCGAAAGTCAGGTTACAATTGATATCAAGAATAAAATTGTTAAACTTGTTTCAGAGAGCAACACAGAAGAAAGGTCTACAATGATGCACGATCTCTATCTGTCACCTGTTTGGATTAAAGAACTACTTTTACCAATCATAAAAACGGTGACTTAATGAGCATTTGGCAACAATTTACAGAAGACGAAAAACTTGTTATGCTTCAGCAAACGGCAGAAGCAAAAAAGGTTGTGGAGCAGGCGGTCGAAAAAGATTGGTGGGTAAGCGTCATTTTAATGGCATTGACAAAAACATCGTGGGCTGATTGATTTAAATCGGAATATACAATCAACCACCGACAGAAGTTCAACAATATTCAAGGCGTTGACTACCGAACACATTTTCCCGCACAAGTACAAATTTGCCCGCCTGAGAAATTGATGAAAAGTTGGAGAGACGACTACGAAAATTTACGTGAAAGTTTTATTTACGACAAATCAAAAAAAACCTTCGACGAATTGTTAACCCGACTATTGGAACTGACCAACAGAATAAGGAAAATAAATTTGAAGACTGTTGAGTAAAAATGATAAAGATTTTGAAAATGCCAGCGCACAAAACTTGGTAATGCTCATTATCAAAGAATTATTTGCGATGAAAAAAGCATAAATTTTCTTGCAAGATTTGTTCCACAAAATCTGAAAAATATTTTGTAATAAACTCATATACAATTATATAAGAAGACATTTCATCAGCTTCCCAAGCTGAGGGTTGCGGGTTCGCACCCCGTTTCCCGCTCCAAAGGAAAACTCAGTAAATCAAGCCTTTCATTTCTGTGATGATTTTTTGAAAAGTAAAGTAAGGCCAATCCCATCACTTTTACTCTTTAATGGAATATTCCCAGGTTTTGTTCGATATCGCCCGATGATGCCTAAAACGCTGTATATCTGACTATTGAACTACATGGGTATTTGTTAACGACCGTTAAGATTTATGCTTTAACATACAAGCTGTGTAAAAGAGCCTATATTTACCCCCGTCCAGACACTGATCTTATGCTTTGGTGATTCATCCCGGCTGTAATTTCAGTAGCTGATTGGACAATAAGAAAATATTATAAATGACAAATACGCATTCCTTTCATGTCCCGGTTATGGGGATTGGATTCACCATAGACTCCCCGGTTAAACTGGCTCACTTTGGCATAGATTCGGCCATAGCCCTGGCTGATGATTCACTCATTGAAAAAATGCGCGAGTTTTATTGCCGGAAGTTTAACCTGCCTTTCAGACCCATTTCAATGTCTGAATTCGACTACCGCTGCGAGCGGATAAAAGAATACCTCAATGTTCTGGATGAAATAGTGAAGAAGAAGTTCGAGGAATTGAAGAAATCGGCCCTGGAAAAAGGCTCCGAACTGGAGAAATTCATCGACATGTTGCCGGAAATGTCTGAAATAAAGAAGAGCTTTTATAAACTTACCCATAGACATTACGATGTCAGGAAAGTCTGGAATTGGGTGAAAGAGAACCTCACTCCCGGAACTATCCAGGTCAACATCATGACTAAGTTAGACAAGGAGAATTTCAAAGGAGGTGAAAAACTTGCGGTTGAATTTAACGACGCCCATGCTGCCCTGCGTGGTTTTGCCAGCAGCAACCTGCAATCGGCTGTCATCCTTTCTGCGGGAATGAATCCCCATTTGTACGGGTATATGGAGCAGTTTCCCGATTTTTATCCGGATGCTCAGGGCCTATTAAAAAAGAAAATCATTCTGAAAGTCAGCGATTACCGGTCGGCATTGATACAAGGCAAGTTTCTCGCCAAAAAAGGATTATGGGTTTCGGAATACCGTATAGAGTCAGGACTGAATTGTGGCGGTCACGCTTTTGCCACCGACGGATTCCTGATGGGACCCGTTCTGGAAGAGTTCAGTGTAAACCGGCAAATCCTTTCGGATACGATTTTTGAAATTTACAGCCAGGCTTTGAAAGACAAAAATCTGTCTGTTCCCGGGACTCCATTTGAAATCAGGATCACGGCGCAGGGAGGAGTTGGAACTTCGGAAGAACACCGGCTGTTACTGGAACATTACAAGGTCGATTCTGTTGGCTGGGGTACCCCTTTCCTCCTGGTACCTGAAGCCACCAGTGTCGATGAAGAAACGATGGACCTTCTGGCACAGGCAACAGAAGGTGATCTCTACCTGAGCAACGTTTCCCCGCTGGGCATTCCATTTAACAATGTAAAGAACAATTCGAAAGATCTTGAAAAGATGAAAAGGGTGCAGTCGGGGATCCCCGGAAGCCCCTGCACCAGGCAATTTCTCAAGCTAAACAGAGACGGTGAAGGCAATCAGATCTGTACCGCATCAAGGGAATACCAGAAAGTAAAACTGGCTGAGGCAAAGGCAACCATTATCCAGTCTGACGATTTAAAAAAAGCTACACAAAACATCATCGACAAAGTCTGCCTCTGTGTTGGGTTGGGAACATCCGCCCTCCTGACACACGGAATAAACACAAAAAGTTATGGGAAAGCTGTGGCTGTTTGCCCGGGACCAAACATCGCCTGGTTTAACAAAGTCTTTTCCCTGAAAGAGATGATTGGTCATATTTATGGCAAGAACAACGTCATTTCCCGTACCGACCGGCCTCATATGTTTGTCAGCGAACTGAAAATGTATGTTGACTACTTCAAAAATAAGATTACGGAAACCAGAAACGATACAAATCCCCGCATGGCAAACCAGTTAAAAACTTTCCGGGAGAATCTGGTGAAAGGCATCGACTATTACAAAAACCTTTTCAACAGCCTCAGGGAAAAATACAACCTGAATGCGGAGCAATTAAATAACGACCTGGAAATCATAGCAACTGACCTCCGTAAAATCCAATAATATAGGGTTCCGGAAAACTGTCTCAGTTTTCCGGAACCCCATCAGCCAACCCTAGCAGAAATTCTGAACTTCCTGCACTCATACAGTTTAAAAATAGTTCAGTGTAAGTGCTAATTTTTAGACATTACCCGATATCTGGATAAATAGTCGCTTTTGGCCTTCTTTGGATCAGCTCCGGGCGCGATGTAAATACGGGTCCGGTAATCAATGATCACTTCCTGCATCTTCGTCAGATCAGGCGATTTAAAATCACTCTGTTTTTTATCAAACATTATATACTCCTTCCAATTGTTATCAACATTCAAAAACGGCTATTTTTCATACTTCCCTGTCCGGGAAATAGGCAAATCAATATTAGTTCTATAGGGGGGATTAATGACCTGATAGTTATTGTGGTGTAAGATACGGATAATATATGGTTATTCGCTGATTATCAGAAAATAATTAACAAACAAGGCTGTTTTTCAACAATCATCATATCCCGGATCTACCTGATGCCGTGTTGTCCTGAAACAAACATTTTCAGGAAAGACAAATTCTTTCCTGAAAATAGAATAACTACCGACCTGTGTCTGTGCATGGATGATGATATTCTTTGATCCGCCGGGGATAGTATAATAGTACTTTTGTCCCTGTGGAATGTTCTCCTTCACATAGTAAATATGCTTGCCATCATACGTGTCATAAACGATGAAGACCTTTATCCAGTATGGGGCTTCGTGGTTGATGGTCAATGTGCCTTTTTTGCTGATGGTGCAATCTTTGGCAGTATAATCTGTCGTAAAACCCATTTTGGCCACTTTGTTGTCCTTCAGGAATTTTACGGTATAAGCAATAGGAACCCCCGGATTATCTTTGGAGTAAACGGCGTTTTTGCCGGTAAGGATCGTATCAAGGTCTGATATTTTTCCTGCAGCGATGGCATAGGAAGTGACTTTGGCATTCCCCCCAATGGTGATCACTTCAATAGATGAATTTTTCAGTATATTTTCATACTTAGTCCTGACATCACCGGATACTGAAATTTTCTTAGCCCCGTATTGCATTGCAGCCTGAACCTCAGTACTTGTGGCTGATTCACTGGTGGTCATCCTGAACATAATGATCCTGCCGTAACTCACTGAATGTACATAACCCGGTGGCTCTGCATTGCTGAAGGTCGATCTGATCTGTCCAAGGTCAACAGAAGTATCAAATACAATTCCTGACTTCGACGGGGTATCGAAAGTAACTGTATAAAAAACCTGTTTGAAAGTCATCATCGCCACCTTTTTGGTTTGTGTGCTGACATGATTGAGCTGTGAAGAAAATTCTACCGATGCCCAATTGACATTCAAACCGAGGTCAAGTGCAAGTTGGGTTGAACTGAAGGAAGTTGCCACCTGGTAGCTTGAATTTGATGATATGGTGTAGCCATTTGCAGCCTGGGTATTATTCCATTTGTCCAGTGCTTTATTTATTTCCATCATCGTATTTGAATGGGCAGGCTCTTTCACAATGATTGGATCGACCATACCAGGAAGATCAATAAAGAGTGTTGCCGGAGAAGGCTTTAAGGTGATGGGCTCAGGTAATCCGTTCAATAATCCTTTATTGATCTTAACCAAGGCTCCCGGCCAGATAATACCGTTTGTCGGACGGATGATGGCTACCTGCTCCGCGTTCTGTTTCAGATTGTAAGTAACTTCCCTGCATACCACAAGATCATCGCTCACCAACTGTCTGGAAGTCGGAACCGAATCCTTGACTGATTTTAATGAGGCCCCCTGAATATTCTGCACCTCCAGCAGGGCGTTCGGTTCATAACTCAATGAATTGACAAATTCTGTAATGGATTGAGCATGTTCTTCAGGATCAATTTCCTTTTGACAGGAAAGTACAACAACAAAGACTATAATTACAGAGGGAACAAGGAAAAACAGCAATTGATGATAGCTCTGTATCAAGTCAGACATTGTATGATTCTTCTTTCGCATTTTTATATTTTTAGGTTCTGGATCAAACAGGTATAATTAAAACCCGCATCAACTGTTTGTAAGTGATTGCGAAAAACTTTTATTTTGAACTTGCATAAACTGATGTAATTTACAAAAAAAATCTTAATGCTCCATAACTTTAATTAACTATTTGTTCATTCATAGCTGGTTTTAGTACTGAATATTTCAAAGATTGTTTCCTGTCACTAACTTTTATGAATAATCATCGATGTTTCCATAAAATTTATATCAAACAATAACAAATATTATATAACAACATAATATATCAAAATAAACTGTATCTTTAATCCTGTTTTAAAATCATACAACGTGAAAAAACACAGCGGATTTTGGGAGGTTTTCAACCTATTCCAGAATACAGAATTTTATTTTGATGAAAAGAACAACGTACAATCCAGGAAAATGATCATCAACCAGCTGCTGGTGATCTGCATCTTTACATTTCTGGTCGGTATGGTAATGGGCAGTTACCACAGTCTGCTTCAGTCGGTGATTGCAGGATGCAAGGTAACCTTCCTTTTCCTTTGCACTCTCCTGATCTGCTTCCCCTCGTTTTTTGTCATTCAGCAGGTGCTGGGATCAAAAATGACGCTGAAACAAATGATGTTTATCGTGCTAAGTGGATTTGTACTTACGGCTGCTATTGCGCTGTCTTTTGCTCCTATTGTTTTCTTATTCCAGGTGACTGGCGGCAATTACCACTTTTTGCAGTTGCTGCATGTGGCCATATTTATTTTTTCAGGAATTTTCGGGATGAAGCTCATGGTGGAAGCGCTGAAATATGCCTGCGAGAAACGGGACATTTATCCGAACATCGGAGTCACCGTGTTCAGGATTTGGATCATTATCCTCGCTTTTGTCGGTATTCAGCTGGCCTGGAACCTTCGGCCTTTTCTCAGCAATAAAGACGAAGAATTTAAACTCTTCCGGAAGTATGAAGGTAATTTCTATACGGCCATTGTTTACTCTGTTCAGCAGATCCTGAAAGAAAAGCCGCAGGAGGAAAATCCCGCCGGATCACGCGGGGAAGAGACGCAAAAAAACACCGGCTCTGCTGATTCGACAATTAATCATTATTTTCACCAATAGCGTATGGATGATATCATGACCCTTGAAGAGGTGGCAAAATATTTAAAACTTAAACCTCAAACCATTTACACCTGGGCTCAGAACGGAAAAATCCCCGCGGTTAAGCTCGGCAAAGAATGGAGGTTCAGAAGATCGGTTATCGATAAGTGGTTTGATCAGCATCTGGATGAGAAATATTCCGATTTTCAAGGTTTATAAAGCATCCATCATCATCCTGTAATCTTTTTCCGGTACAATGTTTAGGATGACATTCCAGCGTTTACTTACTGTTTTTCAGTTCACTTTGAAAATTAAGGCTGTTGTTTCAGCCAATCCACTATTTGCGGATCATCCGGTTTTGTTGCCGGCTTGACTATATCCGCCAGTTTCCCGGTCTCATCGATCAGGTATTTCTGGAAATTCCAGGAGACTTTCGAATCCATAACCCCATTCTTTTCTTTGGAGGCAAGCCATTGATATAAAGGATGCATATCGTCACCCTTGACAGAAATTTTTGCCATCATAGGAAAGGTGACCCCATATTTTTTCTCACAAAACTCAGCGATGTCATCATTTGAACCCGGCTCCTGGCCCAGAAAATTGTTGGCCGGGAACCCGATGATGGTAAATTTCTCTCCACCATAGGTTTCATACAGCGACTGCAACAATTTGTACTGAGGGGTGAATCCGCATTTTGAGGCGGTATTGACAATCATGACCTTTTTTCCCTTCAGCGTATTGAAATCAAAGGAATTTCCATCAATGTCCTCCACCTTGAAATCATAAAATGAGGATTGACCATAGGTAACAGCTGATGTAGAAAACAGCAATAAAAAAATCAGAATACTTTTCATGATAAGTTAATTTTACATTAGAACCAAAATGCCAGCTAATTGTTTTGGCATCTCATATCTATACTCATTTATACTCCATCCGGGGGACATTTATGACTCGTGGGACTTGAGTTCTTCGAGTCCCACGAGACACTAAAATTAGTAGATTTTTGATTTAATTATCTTTCAAAGGGAAAATAAATTTTATACTTTACCTCCTTGAAGACCCGCTGCTTCCGCCACTTCTGCTGCCACCCGATGAGCCGGAACCGGAACTGCCCCTGCTGCTGCTACCGGATGAGCTGGAACTGACACTGCTTCTGCCGCCACCACCGGAGGAACCTGAACTCACACTGCTTCTGCCGCTCCCCCCGGAAGAAGAGGAACTCACATTCCCGGATGATTTCCCGGATGATCTGCCGGAAGGGGAATAATTCCCCTCGGAGGATCTGGAAGCGGATTTCAATGAACCAGATCCCGCTGAGCTGCCGGATGAAGATGACCTGCCGGAAGAAGAGGAAACCCGTTCCCTTGATGTTGATGAACTTTCACTCCTCGAAACGGATGGACTTACACTCCTCGAAACAGACGACCTTTCTCTTCCGGAAACCGAAGGAGTGGATGCACCGTATTCCGACCGGGAAGATGACCCTGAATTTTCCCTTTTTACGGAAGGGGATTCAGACCTGGAAGAGGAATTCCTGACACTGCCTGAGGAATTATTGTAACTTCGGTTTCTCTCAGGAAAGGTGGCTGAATTGCGGGTCACCGAACCACTCCTTTCCGGAGCAGACTGGACGGAACGTTCTCTTGAAACGGAGGATTCATTCCTGTTGACCTGATCGTTCCTTCTCGTGGTACTACTGGTGCCGGAGTAACCTCTTTCGCCCGACGACGGTCGGCTCCTTTCCAGTCCGGAACTGCTGTCGCTGCTCCTTTGCCCTTGCCGTACACCCTCATAAGTACTTCTTCTGCCGGAAGAACTGCCCGAAAGGTTCCGGGAATCCCTGACCCTGTCAGGATAATTGCTGGCAAAACGGGCTGCTCCTTCCCTTCTCTGCTCCGGGTGGTTGTAGGTGCTGCGGTAGCGGCCTTCCCTGATGTTGTCGGAAACATGGTGTGACCAGCTTCTGACGTTATTGTAATAATAATTGTGATAATGAGAGCTGCGGTAACGGTTGACTATCCGGAAATGGGCATTGTAGTGCGGATACCAGTGGGAATGGTACCCGTAATAATAATGCCATGACCATGACCTCCAGGGACTCCACCAGCTGAAGGAACACCCCCAGTACCAGGGGGAATGCCAGCCTATGTAGCCGGGATAATACATGTAACTTACAATCGGCCAGTCGGCTACAACATAACGGTTGGTACGGTACACCACCACCCTGTTCCCGTTGTTATAACTACCCAGGTAGCCAGGATTGGGCGTTTCCGCATTCAGGTCGCTGTAAACCGGTTCTACAATATAATCTCTTCCATAGAGCGCTTCATCCCCGATAAGTTGAATCTGAACATTCCCGTCGCTGAACCGTTCCACGGTAAAAACGGCCACATCCTGGGTCTCAGCAGGGGTTACAGCCACCCGGAGAACAATCTGATGGACATTCCCGTCTGGATAATCGGTAACCATGATGTAATCCACCAGGTCATCCCCGTTGAGGTCAAGGTTATTTATGCGCGCCTTTTCGTCATTCAAACTTCTTTCAAACCCTTCCAGGGTTTCTGATTCCTGGAAAAGCTTCATTACGGCATAAAGGTTCAGGTTGTCCCCTGGCAAACCAAGGTATTCCTCCTGCATGTTCTGCGCTCTTACCGAACTGCAGAAAACCGTCAGGAAAAAGATGATTGATATCAGACTTGTCCGTTTCATAGCTTTTAATATTATCTGTTTAAAAGAACAATGTTGATATGCAAAACTCATACCAGATTATAATTGTGTTTGCCAAAGATCCGTCGGCTGAAGCCGACGGCAAGCGAAGGCAAGCGA
>Ga0105102_10000688_pt1 | contig 10432 bp, 10 predicted proteins | sample PPLLaktember2015_FD_87032 | JGI IMG/M metagenome (GOLD analysis project Ga0105102, IMG submission 87032) | Freshwater sediment microbial communities from Prairie Pothole Lake near Jamestown, North Dakota, USA - PPLs Lake P7 Core (6) Depth... | ecosystem: Environmental > Aquatic > Freshwater >...
AGCGGGTGGCCATGACCCAGCGCTTCGACGCCATCATCTGCCTGGGGGCCGTGATCCGCGGGGCGACGCCGCACTTCGACTTCGTGGCAGCCGAGGCCTCCAAAGGCATCGCCCATGTGATGATGGAGACAGGACTGCCGGTGATCTTCGGGGTGATCACGGTGGACACCATTGAACAGGCCATCGAGCGCGCCGGCACCAAACTGGACAACAAAGGCTTCTCCGCGGCCATGGCGGCCGTGGAAATGGTCAGTCTCTTCCGGGCGGTGTGATAGGCGTATGGGCGCCAGGCGCAAGGCGCGCGAGACGGCCATGCAGGCCCTTTTTTTTATGGACGAACGCCGGGACTTCTCGGATGAGATGTTCGAACGGTTCTGTGCGAATTTCGCTCCCAAACCGGACGTGCGCGCCTACTTCCTGCGTCTGGTGCAGGGCGTGCTGAAATGCAGGGCCGACCTGGATGCGCTGATCGAGCGTTTCTCCGAGAACTGGAGCTTGAGCCGCATGTCGGGCATCGACCGCAACCTGATGCGCATCGCCGTATTCGAAATAGTGTGTTGCCGGGACATCCCGGCCAAGGTGAGCATCAACGAGGCGGTGGACATCGGCAAGAAATTCGGGAGCGAGGATTCCGGAGCGTTCATCAACGGGATCGTGGACAGCATCCGGGCGGCGCTTGAAAAAGGGGACATCCAGCCCTTCATTTCCGCGACGGAGGAGCCGATTCTAAACACCTAAGAAACTAAATACCCAGATAACAACTACCGAGGTTCATTATGATCATCAAGAAACTGGCGGTGGGGCCGATCATGGCCAACTGCTTTATCGTCGGATGTAATCAGACACGCGAAGCGGCGGTGATCGACCCGGGCGACGAGGCGGATCGGATCCTCCTTGCCCTGGCCGAGTTGAAGCTGACCGTCAAGCAGATCATCAACACTCACGGGCACTTCGACCATGTCGGGGCGAACAAGCGCATGAGGGCGGCGACCGGAGCGCCGATTCTGATTCATGCCCTGGATGCGCCGATGCTTAGCACGCTCGCCCGCAGTGCGGCGGCCTGGGGAATGTCGGCCGAGAACTCTCCAGCCCCGGACCGTTTTCTCGAAGAAGGTGATACTATCGAAGTCGGCTCGATCCGGTTCAGGATCATCCACACCCCCGGGCATACCCCCGGGGGCGTTTCCCTATTTGCGGACGGCCGCCTGTTCGTGGGCGATACGCTGTTCGCGGGTTCGGTGGGCCGGACGGACTTTCCGGGCGGTGACTTCGAGGTTCTGAAATCCAGCATTCAGAAAAAGCTCTTCATCTTGGGCGATGAAGTGCAAGTCTTCACCGGCCACGGGCCGGAGACCACCATCGGCGAGGAAAAACGGCACAATCCATTTGTCGGATTGGGCGGGAGGGGCTGAAAAGCAATAGGTCCTATGGGTCCTATAGGACCTATTTTCCGCTCGCCTCAATCGACAACGGTTTCGCCGCCGGGCCCAGAAACCATCTTTGCCAGGACGGTGTCCAGCTCCTGACGCTTGAGGATGTCATAGTAGATCATGATGTGTTTGACATAAGCGACGGTGATATCCCCGCGGCAAAACCCGTGTTCGGCTTCCTGATAGTATTTGCGAAAGCGCAGCAGGGGCAGGCTCTTGGCCAGTGACTCCCAACGGCTGGGGTCAAGTCCCATTTTCGAAGCGAGCCGCCGGGCATCCTGGATGTGCCCCGGGCCGGCATTGTAGGCCGCCAGCGAGGTCAACAGCCGATCATCCTCATCCATCCCCTCGAACTGGTCATAGATCCATTTCAGGTATTGGACCCCGGCTTTGATATTTGCGACCGGATCGAGCAGATCGGTGGCTTTTAGGCTGCGTCCGGTGGCCGGCAGCACCTGCAGCAGGCCCTGGGCATCGTTGGCGCCGCGTGCCAGGGGGTCCAGATGGGACTCCCGGTAGGCCTGGGCAGCGATCAAGCACCAGTCGAATCCGTTCCGTAAGGCCGCATCCTTGATGAAAGGCCGGTAGCGAGGTAGGCGCGTGCGCATGCGTTCATGAAACATCTTCAAGTCGATGTAATCAAAGTCGCCGATATTCCAATGGTATTTTTCGTAAATATCTTCCAGGCGGCCGGTTTGGCGCATGACCTGGAAAAACCCGTTGATTCTTTCAAGCAGCCGCCGGGCATCGTGGCGCACGGCCCAGCCGAGCGGGATGGTATCGCGGCTGATGGGCCGGACGGCCGCCGATGGATAATACCGCCGGATCATCAGGGCGACGTTGCTGTTGGCGACGGTGAAATCGGCTTCGCCCCGCACCACCTGCTGGATCAACTGGTCCTCGACCAGGTTGTCATGGACGCGGATGGCGACATCGATGCCCTGGCTCCTCAGTTCCTCCAGCCGCTCGTGATGCGCCGAGCCGCGACCGACATCGACTGTCTTGCCGGCAAGATCCTGGAGCGCGGTGATGGGCGCCAGACGGCGGTGTGAAATGAGGTGCGGCTGCACCTCGCGGTAGCCATCGGAAAATGCGACCCGGCGGGCACGGGCCCGCGTGATCTCAACCCCTGCGGCAATCACATCCCCCTGTCCGCGGTCCAGCGCCGTCAGCATCTCCTCCCACGTACGGCATGGCACGACCCGCAGCCGAACGCCGATGCGGTCGGCGAACTCCCTGGCCAGCTCGTAATCGAAGCCGCGGGACTCGTTGCGATAGACATAGTAGCTATGCGGCGAACTGCCCATAATAACGCGCAACTCGCCGGCCGCCAGGACCCGATCCAAACTGAGATCCTGAAAACCGTCTGCCGGAAACGAACCGGCGTGAAACGTGGCAACCGCTCCGGCCGCCATTAAAACGGTCGGCACTCCAATCCGTAACACTCTATTTCGTTTAATTATTTTTCGCATAATCGGGTTTTGCTCCTTTGCAGTTGGCACCCCTCGCAATCAACCGATTGCTAAAAGGCACCGAGCTGGCAGGGCTTAATCTTGATACCCAGGGCCTCGCAGGCGGCGCTGACCCCCATACGCGGCATCTTAAAAGCCTGTGCCAGGTCCCAGGCAGTCCGGCATGGAAGCCGCCCGTTTTCCAACCCGCGCCGGATGGCTTCTTCAAGGCCGGGATCAACCGCCAAGGCGGCTTTGACGATTTTTTTCTCGGGGGTGTAGCCGAAAAGCCCCATTTGGCACTTGGCCAAACGGATGGAGAGCAGATCCGCGGCTTCGCCGATGGCAGACGGCGGCTTATGAAGCTCATCGGCGAGCCGGAAAGCCACTGCACAGGCCAGTTCGCCTTTTCCCGCATTTCGCTCTAGGGACTCGCGGATGACCGGATCGATCTGCTCCGGGTTGCGCTGGCTGTGTTTGGAGGCAAAAGGTCTCTTTGCTTTTTCGGTCATGGGCAACTCCTCGCTTGATGTCGGCTAACGTGTCTGATAAATGACGATTTCAGATGCTCAGCTTACTCTTTACACCCAGCTCAGATCGCATTACATAACTGGAGCTTGGAAGATGCGACGGGGGTGATGATCTATCTGAACCGCAGTGGACCGCCGGAGGAAAACCTTTTCGCGGACCATACCACAGACGGGGAGGGGGTGGCAACCCCGGACACAAAATCAGCGCGCTTCAGAGCGAGATTGATCTCAGGCAGGCGATGATCCAGCGACGAATGACACGGCAGATCAGGGTCGGCGGCGTTCCCATCGGGGGAGGTGCTCCGATTCCGGTACAGTCCATGACCAACACACCGACCCAGGATGTGTCCGCGACGGTCGCTCAGATCCGGCGGTTGGAGGAGGCGGGTTGCGACATCGTACGCGTAGCGGTGCCGGATGCAGCTGCTGCTCAGGCGATCGGCGCCATCAAGGCGCGGATCCGGATCCCGGTTATCGCCGATGTTCATTTCGATCACCGCCTGGCCATCGCTGCGGCGCGTTCGGGAGCCGACGGGCTGCGGATCAATCCCGGCAACATCGGGGGCTCCAAAAAGGTCAAAGAAGTGGTCGAATGTGCCAGAAACTATGGAATTCCGATCCGCATCGGCGTCAATTCAGGCTCGCTTGAAAAGGACCTGCTCAACAAATACAATGGCGCCACTCCAGAGGGCATGGTGGCTAGCGCCCTGCGGCATGTCGAGTTGCTGCGCGCGCTGGATTTTCATGATATCAAGGTATCGTTGAAAGCCTCGGACGTGCGGCGCACGGTGGCCGCCTACCGCCAGCTGTCCGCCGTGACCGATCTGCCGCTGCATCTCGGGGTGACCGAAGCCGGCACGCTTTTTTCCGGCCTCATCAAGTCCGCCCTGGGTATCGGGACGCTGCTGGCCGAGGGCATCGGCGACACGCTGCGGGTTTCGCTGACCCGGGACCCGGTCGAAGAAGTGCGGGCCGGGTACGAGATTCTGGCGGCCCTGGATATCCGGCGACGGGGTCCTGAAATCATCGCCTGCCCCACCTGCGGCCGCACCCGGATCGACCTGTTTGGAATCGTGGAGCAGGTCGAGAAGGCCCTCACGGCCAGCAGGGCTCCGATCAAAATCGCCGTAATGGGCTGCGTCGTCAACGGTCCGGGCGAAGCCCGCGAGGCCGACATTGGGATTGCGGGGGGAGACGGCATCGGGGCTCTTTTTCGGAAAGGCAAGGTGATCCGGACGTTTCCCGAAGAACAACTGGTAGAGGTATTGCTAAAAGAGGTGGCGAAGTTGGAAAAACGCCGCCGGCCGAAGGCCGACGGCTTGAAAAGCGGTGCATCTGCCGCCGGCAGACGCTCAACGCTCACAGAGAGGACATTCAAAAATAATGGGTAAGCAGCCGAAATCCGCCATATCGCCGACACGAAATGAAGACTATCCGGAATGGTACCAGCAGGTGATCAAAGCCTCCGACTTGGCCGAGCGATCGCCGGTGAGAGGCTGCATGGTGATCAAGCCCTGGGGCTACGCTATTTGGGAAAACATCATGCAGGCCATGGACGCCATGTTCAAGGAATCGGGAGTTAAAAACGCTTATTTCCCGCTCTTCATCCCGCTCAGCTTCATGCAGAAAGAGGCGGACCATGTCGAGGGGTTTGCCAAGGAGTGTGCGGTCGTGACCCACCATCGGCTGGAGAAGAACGAACGCGGCGAGCTCGTTCCGGCCGGGGCGCTGGCCGAGCCGCTGGTGGTCCGGCCCACCTCCGAGACCATTATCGCCGATGCATTTTCGAAATGGATCAGCAGCTACCGGGATCTGCCGGTCGTGCTCAACCAGTGGGGCAACGTGGTGCGCTGGGAGATGCGCACGCGCATCTTCCTGCGCACCAGTGAGTTTTTATGGCAGGAGGGCCACACGGCGCATGCCAGCCGCGAAGAGGCGTGGGAGCGCACCATGATGATGCTCGACATTTATGCCCGCCTGGCCGAGGAGTACTTGGCGATGCCGGTCTTCAAAGGCCGCAAGACCGCGGCCGAGCGTTTTCCGGGAGCGGTGGACACCCTTTGCATCGAGGCCATGATGCAGGATCGCAAGGCGCTTCAGGCCGGGACCTCCCACTTTCTGGGCCAGAACTTCGCGCGGGCCTCCGAAATCAAATTCCAATCGGCTGCGGAGCGCGAGGAATACGTATGGACCACTTCCTGGGGCGCATCCACCCGCCTGATCGGAGGGGTGATCATGACCCACGGGGATGACGACGGCATCATTCTGCCGCCGCGGGTGGCTTCCGCGCAGGTCGTTCTGTTGCCTATTTTTAAAAAGGAGGAGGAACGCCAAGCCGTAATGGCCTATACGGACAGCCTGGCGAAGGAGCTGAAAGCCGTGCGGTACAACGACCGGCCGATTACGGTCGAGGTCGACGCGCGGGACATCGGCGGGGCCAGAGGCTGGGAGTGGATCAAGAAGGGCATCCCCCTGCGCATCGAAATCGGCGCCCGGGAGATCAAAGAGAATGCCGTATTCCTGGGGCGGCGGGACAAGCCGCACCGCGAGCGGGCCTCGCTGAAGCGGGAGGCGTTCATAGCCGAAATTTCCGGGATTTTGGACGACATCCAGAACAATCTGTTTGCGCGCGCACTCAGCTATCGCACCGAAAACACCGTGACGATCGAGGACAAAGGCGATTTCTATGATTATTTCACGCCTCGCAACCTCGAGAAACCTGAAATCCACGGTGGCTTTGCGCTGTCCGACTGGTGCGGCGACCCCGACTGCGAGGCCCGCATCAAGGAGGATCTGACGGTGACCATCCGCTGCCTGCCCCTCGACGCCAAGGAGCCGGCCGGCCGGTGCATCAGCTGCGGCAAGCCCGGTCAGCATCGAGCCGTGTTCGCGAAGGCCTACTAAAGAGACATGATCCGGATCAACAACATCCTCGACAAGCTCTCCGACGGTTGTCCGGGTGCGGATTTGGATGTGGTTGAACGTGCCTATGTCTATTCCGCACAGGTTCACGCCGGGCAAGTGCGGCTTTCCGGCGAGCCTTATCTGTTGCACCCTCTGGAGGTGGCCAACATCCTGGCGGATATGCGGCTGGATCCCGTCAGCGTGGCGTCGGGCCTGCTGCATGACGTACTCGAAGACACGCGCGCCCAACCCGAGGACGTGGAAGTGCTTTTCGGTCCGGACGTGCTGCGCATCGTCTCGGGCGTTACCAAGCTGAGCCTAATGCCGACCTCCAGCTCGCAGGAGCGGCAGGCCGAGAACATCCGCAAGATGTTTCTGGCCATGGCCGACGACATCCGCGTGATTCTCATCAAGCTCGCCGATCGCCTGCACAACATGCGCACCCTTCGTTTCCATTCGTCGGAAAAGCGCAAAGCCATCGCGCGGGAGACCTTGGACATCTACGCACCGCTTGCGGCCCGCCTCGGCATTTACTGGATCAAGAACGAGCTGGAGGAAAATTCTTTCAAGTATCTGAATCCGGAAGAATACGCCCGCATCGAGCTGCTCGTGGCCAAGTCCAAAACCGAGCGCGAGCAGTACATCGAGACCGTCAAGGCCACGATCCGCGCCAAACTGGAGGAAGCCAACCTGAAGGCCGAGGTTTTAGGCCGCAGCAAGAATTTTTTCAGCATCTACTCGAAGATGAAGACCCAGAACCTCACCTTTGAGCAGATTTACGATCTCATCGCCTTTCGCATCATTCTGGACACTCTGCCGCAGTGTTACGAAGCGCTGGGGTTGATCCACTCCATGTGGAAACCCATCGACTACAAGTTCAAGGACTATATCGGGCGGCCTAAGCCCAATATGTATCAGTCGCTGCACACGACCGTCATCGGCCCCGTCGGCGAGCGCATAGAGATCCAGATCCGGACCTTGGAGATGGACCGCGTGGCCAAGTCCGGGATCGCCGCGCATTGGAGCTACAAGGAAGGCCGACGCATCGACGAGAACATCAGCAGAAAATTCGCCTGGATTCAGGACATGGTCGAGAACCAGGAAACCTTTCGGGACCCCGGCGAATTTCTTGAAAACGTGCGCCTCGACCTTTTTCCCGACGAGGTCTACGTCTTCACGCCCAAGGGGGATATTCGGTCCCTGCCGAAGGGATCCACACCGGTGGATTTTGCCTACCTCATCCACACGGAAATCGGGCATAAATGCGTTGGTGCCAAGGTCAACGGCCAAATGGTCAGCCTGCCCTACGAGCTTCAGACCGGCGACATCGTCGAAGTCATCACGTCGAAAAACCACACCCCGAGCAAGGACTGGCTCAAGTTCGTCAAGACCATCAAGGCGCGTGCCAAGATCCGGCAGTGGGTCAAGACCCAGGAAAAAGAGCGCAGCATCAGCCTGGGGCGGGAGATGCTGGACAAGGCCTTCCGCAAGGAACGGCTGAACTTCGTCACGTTGTCCAAAACGGAAAAAATGAACGAGGTGGTGGCTTCGCTGGGGGTGAAGAATCTCGACGATCTGATCGCCAACGTCGGCTATGGAAAGGTGACGCCCCTTCAGGTGCTCCGGCCGTTCACGGCCAAGCCGGTATCGCCGGACAGCCGGGAGTCGATCCTGGAAAAATTGATGAGCCGGGTGCGCAAGAAAAAGCCTCGAGCGGGGGTGCTCGTCAAGGGCCTTGAGGACATTTTAATCAAGTTCGGCAGATGCTGCCAGCCGGTGCCGGGAGACCCGATCATCGGCTATATCACCCAGGGCTACGGGGTGACGGTTCACCGGGCGAGCTGTGTGAACGCGTTGCGCAGTAGCCCGGAGCGGCAGATTGAAGTCGAATGGAACACCGATTCGGCCGAATCCTACCCCGTCAAAATCCAGATTGTTTCGTATGACCGAATGGGGTTATTGGCTGATCTGGTGGGCAGCATCAGCAAGTTGGGAGCCAACATCCTCAACGCCAGTTCGGACACCAAGGAAAACAAAACGGTGGAAAGCCTTTTCACCATCGGCGTTGCGGACACCGGACATCTCGATAAGATCCTCGTCGCCATTCGGATGGTTAAGCAGGTTCAGTACGCCAAACGGGTCGGATAGCCCCATGATACCGGCTGCCCCCGCCCCGCCGAATCTCAGCTCGAGTTAGGCGTGTTGACTGGCCGGTGTAATAATTACGGTGCCTTCTGAACACGGCCGGACTTCAGGCAGGCCGTGCAGACGACCAGCGACTTGGCGTGGCCGCCTTCGATGGCTCGCACACGCTGGAGGTTGGGGTTGAAACGGCGTTTGGTGACGTTGTGGGCATGGCTGATATGGCTGCCCACCATTGGTTTTTTGCCGCAGATTTCACACATCTTGGACACGGTTAACACCCTCCTGACTATCAACGCCGCTGCATAACATCCAATTTCTGCTTTACCGATAGTTTAGAAATGTTTTTAATACACCAAGTGGACGATGGAATCAATAGAATTTATTACGACAAGCACGTGCACCGTCCGCCGATAGGTGCTGCTTTCAATAAAAGGTTATCCGTTATCGGGGAGGATCAGCGATGGTTCACGGGTAGGGGCGTCGGCCCCGTCTTTCGATAGAGGCGTTTCTTCGGCAATCTTTTTTTCGCAGGCTGCGATCAGGCTGAGGGCCGGCTGATGATAGCCGACATCCGGGTAATCGGACACCACCGTACGGAAACGGGTCAGGGCGGCCTTGAAATGCTTGCTCTTGAAATAGAACTCGCCGACGATAAACTCGTGGCCAGATAGGCTCTTATAACACGCCACCATGTGCTCCGCGGCGCTGCGGGAATAAGGATCGTTCGGGAACTGCTTCTGAAGCCGGGTAAATGCTTCGAGTGCTTTGCGGGCTGCGGTTTGGTCCCGATCGGGAGTGGTTACACGGTCAAAATGGCAACGCCCGATCTGATAAATCACATAGGGGATCGCCTCGTTGCGCGGGTGCAGCTTCTCGAACTCCTCGTAAGCGAATAGGGCATCCTCGTACTGCTCCAGCAGATAGTGGGCGTCCCCCAGTTTCAGCTCGGCCAGCATGGCATATCGGGAAAACGGATAGATGTCCTTGAGTCGCTGGAAGTGTTCGATCGCTTTGTGATAGTTCCCGTTATCGAACTGATCCATCCCGTTGATTGCCAGTTCCTCGGCGGTGAGATTCTCCTCGGCTCCCCAGAATAGGGTGACAAAAGAAGTTTTAAAATCGGCGGCGGTCTCCTTGATGGTGCTGCAGCCGGTGCTCAGCAGGGCGATCAGCACGGCCATGACCGAGAGCCGAGAGATAGTGGCTTTCATCATCATTCAGCTTCACTGCGGAATTTAACAAGGTGTCGGACGCCGGCGATGCAACCGATTTCCATCAGAAATTCACTTGGGCGCCGCATTGCCGCCCCGTTGACGGGGCGGCCCTGCGGTCGGCTCGGCAGCGGGCCTCCGGGGGTCGAGCCTACACCAACTTGGTGAGAGCTTCCTCCAGTTTTGACTTGGCCACCATTCCGGTGATCTGGTTGGCCACGTTGCCCGCCTTGAAAAAAATCAGGGTGGGAATCGCCTTGATTCCGTATTTTGCCGGGGTGACGGGATTGTTGTCGACATTGCATTTGGCGAACTTGATCTTGTCGCCATAGCTTTTGGAGAGTTCTTCAACGAGCGGAGCAATTGCCTTGCAGGGTCCGCACCACGGCGCCCAGAAATCGACCAAAACCGGTTTATCGCTTTTCAGCACTTCCGCTTCGAAATTGCCGTCTTCAACTTCCAGCATGCCTTCCGCCATTTTCCCGAATTCCTTTCTTGAAAATTAAACACGGGGTGATAATAGAGTCAAAGCCAATCGATGTCAACCCAGACGCCACTGCGGGACATCTGGTAATAGGTGCATGGAGACCGGTCGATTCGTAACAGGGCTGAACGGGGCGGATGCGATTTCGTCAGCAGCCACCGGTCGGCGGGGAGGCGCATATGAAGAAAAAAATTCGAGTCGGGGCATTGATTTCGGGGGGAGGGACCAACCTTCAGGCGATCATTGATGCCAGCCGCGCGGGTGCGATCGATGCCGA
>Ga0105102_10000695_pt1 | contig 10386 bp, 8 predicted proteins | sample PPLLaktember2015_FD_87032 | JGI IMG/M metagenome (GOLD analysis project Ga0105102, IMG submission 87032) | Freshwater sediment microbial communities from Prairie Pothole Lake near Jamestown, North Dakota, USA - PPLs Lake P7 Core (6) Depth... | ecosystem: Environmental > Aquatic > Freshwater >...
AGTCCCCATACTCGGCAGTGACCGGAATATGCCCAATGCATCGGCAGAAGGTATTACGATCATCAACTTCGGGATGGGTAGTCCCAATGCCGCCACCATCATGGACCTGCTGAGCGCTGTTTCTCCCCATGCCGTGCTCTTCATCGGGAAATGCGGAGGACTGAAACCCAAGAACAAACTGGGAGATCTGATACTCCCCATTGCCGCCATCCGGAGCGACGGAACTTCCAACGACTATCTTCCCCCGGAAATACCTGCGTTGCCGGCCTTTAACCTGCAGCGTGCGGTATCGCATGTTATCCGCAACAAACAACTCGATTACTGGACCGGTACCGTATTTACCACCAACAAGCGGGTTTGGGAATACGATGAACGGTTTAAAAAGTACCTGGAAAAAACCAGGGCTATGGCCATCGACATGGAAACAGCCACCATTTTCGTAGTCGGTTTTGCCAATTCCATCCCGTCGGGAGCCCTTCTCCTCGTCTCTGACCAGCCCATGATTTCCACCGGCGTTAAAACCGAAGCCAGCGACAAGAAAGTGACCACCCTTTACGTGGAGAACCACCTGAATGTCGGCATTGAATCGCTCCTCGAAATAAAAAACAACGGTCAATCGGTCAAACACCTGAAATTCTGACATGGATAGCGACCAGATCATCAATAATCTCAAGAAAAAGATCTATCACCCCGTCTATTTCCTTTGCGGGGAGGAACCTTATTATATTGATGCTGTTTCAGATTACATTGAAGAGCATGTGTTGACCCCTGAGGAGAAAAGCTTTAACTTCAGTTTGTATTACGGTAAAGACACAGAACTTCGAACCGTTCTGGAAGCCTGCCGGCGTTATCCCATGATGGCCAGCTACCAGGTGGTGATTGTCAGGGAGGCTCAGGCCTGGAAAGACAAGGAACTGGAACTGCTGGTCAGGTACCTCGCATCGCCCACCCCTTCTACCCTGCTGGTCATTTGTTACAAGTATTCCAAGCCCGACGGGCGGACTGAAACGGGGAAGGTTATCCGGGCGAAAACGGTTTTTCTGGAAACAACCGCTCTGAAGGACTATCAGCTTCCTTCCTGGATTGAAAATGCAGTCACTTCCCGCGGCTACTCCCTGACCCAGCAGGGGGCCCAGTTACTGGCCGACTACCTGGGCAATGACCTGTCCAAAATCATTAATGAGCTCAAAAAACTCTTTATTTCCCTCCCCCCGGGTAGCAGGATCACTCCGGATGATATCCAGAAGAACATCGGGATAAGCAAGGAGTACAACAACTTTGAACTGACAGAAGCGCTGGGGGAAAAGGATGTCCTGAAGGCCAACAGGATCATCAGCCATTTTGCGGCCAATCCCAATGACAATCCCATCCAGCCCATAATCGGAGCCCTGTTCGGTTATTTCCTGAAACTGCTGAAATACCATGCTCTCCCGGAGAAATCATTTGAGGCGGCAGGTGCGGTTTTCGGGGTTGCCCGCTACCCCAACCTCGTCAAAAGATACCTCGAAATCGCCAGGCGCTACGACATGAGGAAGGTGAGAGAAATCATCAGCCTGATCAGGGAGTACGACATGAAAAGCAAAGGGCTGGAATCGGCCAGCGGCGTTTCACAGGGCGACCTGTTAAAAGAATTGGTTTACAAAATATTACACTGATATGCTTACCTGGATATTGATCGGAATAACCTCAGTCGTCTCCTACCTGGCCTTCAACAACCAGGAACTTATGGATAAGCTGCAGTTCAATGCGGCGAAAGTTGTTCATCAGAAACAATACTACCGGCTGTTCAGTCATGCGTTTGTTCATGCAGGATGGACCCATCTGCTGGTGAATATGCTGGTGCTTTTTTTCTTCGGAAGACCGGTTGAAGGGTTTCTTTCCTATTATTTCGGCAACACGTCGATTGTTTTTTTCCTGCTGCTCTATTTTGGGGGGATTTTGGTATCCAATCTGAATGCGATCCTTAAACACCGTGACAATTACTACTACAATGCCGTGGGGGCTTCCGGGGCTGTTTCTGCTGTTTTGTTCACGTTCATTTTTCTGAATCCCTGGGAAAAACTCTATTTTTTCGGACTTCTGCCCATTCCCGGGATCCTTTTCGCCGGTGGGTATCTTGCTTATTCCTGGTACATGAGCAAACAGGAATCTGACCATATTGCCCACGATGCCCATTTTCTGGGGGCACTCTTCGGGTTTATCTTTCCTGTGCTGCTGAAGCCCTCCCTTTTCCAGCATTTCATCAGTGAATTGTTTTTCCGGTAGTGAACCCTGTTGATGGAATATCTGCTTCATAACGGGAAAATCGTTCGGGAAAGTGAATTCCATCCCGGTTCCCTCTGGAGGGACAATCTCTTACAGGTAAAGCTGGATCTGTGGTTTGCCCATGGTGAGCTTCCCCTGTTCCGTGAGCAGATGGAGAAACTCTCTGCCATGCTGAAGCAGCTGGCCTGGCCCGGGAACCCCGGAGCTGCAGATCAGCAGGAACTACTCCGGCTGATCAAACGACTGATAAACAAGAATAAAGCATTTATGGGGGGATGGGTTAACTGCCGCTTTCTGTTCCCGGATGGCAAACTGCAATGGGTCATTACCGTCAAACCTCATCCCGAGCGCTTGTTCCCCCTCGACATGAACGGGAAGATGGGCGCCATCTCTCCTTTTGCCAAAGCCAGCGGGGCTTCCCTGGCTCCTTTCTCCTTTTTTTCCGAACCATTATGGAAGACGGAAAAACTGAGATCACCCCATACCGAGGGCATATTTCTGAACGACAAAGGATTTGTTACCGAGGCCGATAACGCCAATCTTTTTTTTATCCGTAAAGATGTGATGATCACCCCGTCGCCGGAAACCGGCTGCTTTATTGACATCATGCGGAGTTATATCCTGAAAACAGGAACCAGGATGGGGTTCAGGGTGCAGGAATCGGCGGTAAAACCAGAAGAAATGACCGGCATGGAAGAAATATTCACTGTGTCGGAAGGCAATGGATTCAGATGGCTGAGGGGAATCGGGGAAAAACGGTACATGAAAACAGCCACAGAATTGATCTGGCGTCAGGTTATCATCAGTTGCTTTTCAGGAGTCAGTTAAGGGAAGGATTCTCCGGAAAATTTACCCACATGGAATATTGTTTTCCCACTTTCCGCACAAAACTCACCCATGCATCGGTGCCAAGGTCTTTCAGCAGGATATTGGCTTCAACATCATCCACCAGCCAGGAGTTTTCCTTGATTTCCCTTTCAAGCTGACCCGCGTCCCATCCGGAATAGCCAAGAAAGAAGCGGATTTCCCCCGGGTGAATGATCCCCAGGTTGACCAGTCTTTTCATTTCCTCAAAATCACCTCCCCAGTGAATGTCACCGATCACCGGTATGCTGCCCGGAATCAGATCGGCACGGTTGTGTATGAAATAGATGGAATCGGTAGAAACCGGCCCTCCGATGTAGACATCTGCTTCAAAATCATCAAACCCGGTGATGTAATCCTGAATCTGGAACTCCACCTTTTTATTGAGAATAAATCCGACACTGCCCTTTTTCCCGAAGGCTGCCAGCAAAATGATCGACCGGTTAAAATAGTTTCCGGGAAGAAAAGGTTCTGATATCAGTATCCTTCCCTTTTTAGGCACCACATTGTTGGTCTGGATCTTGAATATGTCCGGATTAAATTGCATAACTTTTGAAAGGCTATTTTTCAATAACAAGGAACAGCTCCTCGTCCGGTTTTGTCATATGATACTGCTCCCTGGCATACTTCTCAAGGTTCCGGTTTCCGGAACGCAATTCTTCCAGCTTCCGTTTATCGGCTTCAATTTTCTCCCGGTAAAAAACCCGCTGTTCCTTAAGCGCTTTCAGCCGTTGTTTATTCCGGTGGTGAGCCATCAGGTTGTTCTCATCGAGAAAGAGGATCCAGGCGAGAAAAATCAATATGACCACCGCATATTTGTTGCGCAGGAACTTTACTCTCCCGACCCTGGCCAGGAGTTCCCTGATCTTGTCCTTTATCCGTTGCATCATGATTTCGCTAAATTACAAAAAAAAAGCAGAAATCAAAACCCTGATTTCTGCTTTTAACATTTATATTTCAACCCCTATTTATCCTCCTGGAAATTAGGATAGAGGTAGTTATGTGGCGGATTGAAATTCTCTTTGATGGTTCTGATGTTGACCCATCGCAACAGGTTGAAAACCGAACCGGCCTTGTCATTGGTTCCCGAACCTCTGGCTCCTCCGAAGGGTTGCTGACCGACCACCGCTCCGGTTGGCTTGTCATTAATGTAGAAATTTCCGGCGGCATTTTCCAGTACGTGACTGTATTTCTCAATGTTGTGCCTGTTCTGTGAAAAGATGGCCCCTGTGAGTGCATAGATGGAGGTACGGTCAAGCAGGGCCAGCGTTTCGTCTGTTTTCTCATCCTCATAAACATAAACCGTCAGCACAGGGCCGAACAACTCCTCTTCCATGGTGATGTAATCGGGTTTAAAGGCCTGAATCACGGTAGGTTCAATAAAGTAGCCCTTTGATTTGTCGCAATGACCGCCAAAAATTACCGCTGCATCCTGATCATTTTTAGCATTTTCGATGGAACCGGCCAATTTATCGAAAGAACTTTCATCAATCACGGCATTCACAAAATTGGTGAAGTCTTCGGGAGGTCCCATTTTCACTGTTGCGAGCTCCCTGCCCAGCCGTTCTTTTACGTCAGCCCAGATGCTGGCGGGAATATACGCCCGGGAAGCAGCTGAACATTTCTGTCCCTGGTATTCAAAAGCGCCCCTCACCATGGCAACGGCCAGGGCCTGATGATCAGCGGTGGAATCGGCAAAAATAAAATCCTTGCCACCGGTCTCCCCGACAATCCGTGGGTACGATTTGTATTTGTATATGTTCTCCCCGATCTTTTTCCATACCGACTGGAAAACACCCGTGGAACCGGTAAAGTGGATCCCGGCAAAATCGGGGTGCTGAAGCACCACATCGGCGGCGGCAGGACCGGAAACAAAAACCAGGTTAATCACTCCGTCGGGAAGCCCGGCTTCGCGGAAAATCTCCATGATAACCCCTGCTGAATAGACTGCCGATTTTGAAGGTTTCCAAACCACGACATTTCCCATCAGGGCAGGAGCAGCCGGAAGGTTACCGGCAATGGAAGTGAAATTAAAAGGTGTTAATGCGTAAACAAAACCTTCAAGCGGACGGTATTCGTTGTAGTTCCATATTCCTTTCGCCGATTCCGGTTGCATACTGTAAATCCGGGTCATTTCCCGCACTCCGAACCTGAAAAAATCGGCCATTTCACAGGCGCTGTCGATCTCTGCCTGATAGGCATTTTTGGATTGTCCCAGCATGGTGGCTGCATTCATTTTAGCCCTGAAGGGTCCTGCCAGCAGGTCGGCGGCCTTGAGAAACACCGATGCCCGGTGGTGCCAGGACAATGCTTCCCATGACTTTTTTGCCGCAAGGGCTGCATCGATGGCCAGTCTTACATGAGCCGCATCTCCCTGGTGGTAATACCCCAGCGTATGCTCAATCTCATGCGGGGGGAAAATCCTCTCCAACTTCCCTGATTTGACCTCTTTTCCCCCGATGATCATCGGCATTTCACATACTTGATTCCTTAACTCACTTAACATGGCTTGCAATTCAGCCCTCTCCCTGCTCCCCGGAGCATAGGTAAGAATCGGTTCATTCACCGCAACTGGTACATTGAAAAATCCTTTAACCATAACCTTATTTTTTTTCTTAACGGGAGCAAAAGTATATGGTCCCGTTCAGTAAAAAAATAACAAAAGTCAGGTTAACAGGCTTTAACGCATTTAGACGCCATTTTTAATCCCGGATGAGTATTTTCAACATCTTTTAGCGTATTTTTACGGAACTGATGAAATGGCCGCATTGAAGGATTAAAACTTATCTCCGGTGGACAGGTGGATCAAACATCTGAGCAAGCATGATAACCCTGATGAAGGGGAAAAAGGTTTCGGTGAGGGCTGGTCTTACCCCTTTTTTCTCCTCCTTGCACTTATTATCTCCATCCTTCACCTGATTTATATGGAGATTGCCTTCACCCATCAGGCAAACCCACTTGCAGAGACCACCACCATTCTTATGTTTGCCCTGGCCCTTTTCTTCAATGCCCGCGGAAAAAGGAAACATTCCTTCCTCATGGTCTTTTGGATACCCCTTATTACATGGTCATACTACCAGGCCGACTTCAGTACCATAGCCACCGATGAGACCGCCATCTATTATGTGGTCACCTGGTACCTCGCTGGTTTGTTTGTTTTGGCCGTCTGGGCCCCGTTCAGTCTCTTGTATGTGCTGCTCCTTGCGGCGGGATTGATTTCCATAGGCTTCCATGGTGCGAAAGCAGGGATGATCACCCGTTTTTTATCCCCTGACCAGGTTATAATTTCCAATCCCTACCTGATTCTCACCTTTTTTTTCATCCTGGTCAGCCTCCTCCGGTACAGGGCTGACAAAGCTTACGAATTCTCCTTGAAATGCCTGGAAGAAAAAGAAAAGCGCATCCGTGAGCTGTTCTTTCGGACCAGGAACCCGATAGTCAGAATCAATGCGGCCAGGGATGGGGATGGGAATGTGGTGCGGCTGGAGATAGAACAGGTAAATCCGGCTTTTGAAACTGCCTTTTCAACCTCCGGAGCTGATGCGAAAAACCAGGAACTCCACTTTTATTTTAACCTCCTGTTCAGGAACCAGACCGACTGGAACCTTTTGTTCCTGCAGGATTCAGGCAGGCATCTGGAAATGCAGGTACCCGCTTCCGGAAAATGGTATGCAGTGTACATCATATGGTACGGAAAGACCTCCTGCTATTGTCTGTTTATGGATATCTCTGAGAAAAAAGAGGAGGTGGCCCGACTGACTGAAACAAGAGCCCGGTACATGGCCCTCCTGGAGGCTATCCCCGACATTTTCTTCATCATCGATAAGGACGGAATATTCCAGGATGTGGTTTTTAAGGGACAGGAGAATTTCCTTTCTGAGATGGATGAAGTCATCGGCAATACCATTTTCAGGGTAGGTTTTTCAGAATTGCTGGCCGGGAAGCTCATACAGTGTATCCGGAAATCGATTAAGGAGGATACCCTTGAAACCATCGAGTATTCACTGGATGCCCGCGGAGGCTCGTTGCTCTATGAAATGCGCATCGCCAGACTGGATGAACAGTCGGTGATCTGTATTTCGCGCGACATCACAAGAAGGAAAAGGGCGGAATTTGAACTGGAAGCAGCGCGGAAAAAAGCTGAGGACGCAGATGCCCTGAAGTCCAAATTCCTGGCTAACCTGTCTCACGATATCCGGACACCGGTCGGCGTTTTGGTCGGCCTTTCCAAATTACTGACTGAACCGTCACTCACTGAACCGGTAAAAAGCGAGATGATTCACGACGTACAGCAACAGGGCGACAGTTTGCTTCAGATCATAGAAAACACCATACACTTGTCCAAGATAGAAACCAATACCCTGAATATCAGTACATCCTACACCAACATACACCGTTTACTGCGGGATCTTTATCTCCACTTTTATCCCCTTTTGCCCGATCACCGGGAACTTCAGCTCATTCTGCATACGGAAATTAAGCATGAAGAAGTGGGGTTCGAAACCGATCCGGTACTGTTAAAGGAAATCCTGTTCAAGCTGATTGACAATGCCATCCGGTTTACCGTTTCAGGATCAGTGACCTTTGGCTATTCCACAACGGCAGGAAACAGTGTGGAGTTCTTTGTGTCTGACACAGGCCCGGGAATCCCTGATGAGGAAAAAGAGAATATTTTCCTCCGCTTTTATGTGCTGGAATCCGACCGGAAGTCCCTTAAAAGCGGACCCGGCCTGGGCCTGCCCATTGCACAGCATTTTGCTGCCTTGCTGGGCAGTGACCTGAAGTTGGATTCCCTTCCGGGGAAAGGATCCCGTTTCTGGTTCAGGTTACCCCTAAGAAATCAGAAAGGTTTCCTGAGGGTGATGTAATTTCGGATTTCGGATGTACGATTTCGGATGGAAAATTTCACGCAAAGACGCGAAGACGCAAAGTAAATTCTTTTGTATCCTTTTTTGGTTCATCATGGATTACGTATTTCGAGCATCGGAACCCCGGAACGCACAGCCCGGAACGCGCAGCCCGGAACAGCCAAAGATTTCGGATTTATTCAAGATTCAGATTCAAGATTGAAAAGGTTTCGCGGGTTGATGATGATCAGTATATAAAACTGCTTCCCCCCAGGAATTCCCTCAGGATAGAGGTGGGCGGTATTTCCGTCTCATCCAGTTGTTTGAAATAGCAGAGGAATTTCAGCAGCCGGGTTGCTTCACTGTATTCCTCCTGATTCTCTGTAACTGCCTGAAGAATAGGTTCAGCATACTTTTTCAACACAGCCAGTTCATACAGGGTGGCGGAGTTGAACATCACATCGGCATATTCCTGGAATGGGAATATGTTTCTTTCTTCTCCCCTTCTGACCATAGGCCAACGCCGTATGGTTTCCCGTGCGGGGTAGCCCCTGTATTTACTGTCACGGATCATCCTCCTTATCAATCGGTTATCGGAGGTGGAGATGTAATTTTGCTCATCAATGGAAATTTGGGTCAGCGCCGACAGGAAAACCCGGAAAGATTGCTTCTTGTTCACCTGCGGGAGCAGAGCCGGATTGAGGCAGTGAATCCCCTCAATCATCAGGATTTCCCCATTCGACAGCTTTAACTTCCTTCCATCAAAGAAACGTTCACCGGTCTGAAAACTAAACCGGGGCAGTTCCACCTCTTTCCCCTGAAAAAGTTCCAGTAACTGCTGATTCAGAAAGGCTATATCAATGGCATGGAGACTTTCAAAATCAAATTCGCCATATTCATCTTTGGGAGTCAACTCACGGTTGATAAAATAATCGTCGACCGATATCATGTGCGGCCATCGCCCGTTGACGGCCAGTTGAACCCCCAGCCTTTTGGTGAAGGTGGTTTTCCCGGAAGAGGAAGGACCGGCGATCAATACCACCCTGACCTCCTCCCTGAGGGAATAGATCTGGTTGGCAATCTCGGCTACCTTCTTTTCATGCAAAGCTTCCGAGATTTTGATGATGTCACCTCCTTTCCCTTTGATGATCAGATCATTGAGTTCCGGAATATTGGAAACCTTTAAAATTTCAGCCCAATCCTTATGCTCCTGGAAGACGTCGAACAGCTTATCCTGCTTAAGGGCTTCCATAAGGACATGGTGATTCCGCGGGTTGGGCACCCTGATCAGAATGCCGTCGTAATACTTTTCCAGTCCAAACAGGGTAATGCTCCCGGTGGAAGGCACCAGATGGCCATAAAAGAAGTTGGCCAGGCCATTCATAAAATAGGCAAAACCGTATAGCAATCCCTGCTGTTCTAAAAGATGAGCTTTATTATCCAGCCCCTGCTGCCTGAAAATGTCGACCAGCTCAGATGTTGGCAAACCCATTTTCTCAAAAGGGTAATCGTGGGCTATGATTGTCTTCATCTCCTGCTCAATGGAAAATACGTCCGATTCTGTAATGGGGCTGGTCAGCCCTTCCAGCTCAGCGTAATAACCATTGGAAATGCCGTGACTGATTTTGAGGGTAACCCATGGCATCACCTCCCGGAGGGCTGCATACAGAATGAACATCAGGGAACGCACATACATTCTTCTCCCGTCGGGATGTGTGAAGTCAATAAACTCGATGGTTTTGGGCTTATAAACCATATAGGAAAGCTCTTTCAGCTTGTTGTTCACCATGGCCCCGAGCATCCGGTGTTCCAATTCAATCCCCAAATCATGGGCAATCTCCCCGAGGGTCATGCCAATGGGATAACTTTTTTTGATCTGATTGTTCTTGCAGAAAATATCAATATGTTTCATTTTTATTTCGGATTTCGGATGTACGATTTCGGATTTATTCAAGATTCAAGATTGAGTCTACTCTGAAAAACACTTTTTAGCCACCAAGGCACTAAGACACAAAGTGCCACAAATATTATAATATTCATTATTAATACTTTGTGTATCTTGGTGCCTTTGAGACTTTGTGGCAGATTACAAAGCATCATTTTTCGAAGTGGATTCAAGACTCAAGATTCAAGATTCAAGATTAAAAAGCTCTTCCTTCAGAAACTGCGCGGTGTACGATCCCGGGCAATGCGCCACCTCTTCAGGAGTACCTGCACAGAGGATGTAGCCTCCTTCCCCACCGCCCTCTGGCCCCAGGTCGATAAGGTGGTCGGCGGTTTTGATCACGTCCAGGTTGTGCTCAAGAACGACAACTGTGTTGCCTTTGTCAACAAGTTTTCTGATCACTTCCAGAAATACACGGATGTCTTCAAAATGAAGCCCTGTGGTAGGTTCATCCAGAATGTACAG
>Ga0105102_10000696_pt1 | contig 10382 bp, 11 predicted proteins | sample PPLLaktember2015_FD_87032 | JGI IMG/M metagenome (GOLD analysis project Ga0105102, IMG submission 87032) | Freshwater sediment microbial communities from Prairie Pothole Lake near Jamestown, North Dakota, USA - PPLs Lake P7 Core (6) Depth... | ecosystem: Environmental > Aquatic > Freshwater >...
ACTGAGGTTTTGATTTACAATTTTCAGGCCGCAAAATAGCATATTTTCCCGAGAGATGAAGAGATTAACAAAGCATTAACAAGTGAAGAAGGCTGGCATAGAGGATAGTATAGGTCACCGCTATAGCACCAGGGAACATGGAAAGATTTTCATCTGTGACCTTCAGTGGATTAATCTTCAATTATGCAAATCCAGTTTGGTTAAGGGACTCCTAATTGTTGCGAATTAAAGAAAAATTCCATATCTTAGTTAGAAAATTTTTGGAAATAATCCATAAAATGTTCAATTACCAGCATTTGGTCATAATTACGATAGTTCTCATCTTTTTCACGGGATATCATTTTCTGGCATATAACAAGAAAATAATATCTTATTTACAAAAAGGGATGAGTGAAGAAACAATGATTTTTTCCATTTTCTATTACAGAAAGATGACAGGCTTCCTGTTTCTGGGTATACTGCCTTTTTTAGTCTTCAACTGGATTCATCCAGAATTATTCACACTCATTGGGTGGGATTTCCAGCTAAAATCAAAGAACTGGATTGCATTGTTTTTACTCATTCTTCTGGTAATTGCTTTCAATTCATGGGCTGGAAATAAGCCGCATGCATATTTAAAATATCCACAGATGCGTTACTGTGAATGGAATTGGTGCCGGTTTTCCGCAAATATTGCCGGTTGGATTTTATATCTGATTGCCTATGAGTTTCTCTTCAGAGGCATTTTATTCTTTGCATTCCTCGATTCCCTGGGATTATGGCCGGCCATTGCCGTAAATCTTGTGATTTACGCCGGTGTCCACCTTATTCAGGGTATAAGGGAAACCCTGGGTTGCCTGGTCTTCGGAATGGTTCTGTGCCTGCTGGTTTGGAATACCGGATCGTTACTTCCGGCGATTCTCCTCCATGCATCCCTCACTATATCAATGGATGTTTCGGCCATCATTCATAATCCCGGGATGCGATTCACCTTTTCAATTCCTCAGAAATGACAACGAAATACCTCATCACCGGCAGCACAGGATTCATCGGGAAGGAACTTGCAAAGAAAATGGTGTCATATGGATCTGAATTACATTTACTGGTCAGGTCAAAGGCTAAGGCAAGCACCCTGGAACATCCTCTGGTAACCATTTTTACCGGTGACCTTAATGATTATCCTTCTGTTGAAAGGGCGATGACCGGATGTACACATGTATTCCATCTGGCTGCACTGGCAAAAGCACACGCACTGAAGAGCGAATCGTTTGAAGAGATCAATGTAAGGGGTACGGAGAACGTACTAAAAGCTGCCCTCTCCCTGGGGATTAAAAGAGTCGTTTTCACCTCCACTGCCGGGATTTTGCGGCCTTCGGAAGAGGATGAACTGGTCGGTGAAAATTGTGGTGAAGCCGAAGGTCATTTTACAGAATACGCCAGAACAAAGGCCCTGGCCGGACAACTGTGCCGGGAATATGCCGGAAATGGACTCGATGTGGTTATAGTTCTTCCTTCAAGGGTATTTGGCCCCGGGGAATTGAGCGACAGCAATGCGATTACCAAAATCATTAAACGGTATTCAGAACGGAAATGGAGGTGGATACCCGGCAACGGAAAATCAACCGGAAATTATGTCTTTATTGACGATGTCGTCCGTGGCCATTTGTTGGCCATGGAATTTGGAAAGAAAGGGGAAAGCTATATTCTTGGCGGAGAGAACCTTACCTTTGATGAACTGTTTTCCTGTATTCGCCAGGTAACCGGGAAAAACTACCGGATGATTTATCTGCCGTACAGGCTGATGTGGGCAATCGCAGCCCTGATGAACATTTCCGGTAAAATCACAGGAAGACAACCGTTGATAACACCCGGCTGGGTGAAAAGATACCTCCTCCACAGTCAATTGTCGGTGGCGAAAGCACAATCTGAACTGGGGTACAGTGTTACTTCGTTCAGGGATGGGGTAAAAAAAACAGTCTACTGGTTAGGGAGTGTAAATTGGAGTGAACAAGATGGAAAGGACATTTAATCGCTATACTTTAATCACAGGTGCAAGTCAGGGTATTGGCAAAGCACTCGCCCGGGAATGTGCGGGAAGGAAAATGAATCTGTTCCTGGTTTCGCTGCCGGGTACCGGATTGCCGGCATTGGCTGAATCTCTTTCTGAAGAGAACGGGGTCAGGGTGGAGATACTGGAAACAGATCTTATGCAACCGGAATCGCTGCAAATCATTGCATCCAGCTTGATAAACAACGGAATAAGCGTGGATACCCTAATCAATAATGTCGGGGTCGGTTATAACGGGCATTTCCCGAAACTGGAATCAGATAAAATCATCAGGATGATCATGCTGAACATGCAAACCACCACCCTTCTGACCCTGCTGTTGTTGCCGGATATGATCAGTCTGCCCAGGGCCCGGATCATGAACATGTGCAGCATCGCTTCCTGGTTGCCGCTGCCAGGTAAAAGCATCTATTCCGCCACCAAAGCCTATGTTCTTTATTTTTCGGAAGCGCTCCGGCAAGAGTTAAAACACACCGGAATAACAGTAACTTCAGTTAGTCCTTTGGGTGTTCCGACCAATGATCAGGTCAGGGAACGGATCAAATCTTCCGGCATAGTAGCCAGAAAGGCTGTTATGGAACCCGGAGAAATTGCCCGGATCGCGGTCGAGGGCATGGTAAAAGGGGAAAAAACGATCATTCCCGGAAAAATGAACAAGCTGGTATTCACTGTTGCCAACCTGCTTCCTTTCGGATTGGTGATGCAAATGGCCAGAAAGGAAATCATGCGGGTCCCGTCGCCTCCGCTTGGCTCAGGAACCGCCGCTCAGCAACCTGTAATTGAATCTATGAACCCCTGAACACAAAGTCCGGAACCTTCGGAACTCCCGGAACACGAAGTCCGCAACGTGGAACATGAAACCTTGAACCCGCTTGGCAATATTCACCAAATTGCTATTTTTACATTTGATTGGACGGGAATTGTGCAGACTTATTCTGATTCCATGACCAATCTGTTGTGAAGGAATAATTATTCCAGGAATATACCTTCAAATTATTGGCCCCTCCATTAATGGGATTGCGCATCTCTGAAGCTTTTCTTTCTTTACCTTAACGATAAACAATAAGGAACCCCGGCAACACTTGTCCTGAGCGAAGCGATGCACTGAGCTTGCCTAAGTGTCGAAGGTATGACAACCGCATAACCACCTGCTATAATTTCCCTTATCGGATTTTAATAAGGGAATAAGGTTGGTTGATGGTTTTGGAGATTTGTTTTTCTACCAAGGTTTAAAAATCTGACCGGATCATTACTTTCATATTTATGCCTAACAAATTTTTTATCTCATAATGATCATTGAACTGCCGGTTTGAAATCTCCACTTTTAATTTCCGTTCACCAACCCCATAGTCCAAAACCAGCAACGGACCAAAATACTTCTTTGCCTCATCAGTAATTACTCCGTAATGAAGAAGTATTTTACGGACTTTCTCATAAACACTATCCAGTCGTCCCGGCTCAATCAGGTTAAAATCAAGGTCGATAGAAAATCGTGGCAGATCATAAAAAAACATCAGCGCGGTTCCTCCCTTGAAACCTAACCAGTTGGTCAGTTCAATATCAGTGTATATATCTTTCAGGATTTGTACCAGAAAGAATTTGTGCCTGTTGATACTAATCATTTTTAAATAGATTGGTTACACGCTCAGTCAATTTTTTAGAATGATACACGGGTAAAAGACCAAATACAAGCTCTTTTTTCAAAGAATTCAGATTATCAAAATAACTCTCGCCATCGAGATACAATTTGTCCAGTAATGCACGTTCCGGAGTGGCAATATTGACCTGGTTGTCATCGCGTTTAATTCCGGATGTATTTATCAGCAATTCTCCTTTTATCTTCCGGAACCGGTAATTCTGATTTTCAACTTCAATATTCCTGCTCAGATAGCTTATAACGGTTATTCCCGAATCATACTGAAAAACGACTCCGGTCTTTTGAAGCACATATTCTAATGAAATATATGAAGGGGTAAACAGGGAGCAAGCCAGTTCTTCCCTATTATAAGAAGGTTTGGCATATATTCCCTTTCGTGGATTCAACAATTTCCCTGTCCGTACATGGTAATTCAGTTTTTTATTGAGCGCACCGAAGCGGGTTTCCCCCGTAAGCATGGCAATGTCAATCAAACGAAAAACAGTTCGCGGGTCCTGATAAATTGCCAGTACCACCTCCTTATTATTTATTTGTGAACCAAACATCCTATTTTTTGTAATTATTAGTTCACAAAAATAATACAATCTTCATAAAGAACCAAATATAAGATCTTAAGATTAATATTTTTACAAATAAACAATATCGTATAATAATAAGAAATAACAAAAAAGAGCTATCATAAACCTGGAAAGGATTCAAAGGCAGCCTGCTGCATTTCAACCTTTGTATTTTAATCTGCATTCAAGGTGGATGGGGAATGCCGTTTTCAATAAATATCTACACTCCTCCGGTGCTCTCCCACAAACTTCCATTCCTTGGAGAAGTTAACCGCGCGGTCTTTTATTTCGTTCCAGCTTAGTGGCATTGGTTGATTCAGGTATGAACAGGAAAGTAAAAATATTACAAACCTGACAGGTTTCGAAAACCTGTCAGGTTTATTTTCCCAAAAAAACTATTTTTGAATAAAAACCACAACACGATGGAAGCCCTTTTTAAAATCAGAGCCAATGATATAGACCATAATTTTATGGAGGCTATCCGTAAGTTATTTCAAGGGAAAGAAATTGTCATCAAGGTTTCTACGGAGATGGATGATACAGCCTTTCTTTCTTATTATTCGTCCAATGAAAAACATATTCTTGACAACATAGCTGCAGAACCGACCGAACATTTCGCAGGGGATGAATTTCAGAATATGAAAATTTCAGACTTTATGAAAAAAGGTAATCAATGACTTGTACTTTTTGATAAACCCGCCTGGTTTAAGCATTCATGAAATTTGAAACCGCATACAACAGGTAAACCGAAACTTTTCCAATGTGAAAAAATGGCTCCAGGGCACATCGGATATTTGAAGTTCAATATTGGTCCGCCAAACGAAGCATTATACTTAGCTTCCGGAAATCCGGGAAATCATCGTGCATTCAGAAATTCAATGAAAAAACGGAACCATTTGTGATGCTTCCATTTAAAGAATAAATGTAACTTTGCTTTTCTATATCTTTTAGAACATGCCAACTGTACTGCGCATCGGTCCTTACCGGTTTCATTTTTATTCGGATGAGCTGAATGAGCCTCCTCATATTCATGTTGCCACACCCGATGGAGAATGTAAATTCTGGCTCGATCCTGTTAAACTTGCCGGAAATAAGAATTTAACTCCGCAGGTTTGTAAGAATATTGAAAGATTAGTTTTTCAGAACAGTGATTATTTGCTTATTAAATTCAAGGAATACCATGTACGTTGAATCTGCTCTTATTGCCGAACCTGTTGCACTTCAAGCCTGGACCAAAGGCAGGATCATTCATATTGAACTTACCGATGGAAGGACAATCAGTTTTCCTGCTGACCGGTTTGTTATCCTTTCCGGAGCTACTGAAGAACAACTTAAAGAAGTTACTATCCGGCTAAATGGATACGCTCTTCGCTGGGAAAACCTGGATGAAGATATCACCGTGAAAGGCATTATTTCCGGCAATTTCCAATTACCCTTACCTGAATAGCTTTTTCTATTAAGATTGCCCTACTCTTTTGCTTTTCCTCGCCTTTCTTCGCGGTTCTCTGCGGTAAAAAATTGTGCAGTTTAACCGTATAGAAATTGGAAAATTCTTATGAGTCCAATTGTCTCTTTTGTGGTTCAATTTCCCTATTTTTACCACCAAACATTTTCAGAACTATGAAGAATATTCCTGTCCTTACCCTCTCCGGCCGGACCCTTGCCGAGGCTTATGAAGCTGCTTTAACCGCCCTTTGGGAAAAGGGCGGTCCCTTTAAAACACAGTACGACAAACCGGGCGATCCGCTGAGCCTCGATTGCACCATGAACCTGACCATCCTGGAACCGGAAACCGATCCGGTCATCCACATGGCCTTTCCGGGAGGCATTGAAGATCTGAAAGAATATGTTATGGAACTGAAAGGCTATAAAGACCACTGGGTGAAGAACATGAACGATGAGAAGGATACCCGCTGGGAATATACTTACCATGGGCGATTAAAGAATTACGGGGTATGGAAAGAGCAGGTAAACGGGAAATCAATGGATGCCGGCCATTTTAATGTGGACCAGATTGAAAATGTGATCAGTAAGTTATCCCGGCAGCCTTATACCCGCCAGGCCCAGATGATCACCTGGATGCCCGATATCGACAACGATTGCTACGACCCGCCCTGCCTGCAGTCGCTATGGTACCGCATTCTGGAGGATGAGGAGGGTACCTGGTGGCTGAACTGCAACATCCGCTTCCGCAGCAACGATGCCTGGGGCGCCAGCTTTATGAATATGTTCGGATTTATTCAGTTCAACAAAGAGGTAATCGCAGCCGGAATTGCAGAAAGAACCGGAAAAACGGTGAAACTGGGTCGTCTCAACTGGCAGGCCGATTCTTACCACATCTATGGCAAAGATATTCAGCAGGCGAAGGAACGGCTTTTCGACCGGGTGAACGATATGCCCTTTGAAGAGCGCACCATGCCCTTTAATGATCCCTTTATCAGGGAGATGTACGATCAGGCGGAAGTTGCCGTCCTGGCAAAAATCAGCGCGATGGACAACCGGTAAAAACTCTTTGCGGTTCTCTGCGCCTACTCTGCGGCTCTTTGCGTTAAAATTGTACAGTCTAAACGCAGAGAAACGCAATGAAGGCGCGGAGTACCGCAAAGAATATTGTGGCAATTTAAGATTTTGTAGTTCAATGATGTAATGGTCCGAAATGAAATACAGTATCTGCCGGTCGAAGGGAAGACTTATACTTTGTTCGGGAATTCCTCAGAACCAACCGGAAAATATCGCTTCAGCCTTATTGCCTGCAGGATTTCAGCGTTTCCTGCAAAGCAAAGGACACCGGATTTGACTACCAATGTGTGCATTGCTCGAAAGGGTGCTTTCAGAACCATGCAAGCCGTCTCTTAAAGGGAAACAACATTGAACCCTACATCTGGAAAGGCGCCGGGATCAAAAAAGCATTGGCGGAAACCAGGGCTCAGAACAAAACCCTCGGCATTGTCGGAATTGCCTGCATCCCCGAGCTTGTCACGGGAATGCGTAAATGCATGAAGTATAAAATCCCTGTTGTAGGCCTGCCCCTGAATGCCAACCGCTGCATCCGTTGGTTCGGAGAATTTTACCCCAATTCTGTGGACCTGACCGAAATGGAAAAACTTTTGAGCTAATCAGCGTTTTTATGGCTTTAACAGGTTATATTTCTTCATGATTTCCAGGACCTTATCCACCGGAAGCGCTTCAACTTTGACGCCTCCTTTTCCTGAGACACTTTTGGCTGCAAACAGGGAATTGATGATCGCTTCCTCCGTTGCTTCGATCACCGCTTCAAACAGTAAATCCAGCTGATCATTCCGAAGGACTTTATTTACTTCGAACATGGAATCTGAAGAATATGGAATCCGTATTTCTTTTGCTGTTGAAACAGCGATCACATAATCGCCACTTCCGTTGGCTGCCATTCCTCCGGCTTTGGCCATTCCGAATAAAGCCCTTGCCGCCAGCCTTTTCAGGTTTCTTGCTTCCAACGGTGCATTGGTCATAACCACGATCATGCAGGAACCATCTTCCCTGTATTCTGATTCAATTTTGCTGAATTTGTGCCTGCCCAATTCTTCTCCAACCGGAACACCATCGATTTGCAGTATTCCTCCGAAATTGGACTGAACCAGCACTCCGACTGTGAATCCTCCCCTTGATGCAGGAAGGACCCGGGAAGAGGTTCCAATTCCCCCCTTGAATCCCAAACAGGAAGTACCTGTGCCTGCCCCCACGTTTCCTTCTTCCACCATTCCTTCTGTTGCCTCATGAATGGCCTGCAGTACATGTGCCCTCGTGACCCATCTGCCCCTGATGTCATTCAATCCTCCGTCGTTTGTTTCTCCCACTACCGGATTCACGCTCTTCACCCCCTTGTTTTCAGGAAAGCTGAAAGTATAATCAATCAGTGCATCTGCAGCGGCCGGGACACTCAGGGTATTGGTCAGGATGACAGGTGTCTCCAGGTTACCCAATTCCTCCACCTGGGAATAGCCGGTCAGTTTTCCAAAACCATTTCCGATGAAGATGGCAGCAGGCACCTTCTCCTGAAAAATATTCCCGTCATGGGGCAAGATGGCCGTCACCCCGGTATGGACAGAGTCCCCATGAACGATTGCCACCTGTCCCACCCTGACGCCCGGCACATCGGTGATGGCATTCCATTTACCGGGATGGAGAATGCCGATGTTGATTCCGTACTCCCTGGCTCTTTTCTTTTGAGCTCCGGAAGAAATCGCCATCAGCAAAAGCAAAGAAAGCAACAGATATTTCATGGCTGCTGGTTTAGATACAAACTCTGGTGATTGTTTTTTTAAAATTGACCCAAATCCCGGTAGGCCGCTTCCATCAGCAGGAAGAAGGCCTGCCCTTCAGTGGCTGTTCCCGGACGGTTGAAATTGGGGGCGCCGCAAACACCCTGCACCAGGCCAAATTGATCCACTTTGCCGTATGCCGCTTTACGCATTTTCAATCCACTGGCAAGATATGATCTGTCCAGCCAACCCCCTTTAATTCCCCGGAAAATGGTATAGGCCAGCATTTGTGCGGTGTTGGTTTCCACGAATGTGGAGGGATCATCGAGGATGTCATGAAAAAGGCCATCTTCGCGCTGGAATTTCAGGCTGCCGTCAATTATTTCCCTGATGTAAGCGGCCAGTTTCTGCTTCTCTTTCTGCATGGAATCCGGCACCGCCCTCAGTACCCGGGTCATTCCGGCAGCGGCCCAACCGTTTCCCACCCCCCAGAACAATTTCCTTTCATACTTTTTCAGGTCCTGATCCCAAATGTGGTAATAGAGTTTCTTCTCCGGATGCATCAGCATTCTCCTGTAGCCTTCCACCTGAAGAATGGCTTCCTTCGGATAACCGGCCACTGCCAGAAAGGGTGGAGCCATGTACAATCCGTCGACCCAGATCATGTTCTCGATGAAATTGTGGTAAATGATGCCATCCCGTGTCCGTGGGGCTTTATAGAGAAGAAATTCCAGCATCCTGTCTGCAGCCCCTTTCAGCGCTTTGTCTCCGGTTTGCAGAGCAGCATACAAAACAGGTTCACCGTTGGAAGCAGGATCAGTAACCGGCCGGTCCCCTTCGTTCAAACCGAGTCTTCCGTCTTTTTTCTGATTGACCACGGCATCTTTTGCCATCAGAATGGCCAGGTCTTTCTCCCCCAATTCCAGCAGCGCCTGTGCAGCAACCCCCTGCTCCCAGGCTCTTCGCTGCATGGCGAGCATGGCATTCATCACCTTTCTGACGGTATCATTTTTTGCATCTTTTATCTCTGCATGCATGGTTGCAAATACTTGCTTCTGACCAATGAAAAAAGGCGCAATGACCGTCATAAGAAACAAAAGGCTGCTGATAAAACTATGAATACGGTGTCTTTTAAGTGTCATCATGTTATATGAATTTTTATCTGTAACAGAATCAATTTTCCGATTGAAATCCTAAAATGAAGAATCCGGTTCAATCCGGTTCATCTCTTTTTTCTGCACCTTAGGAATTCCTTTTAACGTATTCGGTGGGTGACATGTTGAAATACTTCTGGAAACTGTTGGTGAAATATTGATGGGAATTAAAACCTACCATATAAGCGATTTCGGAAACGTTTAGTTTCCCTTTTGACAGCAGGTAAGCAGCTTGTTTCAACCTGATAATCCGGATAAATTCAGTTGGATTTTGGTTGGTAATAGCCTTAAGCTTACGGTAAAGATGTACACGGCTAATATTCAGGGCATTGCCCAATTTTTCAATGTTTAAATCCGCATCCGAAAGGTTTTCTTTTACAAAATCAATTGCTTTTTGGAGGAATTTTTCATCCGCTGAGGTTACCGTCATTTCTTTGGCTACAAAACTGGTATTCTTCGAAAATTGTTGCTTCAGTATCTCACGGCCTTCGATTATTTTGTCCACTTTTAACTTCAAAAGCCTTGGGTGGAATGGTTTATGAATATATTCATCGGCACCTGTTTCCAAACCTTCAATTTCATGTTCAACCGAAGTTTTTGCAGTAAGCAGGATAACCGGAATATGACTCGTTTCAAGGGTTGATTTTACTTTTTTGCAAAGCTGAAGGCCATCCAACCCAGGCATCATTATGTCGCTGACAATCAGATCAGGAACCTGTTCAAATGCCA
>Ga0105102_10000697_pt1 | contig 10376 bp, 10 predicted proteins | sample PPLLaktember2015_FD_87032 | JGI IMG/M metagenome (GOLD analysis project Ga0105102, IMG submission 87032) | Freshwater sediment microbial communities from Prairie Pothole Lake near Jamestown, North Dakota, USA - PPLs Lake P7 Core (6) Depth... | ecosystem: Environmental > Aquatic > Freshwater >...
TAAATCTCCCCAAACTTCCTCATTACAAGGATAAGTTTCAGTTGATTCCCAATAAGCAAACTCCCCCTGTTCATAAGGAGTTGCGTTACCTATGTTTTCTCCTGAACCAACACCTGTTACAGATGCTGTATTATATATCTTCCAATACGGAGCACTTGTACCATCACCAATAAAATCAGCATTAGTATTAGGAACATCTGGTTGAGAAAGCTCAGAAAAGTTCTTAGCTCTACCAGGAATGTGAAAGCCATCAGTTTGTTTACCATTATCTAAAAGAAAAACAATCTCAAAAGCATACACCTCATCTCTCAAATAACCTCTTAAGTTAGTGGCATTTACACTATCTGTATAATTCTCATCAGCAGGAAGTTTATAAGTTTGCCAATTAAGTCTGATTTGATTGGCTATTTGTTGATAGTTGATCCTATCTATAGACGTAAGATTGTCCCATACAAGAACATCTTGTACAGCTGTTACATCTTGTGCAATTTCGTAAAAAGGAAACTTCTCAAATATATCATTGAGTGTGAGTCTGATTTGAGTTTGGTTCTGACCAGTGTATGTAATGTTTCTTGAGTCCTGGTCTATAAAATAAGTTCCTACCAACTCAACAGATGAGATGGCATTAATATTTTTAATTACAGCTAAGTTTAAATACTGAAAGTATCCTGTAACATCTAAGTTACTGATTGTTAATTCAATAGCTTGTCCTACATTATAATTAAAATCAGGCGTAGTAATACTTACATCACCTATTGGTGTTGGATTGGTAACTGAATAATATGACGTGTAAGGGTCTCCTGAAGCATCAGCATATTGTACAGCAAATTGGTATGTACCAGCTGTAAGATTTCCTGTATTGTTAATACCAGTGACAACTAATTGAGGAATGCTAAAGTTTGGTTGTAACTTAAGTTTGTTACAATCTAGTTGAGGAGTTATTATTGGATCACAACCTGTTGTTCCTGGGGAGGTGATATAAGGTAGGTTGTTTAGGTCAAGGAACCTGCGAGGATTTAAACCGTCTGTCCAATAAATCTCGGTTGTACAATTTGTAATCTTATGTACAGCTTTGTGAATTGGATAGTCTATGTTGAAGTTTAGACACGTACCACTTATATAAGTACGATAGGTACAATCATTGTTGTCCATATATCCAATCTCAGAATCACCTGTGTTTGGATTAGTGAGGAAGAATATATGTTTATTCTGTTCATTGATGAAGTGAGTTCCTATCAAACGATAGTTTGTAGGAAAGTTTAAGCAAAGCTCGTTCCCTGGCTCATTCTGATAGTTAACAGAATTAGAGTCAAAGTTTTCAACAGCTGCGTTTAGGGCATAGGTTAGTTGACCTTTAGGAATCTGATTGACAGACCTATCAAGGTTTAGCCCCGTTTGAGCAGCAGTTCTCTCCTGAATTATATTAGTTGTTCCTTCTCCAGCCATATCTACCTACTCTATTTGGAAGTTCGTACATGTTAAACCTATTAAGGTCATTCTTAATTCTACGTTGCTTAGTCCAGGCATCTTGTTTCTTAATCTCGATGTCTGCCATTATGAAAGCTTCGTCAGAAAGGTTTTTATAGTAACCTAACTTCTTTTGAATTTGATCAAAGGTTTCATCATTTATTTGATTTGCCAGAGTTTCAAAAACTTTGTATTTAATAAATGCTTCAATGTATTCCCTAATACGATAGTTATCTGGAATCATTTGGTTAGCATTACCATCATATGCTGTAGAATAAAATATAAGATGTACAACAGCGTGTCTAAAGTTGGTAACAAATTTATTACCTCTTACGTCAAATGAATCATATCCTGCAGATCCAGGAGTGAACTCACGCAGGGGTGCAGGAGTATTTACAAATTCCCAAGCATCTGTATAACTAACATCACAATTACCTCTTGCAGATATTGTTCCTGGTTTCAACAAATACGATCTTTGAAAAGATCTAGTCATCTGCTGATTGGTCTTATATACAGCTTGAATAAGTTCAGGCATACATTCAGGACATCCTGTTGTACAATCAAAATTGGTACAAGGCTGACCTCCAGAAATAACAGGACTAACCTGTATAGTGGTTTGATCAACTGCCTGTGAATAAAAAGAGTTTGGTGTTTGGTAAGGATCTTGAGGAATTTCTGTACACATCCAAGCTTCCCTTGCAGCAAAGAAGTTATCTGGAAGCCTAGCTTCAAAGTCTTCAATATACAATATTTGTTCGCTGATTACATAAGTTGCTCTTCCTAACTTTCTAAGACATTTGTCTAGATAGGTGGGGAACATCAAGTCATCCACTGCTCCTGTATCAAAGTAGGATTTAAGTTCCTCCTTAACAGTAGAGTAGACTGGTTCTGGGCTAACAAAATTATATCTGTAGTAATTTGACATCTATATTATTTTTTCCATTCACGATAAATATGTTGATATTTCTCGTTGGTTTTTATGTAGTGGGATAGAAGTCTGGAGGTAGTTCTTGATGGTTTAAAGTACCAAAGATCTGTATGTTTGAGTCTAGCTGTTTCTTTAAACCACACCCATCCAAAGAAGTAACCTTCTGTGTGATAGTTGAAGTTGTAAATAACCTTTCCCTTCTCTTTGGTCCTTGGCCAATCTATGGGAAGATTAACAAACTCTTTCCCATCAACACCTTTCATCTTTCTTCTCTTCTTCTTGTTGATAGAAAACTCACCAAATCCAAAAGGGAGCTTTGCTCGCTCTCCAGTTTCTAGTATGTAATTTTTGAAAGACTCGTTGAATGTGTAAACAATGTTTTTCCACTCATCGAATGAAATCTTCACCTCAGGATGTTTCTTACAGAAGTTGTTGTAGTTTTCTCTGCTTGAACTTCTCCAGTCTATTTTTACTCTCATTAGTTAGTTGGTTTAGCATTCGGTGCTTGACCATCCACTCCATCCTGGGTCATGTCTGTTTTGATTCTAAAATAAGATGCTAACAATTTTTGTGAAGTAAGTTCTAAAACTTGTTTTTCTAAATACCCAGGAACAGCGTATGGTTTATCCAATGGATTCTTGCACCATTCTTCGTTTGTATATTGTTTTCCACAATCACATTCTGGAAACATTATCTCATTAGGAATCTCTTCCTCAAACAAGGCAGAGATTCTTATTGTCTGAAGGAGTGGGTTACTAACATATAGATACCCATTCATTATCCAGTAGTAGGTTTCTCTTTTTATAATTGGAAGCTTAATCAAGTTAACATACCTGTTCACTGTGATTTCTTTAAACTTGGTTCCTCTACCACTCAAAGCATTGATAGAATATACACCTTGAATAAGGTATTGATAGTTGCCTTCTGATATACGAGGGAGTTTATATCTGCTCCTTGCTACATTACAAGGATCTACAAAATCACAGCATTCGGAAATAGGAACTTCTACCATTTCTAAACAAGGAATGGTAGTGAACAAAGTATCAGTAGCCCAAAGCTTTCTGAGATTTGTTTCTCTTTTAATTAATAAAAGAGAGTTGTTCTTAACTTCAGAAGCAATAGCTCTATCAGTGATAAGACTGTCCGTAGACAGAAGCTTATGCATTGAGCGTACATCTGAAACTAATTTTCTTAATGTTGACATTATAAGTATTGTTTGAATATGTTTGTCATTCCATCATTTTCGTCTATAAGGAATGCAGTAACTTCAGCTTTCGCACACGTGTATCCGTTCTTTTCATCCCATGAACTTTTAGCATTAGAGAAAGCTGGAATTTGATAAAACTTAATTCCATTGAAATCTTGACTTAACTCATGGTGTTTATCTCCTGTAAATATGTAGAACTTAGTGTGATAGGACCATTCATCTCTATATTCCATTGGGAAGATTGCAGCTAGCTTTGCTGGCTTCACTGCATCACCATGGTTAAACATTAACGCACTTTCTCCAAAGCTTATGTATTTTCTATATCTAGGAGAACAATCAAAGGTTAACCTATCAGTGCTTCTGAAGTAGGTTTGCAACCATGTTGTTAGATGCCATCCTACATACTCATCATGGTTTCCTGCTACATATACAACATCTACGTTATTTGCATTCTGTAACAAGAGAGAGATCATCTGAACTTCATATTCACAGATCCTTTGGAAAGAATCATGATATGTTAGGATGTTAGTTTGTGGAGTTCCTTTTGTTGTAGTGTTTGTGAACTCACTATTAAACTCATCCGATCCAATGATGTAAATTACTTTTTCGATATTATTTGACAGAGTAGCTTGGTTCAAAATTATTTCCACCTTCTCAAGTATGCCACCAAATCTATCGTTTATATTGTTATCACCATAAACGTCAAACTTGTTAAGATGAGAGTCTTGTTTATTAATCACAAGACAAGCCTCGCTTTTTCCAGCATTGTATTTAGGAGCAAGGATATCTGGAGAACATGGTTTGTATTCATTCAAGAAATCTACAAAAGCATTTTGAAACACTTGACCATCGGTTTTTTTACCAAGCCAAGCTTTTACTTGCCAATGTGGATTTGAACCATTTCCCCAGTAGTTCTGGACATACTTAGTTATTTCCCATTTGTTTGTGTCAATCTTACATTTTTCAATAAGATCCTCCAGAGAACGAATTTCTTCTGGACTATTGAACACTATCTCGCCTGTACCTTTAATTAAATCTTCTTCAAACCTTACAACAGCTTCTTCAAGCTGATCTATGTAATTTGAAACCTCTGCTTCATTCCTCAACAATTCACTCTTTCTAATTTCCTTTAACAACGCATCCACCTCATCTTCTGTAATCCCTAGCTTTTCTGCGTAAAACTTCTTGCTTTTTTTCCAGTTTAGCATTTGTTGCAACTGTTCTAATAGATGCTGGTTCCCTACCATTGGACTAGATTTTAGTTAAAATTACAGCAAAGATACAAACTATTTTTGAAATTCTCCAAATTTATTTAATTAAATAAGTTATCTGTAATAACCAAGTTGGTTACAATAAATAAAAACTCCCAGGGTAGAAACCCCAGGAGATACCCTGTAAAACCAACAAAACAGGGTTTTTGATAATTTATGGTGCTGCCGTTGTGGTAGTAGTTGTTGTTGTAACTTGCTGTGCAGATCCTTCAATACCACAATCAGGTGCTACTGTTGTAGTAGTAGTTGTTGTTGTAGGTTCAATTGTGGTGGTGGTTGTAGTTGTTGTAGGTTCCACTGTTGTAGTGGTAGTAGTTGTAGGAGCTGCTGTAGTTGTAGTAGTTGTGGTTGTATAAGAAGCACAGATGTTTGCTAGCTCACAGAAGGCTGTAAGAAGAGAAACGTTTGTTCCAATTACTTGTAACAATGTTTCTGCTAGATTAATTGGATCCAACTCTGCATCAATCTTTTCTAATACTAGATTAAGATTGTCATTAGTATTGACACCTGTATTTGGTAGGTTTGGACCATTATAACATATTAAATTTGTTGATATTGGATATCCAGCAAACCATCCGTTGTTACACTTCTTTGGATATACAGTGTTGACAACCAATGGATTACATGGTGAACCTGGAACACATGCCATTTATTTAGAGTTTATTTGTTAAGGAATGTACATAATGTAGTAGCAAGCAAGAACAGGCTGAATGTTGCTGTGTGCACCTCCAGTACCAGCAGCAGCATTTGTAACGCTAATTCCTGTAGCACTACTGCTAGATCTACCAATAGTTGCATCTGCCAAAGCACTTGTTGACATTCTGTAGCTATAGTTTCCATCTAGATCTGCATAAGGAGATGCTGGTGCTGTTGGTGTAGGTCCTGCTGTAAAAACAATTGGTGCAGCATTATCATTAGCCAAAATAAAATGTCTATGTTCAGGATCTGTTACAGTGGCTACGTGCGTGTGTGAAGGTATTTGAGAAGTGTTAAGTGTCACAGTGTTAGCGCCTGATGTTCCCAAGAGAGCATAGTTGGGGTTTGTAGGAGTTGCTGGATCCACTACAGGATTCATAACTCCACCACCTACACCAGCAATAACACCCACTGGAACTCTACCACGTTTATCAGGTGTTCCATTTAATCCATTACAAAGGTAGATATTTTCCCAATCATTTAGTCCTGCACCTGTTACATCAAAGTTCCCTACAAGAGAACCATAGTATTCCAATACAGTGAAAGGAACCATTCTAGTGTAATACTTTACACCTGATGTAGTTGTGCCAGCAATATAAGCAGCAATTAAGCTGTTTAATTCAGAAAGCTTTACATAGTTTGTGTCAACATCTAAAGCAAGAGCTGCAAGTTCTACATCTAAATCACAAAGCTTTGTAATAACTGCTTGAAGAACAGCATGTGTGTCTGAAGTGTTTGTAACACCTGTCAAACAGTCTACATCATAATTAGCGTTCAATGTAGCAATGTCAGCAGCAAGTATATCAACTTGTTCCTGCAGATCACAAGCAGCTTTGACAAGAGCTGTTATGTAGTCATTTAATGTAAGATCACCGCAATCAGGAAGATATTGCTGAACAAGATTACAGATAACCAAAGGATCTACAATAGGTTTAATTCCTATGCCATTGAGAGTAGATGTAAGAAACTCTATCAAAGAAGCTTCTACAACTGATAGAGAATCACCTGATAGAATACCTAGAACAGGTACGTCTAATCCTGTGTATCTCACACACCTATCTGAGACAATCTCAGTGCATCCATTGTAACAATTTGAACAGGCCATTTTTATAATTTATTTATTTATTAATAGTTTAACTCTACTAGCTATTTGTTCTACAGAAAAGGATCCTGCATACTCTGGGCTACAATACTTGTAAGTTAGTATCCTTTTATAATTCAAAAGATCCCAAATCACTGTTCCTAGAACAGGCCAATTTAATTCATAAACAATATTATTGTATTCATTATTGGCTAGTTCTGTAAGCTTGCAATCAATGTCTGCAAGTAAAACAGGAACACTAGAACAATCGACACAATTTGTAAGCTTTGGATATAACATTACTTATTCTTTTATTAGCTTGTTTAATAGCGTTGTTGCAAGCTGAACATAGTCCGTTTATCAACTGACAGCCACATCCCACCTTAACACCGCAGTTTCTACAGTTTGCCATATTAATAGAAATTGTTTACATAGTTATTACCATAGCAATTACATTTGTTTGCTATGAATTGGTTTAACATCCTATTTGCTTGATTGTACAGTTTATTAGCTGTAGCAATAGCACAATTATTTGCAGCAGCAATAGATCCTTGTATAAAGAAATAAATGCTGTTTAGATCTACCATCTGTTGTTTTCTAATAGCTGCATCACATTCCATCATATCAAGTTTCATAAATGCACTATCAAACTTCTCTTGAAGTTGGTCAACACGCATTATTGTTTTCTGTACAAAGTTCTGGAATGCAGGAGCAACAGAGTATTTAATATAATAAACCCCATCAGGAAGTGGTAACAGAGCATCACCAACTGGAGTTAATCCTAATGAAGCAGTAGTGTAAACGTTGAAGTCATTTATGTTAAATGGAAGGCTGACTAGACCAAATCCTGGAACATCTATTTCTATTGTAGGAGAACTAACAGGAGGAGAAGCTGGGTAGGTTGATGCATCAGCAATACCCAACGTTTGTACGTTGTACGTAGGAATTACTAAAAAGTCTAATTTCAAGTCTGCCATATTCTTCTAAATAAATAAGCCAGAGGATTTGAGAAGATCCTCTCACCTCTGGCTTAGGTTATATGATATTGTTTCTACTTCTTATTAAGGAACAAGAGTGGTAGTGCTTGAAGTTGTAGGCCATATAGTGGTAGTTGTAGAGGTAGTGCTTACACAAGCATTATCACTAGCAACAAGACCAAGACCAGCTTCAAGAACAGCTTCAATTGCAGCACTCAACGCTTGAGGAGCAGCAATAATAACTGTGGCATCTTCATAAATATAATCTCCCCACTGATAAGCAGATTTGTCATATTCGTTGAACTTGATGTAGTAGGTATCGTAGGTAGTACCATCAGAAACCCAAGACTCAAAGTTCTCGTTATAACCTGCCATTCTGTAAAGATGCTTCAAGTAACCTGCTTGATAGCTGTAGAAGTTCTTTTCGAGCTGGATAATCTCATCAGAAGTACCTGAAGGATAAGAAGCACGTTGAGTAACTTGAGCATCAGCAACAATGTTACAAGCATCTGCTACAATGAAGTCAGCAGTAGTAGCTGGTCCACTGTACACGAAAGTACGGAAGTACATTCTGTCATACTCCCAAGGGAATGCAGCAACATCACAAGGCTGACCATACTTGGTAAGAGGCTTACCAGAAATACGAAGGATAGCGTTTGCATCGTTACCAATTCTTTGGAATTGATAGAAATCGTTAAAGTTGATATTGTCTGGGTTGTTACCAGGAGCTTGAAGAGTCAATTGAAAAATAAACTGATCAATCAATGCAGGAACATCAACATTAACACAAGGATCACCACCACACTCACAACAAGGAGCTTGAACTGTTACAGAGCGAGTGAAACCATTGAAATACAATGTATCAAGGTAAGAAGAATGTGCACGAAGTGTAAGTGTTACAATATCACCACACTGTACATTCCAACCAGATACATCTGTTACTTGTGTAGCAGGAAGAGGACAACCAGTCACCTTGTACCACTCAGTAACATTAGATTTACAAGTACCCTCAACACAACCAGCGATCTTGTCAGAACGCTTAGAACCTTGAAGATATGTGTTTGTTCTACCTTGAGCTAAATAAAAGTATGGTTTAGCAGCGATGTTACCAGCGTTTGCAACACTGTAATCACTTCTAAAGATACCGAATTGACCTGCGGTCAAGTTTTGCGTAGAACCAGAGCTAGGTAGAGTGTTTCCTACTGGCACTACGAAAAGCGTAGTTAATGAGAAATCAGCCATTTTATGCTATTTTAATGATTAAAAAACTTATTCGTTTGTCTGTATCCTGTATATTGAACTTTGGACAGCAGACTGATTTTCGGTGTACATTGCAAGGTTTTGAACTGTCAAGTCTAGAAGTTCATCCTCTAGATATGTCTCAAGTTCACAATCTTGATTGAATGATGGTTCACCATCAAGCATTATGTATCCTTCTTTATTAATGTACTGAGGATACCTCATGTACAATATATAAATTTTAGTTGGTGTAAATGTGCCATCTGTAAAGACACTTATCTCATCAGATGATAGAAAGTTAAAGGTTTCTTGATATTCAAAAGATGGCTTGTAGTGATCATTGTTTAAGATGAACTGTAAGTCGCCATGCTTTGACAAATCTCTATTAACCCATATTATTCTATCTTTGCATCTTCCTTTATCAGCCAATATGTAGCTATCTAAATAGAACATATACTTTGGAGAAAGTGCATGCAAAGAAGCAAACCATTGATTAACTTCTGGATTCTTTAGTTCTAAATCAAGAGGTTGATGATTATAAGATTCTACTAAACTCTGGAGATCTTCATACCTTTTCTTAAAGGCATCCAATCCCAGACCAGAAACAGTACTTATACCATCAACCTTCTGCTTTATTAATTTAATCTGAGCTTCATTCAAAGCCAAGATCTTATCTTCTAATACTATCTGCTGATGTTCGTTGGTTGATAATTTATTTAGTTTCTGATCTATCTTGTACAACAAACTATCTACAGGTATCATACAGAAGCTAATTTTTTACTTTTTAATTTTTGTTCTAGGGTGAGCAGTTCATCTTGATTATCCTCATCTGCAAGGAACTTTACCAATTCCTCTTCATCAATCGCCACTTCATATTCACCTTCGTATATCCTTCCATTAGGTTTAGTTCTATAAACCGAATGTAACAAAGCCTGTTTAACTAAGTCTTTAATATGGAGTAAGTTTTCCTTCATATCTGCAAATCTTCCAAATATCTCAACTGGATTGAGACCTTGGTATTTACCATTCTTGAATTCTGTTTGTTTGAGGAGATTGTCAACTTGATTGTACACAGCTTCTTCTTTTGTATCTTCTGAAACTGGTAAACCTAATAGACGAGCAACCTTTCTCTTTTTCTCAGGAGTCATAGAATCAAACTTGACAATAGCTTTATTGATAAGTTGTTTCTTCTTAAACATCACTGCATTTTCAATATCTTCATCAGCTACATAAAACTGTGTTTCTGCTGGAAACTCACCACGCTCCCAAGCTTGATAAGAGCTTGCGATTGTTGGATGAACACGTAACCAAGCAAAAGCTAGTTCCTGTAGAGGAACTGCAAGATCGAAATAATTATCTCCATCTACAAGTTTTACAGGCTGCACATGCAATACATCATCTGTAGAAGTTGAGAGTCCATAGTTCCAGAATTTAGAACGTGGTCCAAGATCAACTCCTCCAAGAGCATCTTGAAGTTTATCACGAAGAGCTGTTACACGTTCGAGTTCAA
>Ga0105102_10000699_pt1 | contig 10355 bp, 9 predicted proteins | sample PPLLaktember2015_FD_87032 | JGI IMG/M metagenome (GOLD analysis project Ga0105102, IMG submission 87032) | Freshwater sediment microbial communities from Prairie Pothole Lake near Jamestown, North Dakota, USA - PPLs Lake P7 Core (6) Depth... | ecosystem: Environmental > Aquatic > Freshwater >...
ATTTTTGTCAGGAACGAGACAAAAAATTTCAAAATGAGTTTTGTTAAGAATTTAGTAAGGCTGATAAATTAAAGAAAATATAGTATTTAAACTTAAAAAAGCAAAATTATGAAAAAAGAGGTTTTTTTTCGCGTTGGACTAATGCTGTTTGCATTAATTATGATTACAAGTTGTAAAGATCAGGTTCTGGAACCCGATCTGTCTGATGATGCCTTATTGAAAAGTGGTTCGAAAGGCAATGTTGAAAACAAGATTAGGCTTTTAGAAGACAAAGGTCTAAGTGATGGATTTCTGCAAGGTTACCGCTACAACGAAATGGGTTTAGTTGATTCATTTTATCTTTTTAAGCCGGGTATATTTGATTGGTGGGCTACAATGGAATACGATGATAATAACCGTATGTCGAAAGCAAGATTTTTCTATAGTGAGGATGACTTCTATGACATTGTTTTAACCTGGGAAAAGGATAAGCTTGTGGAGGAAACCTGGTATGTGCCTGGCGAAGAAGATATTGTGGATCATTATATAAATACTTACAATAAAAAAGGTCAATTGGTAAAAAGAGACAATCCGCCTTATGATTTCTATGCACTTTTTCAATATGACAACAAAGGCAATTTGAAAAGCATGAAATTAATTGATTATGACGAAAATTTTTTTTATGGTCAGGATTTTTCATATAGTAAGCCTGTCAAGAATCCTTTTACCGCTGTACCCGGGATGCCGGTTTCGATATTCTTCGTTAATTGGAACGAGAACAGTCCAAGCAGGTTTAGCGGAATTAAATCATATTACTTTGATGAAAATGGCAATGAGGTTGTAGAATTTAACTGGGAATCTGCCGAAACAGTGCTTAAAGCTGGGCTAGGAAATTATGCCGTTTATCAGAACTCACTGGATGTAGTCAGCGGTGATCCAACAGATCAAACATGGACTTATGAGAAATCGAGCGGTAAAAGCGTATCACGTCAAAATTGGGTTAATTCTGATGGAAAAAAAGGAAATTCACCCAATACTAAATTTTACAAGCTCCAACATAAATTGGATAAAAAGAATAGGAAAGAAATGTTATTCAGACATTGAAATTAGAAAGTGAGCAATTAATTTAACGGTGTTTCAAAATTAAATAATTAACCGAATTACCAAATTTACCGCTCCCTTGTTTGAACTTCAGTTTAAACAAGGGAGTGTTTTATATATTTATATACGGTTTATGTTTGTGTAAATTGTTCAAGTCAATTTGCCATTTGATGGTGTTTCTGAAATCGTATAATTTGCATAACTGTTTTCATTCCTCAGTGATTATATTTTAATTTTTAATTCATTAAAAAAGCGTAAATTCGAATTCACAATTTTATTAAAATGACTAAAGTATTTCGCTTTTTGGCAATTGTTATTTTGCTGACTGTAATAGTATATTTGATGGGGCCAAAACCTCCACAGGTAGAGCTAAGTAAGGATATGCCATCGATTTCGGCAAGTATTGGCAATATTGAAAACTATGCCGAAAAAAATGATGAGGGATTAACTTTGAAACCCGACAATGAATCGCGGATTATCTGGGCTAATGATTCGGTTAAAGAGCGCACAGGTTATTCGCTGTTGTATTTGCACGGATTTTCGGCATCGTGGTACGAGGGTTACCCGGCAAATATAGAGTTTGCGAAATATTTTGGTTGTAATGCCTACTTTCCGCGACTGGCTTCTCACGGAATTGAAACCGAAGATGCACTAATTGACATGACTCCCGATCGTTTGTGGGAATCGGCAAAAGAGGCGTTAATGGTAGCGCGTACCATTGGCAAAAAAGTAATTATTATGAGTACTTCAACCGGTGGGACACTGGCGTTAAAACTGGCTTCCGATTTTCCGGAATATGTGGATGGATTAATTCTGTATTCGCCAAATATCAGAATTAACAATAATGCTGCATTTTTACTTTCGAAACCATGGGGTTTGCAGATTGGAAGAAAAGAAACCGGTGGAACACACAGGATTGTTAATGATGATTTCGATTCGAAAGTATGCCAGTACTGGAATTGCAAATACAGGGTTGAAGCAATTGTTTTTCTGCAGCAACTGGTTGATGAAACCATGACTAAACAAACTTTTAAAAATGTGAACGAACCTGTTTTTCTGGGTTATTATTACAAGGATGATACTCATCAGGATGAAGTTGTGAAAGTTGATGCAATGCTTACAATGTTTGATAATCTGGGAACTTCACCGGAACAAAAAGTTAAAATGGCATTTCCTGAAGCGGGAGATCATGTAATTGCCAGCGAAATTACATCGGGGGCCTGCAAAGAAGTAATTGCCCAAACAATAAAATTTGGAGAGGACATTTTAAAAATGAGACCTGTTCAGAAATAGTTTTTATTGAATTTTCTGTGCCGCCGCTTCATCGATAAACCAGATTAATTCACCGTTGGTTGGCGAAATGTAATACGCCGGAAGTAATTTTGCTGCTTCATCGTCATTCATTATTTCAGAAATTCTTTGCGCTTTATTTGCTCCGGTCACAAGGAAAAACACCCGGTTGGCATTGTTTAAAACCTTGCCGGTGATGGTAATTCTTTTCTGTCCGCTTAAAGGATGTGTAGCAACTGCACAAACACGTTCGTCCTCAAAGAGTTCAAGTTCGTCGGGGAAAATTGAGGCCGTGTGCCCGTCTTCACCCAATCCTAAAAGTACAAGGTCGAATACAGGATTTTCTCCCCTGTAGTTTAAATTGTCCTTTATTTCATCGGCATAACGAATAGCTTCTTCTTCCGGATTATTCTCTCCTTTAATGCGATGAATGTTTTCAGCCGGAATTAAAATCTGTGATAATAAAAAATCGTTCGTCTGTTTAAAATTGCTGCTTTCATTATCAGGAGCAACACAACGCTCATCACCCCACCAGAAATGAACCCTTTGCCAGTCGATGGAATAAGCGTATTTTTTATTTATTTTCCTGAATAATTCCGATGGGGTATTACCACCCGAAAGACAGATATGAAAACGCTCCTGCGACGACGATATGGTAAGATTATAAATTTCCTTAGCCAATGCTTTTACTACCTGTTTCTGGTTCGAATATATTTTTACGTCAGTTGATTCTGACATGATATAAATGTTTTTAATATATAATTTTCTAAAATTGATTGTTTCTCCGCTAATTTAAAGCACATTCCAAATTATTTCCAAATTTTGTTTAATAAAAATACTGTTGTCATGATTTTTTAATTCGAAATCATAAAAAGTTAGCCACGAAAATCTTTATAAAATCTTTATACTCTTCAGGCAAATCTTAATATGGTATTTATAAAATCTGAAGCATTTTTGAACTTGCTAATCGATGAAGAAATAACCTTATTATGGACAGTTGAAACTAACAAACAGATGAATAACACGTCAACTATTTTCATTTTAAAATAATGATTAGTATCATAAATTTCAAAATCGTTTTTAAGGTTATAAGCAGAAACTCTTTTATCGTTACATCAGCATTGCTGTTTAGTGCGATGATTGGATTAATCTATCATGAAAAAATATTTCCCTTCATTTATTCTGCACTAATTTCATTCATATTAGGAATAGTTTTCTTCTTCTTAACCAAAAAACAAACGAAAGATATCACGTTACATCGAAAAGATGCTTATGTTACTGTAACCGTTTCGTGGCTGTACATTAGTCTTATTGGTTCATTACCCTATTTATTTTCTGGTGCAATTCCGTCATTTATAAATGCCTTGTTCGAATCGGTTTCGGGTTTTACAACAACGGGGGCATCAATTTTACGCGATATTGAATCGTTGCCAAAATCAATCCTGTTTTGGAGGAGTTTAACACACTGGATTGGAGGAATAGGAATTATAGTACTTGTAATAATTGTAATGCCATCTCTTCATATTGGCGGATACAACCTTTTTACCCTGGAATCATCGCTTCAGGAAAAGATTCAACCCAAAATTAAATCTGTTGGTCAGCGATTGTTGTTAATTTATATTCTGCTTACCGGCGCAGAAATTATTTTACTGCTGCTCGGAAATATGAACCTGTTTGAAAGTGCTTGCCATGCATTCGGAACAGTTGCCACCGGTGGATTTTCACCAAAAAATACGAGTATTATTGATTACTCGCCTTACATACAATATGTAATTATGATTTTTATGTTTCTGGCCGGAACAAACTTCATCATTCATTACTACCTCTTTAAAAAAGAATTTTCGAAAATTAAAGAAAACGAAGAGTTTAAATTCTATTTCGCTGTTGTCCTTTTTATAGGGATTATCATTTCGTCGGTGTTGTATTTCAATATGCACAAACCCGTTGAAGAATCATTCAGGGAAGGATTTTTTCAGGTAATATCAATCATAACCTGCACAGGATTTGCCACAGCCGACTATTTGCAATGGCCGGTAATTGCGTGGACAATTATTTTCTTCGCCATGTTTTTTGGAGGAAGCACCGGTTCAACGGCTGGTGGAATAAAAATGGTACGTCATTTAATTGTTTTTAAAAATCTTGCTAAAATCATCAGACAGTTTAATTCTCCCAATGCAATTCTAACATTGAAACTGAACAAAAAAACACTGAGCGAAGAGTCAAACAACTCAATTCTTACATTTATTTTGATTTATTTTTTAGTATTTGTTGCAGGGAGTTTAATATTGATGTTTTTTGGAATTGATGGAAAAACAGCCAGCAGTTCGGTGGCAACCTGTATGGCTGGTATTGGCCCCGGAATTGGAACTGTTGGCCCTGTAAGTAATTTCGCCCATTTGCCCGATTCAGGTAAATTGATTTTAGCGTTCTTAATGCTGGTTGGCCGTCTGGAAATTTATACGTTCTTAATACTTTTTACACGAAACTTCTGGTTAAAGTAATGTTTTAAAAACAGGAAGAATTTTAATAACTACCTTTGAATATTTCAATATGACAATGAATAAAAAAAGAAAAACAGGCAAATTTTTCACTGGAACATTAAAGGTTTCCATTTATCATTATCTGCTCTCAACACTTATTGTTGGGATATCGGCTTTATTTTGCACCCCTTTTTCGAACACCGAAAATTACCATGTTGTATCTTTTATTTTATTATTTGTAGTTTCAATATTGTCCACTTTTTTAACGATTGGCCCGGTTTTGCTTGCTTCCACTTTAAGCGCACTGGCCTGGAATTATTTCTTTATTCCGCCGCATTACACTTTTAAAATTGAAAAAACAGAAGACATACTGATTTTTGGATTGTTTTTTATTATTGCTCTTGTGAATGGTATTTTAACAACAAGGGTGCGCCGGCAGGAACAAATTGCCCGCGAACGCGAAAAACGTACCAATGCGCTTTTTCAGTTAACCAAAGAACTTTCGAAAGCCAGCGGTATTGATGAGGTTTTAAAAGTTGCAACCGGAGAAATAAATAATCATTTTTTGTTGAACTCATTTTTTATTTTGCAGGATGGAAACAACATTTTAAGCACAACCGGCCGTTTACAAAAAGAGAAAAAGTTAATTCCTGCTGAGTACAATGTTGCTGAATGGGTTTTTAAAAATGGTCAAAAAGCGGGCGCACATACAAACCAGTTGTTTGGAATTGATTATACTTTTTTCCCGTTGGCCGGAACCCGCATTAATCCCGGGGTTTTGGTAGTTAAACAATCCGAACCTTTTGCAGACGAGCAGCAGTCCTACTGGGAAACATTTGTTGCGCAAATATCAAATGCCCTTGAAAGGGAATTTCTGGGTGAGCTGGCTCAAAAAGTACGTTTTCTTGGTGAATCTGACAGATTATATAAGACATTGTTTAATTCCATTTCACACGAATTAAGAATTCCCGTTGCCACAATTATGGGCGCATCTGATTCAATTCTAAATTCACAAAATTCAGCAGATATCCAGTCCGCTTTGTGCACTGAAATTTTCATGGCTTCGCTGCGTTTAAACCGGCTGATAGAAAACCTTCTGAATATATCGCGGCTGGAGAGTGGTCATATATCCGTAAGGCTTGACTGGTATGATATCAACGACCTTTTTAATAAAGTAACTGAAGATTTAAAGGACGAACTAAAACCGTTTTCACTAAAAATTACGATTTCGGAGGATATGCCACTGGTTAAAATTGACTTTGGATTAATAGAACAGGTTTTATACAACCTTGTTTTTAATGCAACACAGTATGCCCCTGGTGCTTCCAACATCGAACTGAACGCAAATTTTGAAAACGGAGATATGATAATTGAAGTTGCCGACCAGGGACCGGGTTTTCCTGAAACAGATCTAAAAAATGTATTTAAAAAATTCTTCCGTGTTGACGGTAGCAGGACCGGAGGATTGGGCCTCGGTTTATCAATAGTTAAAGGATTTGTGGAAGCTCACCGGGGCATAATAACCGTTGAAAACAGATTACACAGGGGAGCAAAATTTACGATTAGAATTCCTACTGAAAAGCCTTATATTGAAAATTTCAAACCTGAAAACTAAATGAATACCTACGAAACCATATTAATAATTGACGACGAACTTCAGATTCGGAGATTACTGGAAATAACACTTTCTGCAAGCGGATTTAAAATAATTCAGGCAGTTAACGGAAAAGATGGTTTGATAGTGGCAGCTACACAACATCCTTCGTTAATTATTCTCGATTTAGGATTGCCCGATATGGATGGGTTGGAGGTACTAAAAAAATTAAGAGAGTGGTTTTATAAACCTATAATTATATTGTCGGTGCGAAACTCGGAGGATGATATTATAAATGCACTCGATAATGGAGCAAACGATTATCTTACAAAACCTTTCAGAACCGGAGAACTTTTGGCCAGGATACGCGCTGCGATAAGATTTGGTGAAAATAAAACCGTTGACACTGTTTTTGAGTTTGGCACTTTAACTGTTGACCTGGTAAGTCATATTGCACAGAAAAATAAAGAAAATTTAAAGCTCACGGCCACCGAATTTTCATTGCTGTCTTTATTCATCAAAAACCGTGGAAGGGTGCTTACACACCAGTACGTTTTAAAAGAAGTCTGGGGTTATGGATATTTGGAACAAACCCAGTATTTGAGGGTTTTTATCGCTCAACTCCGAAAAAAAATAGAAGATAATCCATCGAAACCGACACTTCTGATTACAGAGTCGGGGATTGGTTATCGGTTTGCAGAGTAAAACTGAGTATTTTGATTGTTGCAAATTAAAGTTCACAATACAACCCGTCATCGGCCAGGTTTTTACATGGATAGCGCCAGTTGGCGCCTTTTATCAGCGTGTCTGAATGTTCCGGACCCCAGGTTCCGGCAGGATAGCCATAAATGGGTATTTCCGGGTTGGTCTCCCATGCATTGATTATGGGCTGAACAAACTGCCAGGCCGCTTCAACAGCATCGCCGCGCGCATACAATGTGGCATCTCCCTGCATACAATCGAGCAGCAATCTTTCGTAAGCCGATGGAACTTTTGTATTGGTTAAATCGGAATAATGAAAATCCATATTCACGGTTTGAACATCGAAACCTGCTCCGGGAGTTTTCATCCCGAATTTCAGCAGAATCCCTTCGTCGGGTTGTATCCTTATAATTAACTGATTATTTACTGACGTTGATGAGGTACCAAACAAATGGTGTGGCACACTTTTAAAGTGAATCACAATTTCGGTTACACGGGTTGGAAGTTTTTTGCCTGTCCTGATGTAAAAAGGAACGCCTGCCCATCGCCAGTTATCAATAAAAATCCTCACTGCCACAAATGTTTCGGTGCGCGAAAACGGGTTAACTCCGGGTTCATCGCGGTAACCAGTTACCTTTTCCCCTTTAATCAAAGATTCCGAATATTGTCCGCGGATTACATTTTTGGTAATCATGTTTTCCTTAAACGGGCGAAGCGATTGAAAAACCTTGATAGTCTCGTTTCTTATTGCATTTGCTTCGATAATTACAGGTGGTTCCATTGTTACAAATCCGACCAGTTGCATTAAATGGTTTTGGAGCATATCGCGCAAAGCGCCCGAATTGTCGTAATAACCACCACGGCCTTCAACACCTAAACTTTCGGCAGAGGTTATTTCAACCCGCTCGATGTAATTATGATTCCAAAGGGGTTCAAAAATTCCGTTCGAAAACCGAGTGACAAGCAAATTTTGAACAGTTTCCTTTCCCAGATAGTGATCGATGCGGTAAATCTGGTCTTCTTCAAAATAGTTGAGCAACTTGATATTAAGCTCCTTTGCAGATGCCAAATCGGTGCCAAATGGTTTTTCAACAATCAGCCGTCTGAAATATTTTTCAGATTTGCTCAATCCGTTTTCGTGCAAAAAATGCGGAATAACACTGTATAATGAGGGTGGGGTTGAAAGATAAAAAATATAGTTTTCAGGTATTTGAAGATTTGCGGTTATTGCTGAAAGCCTGTTTTTTAGAGGAAGAAAATCTTCGGCTTTGTCATTCGAAACCGGTTGGTAGAACAACATTTTTTTAAATGGTTCAATATTTTCATCTGCAGGCAGAAACTCGCTGACTCTTTTTCTGAAATCATTGTCTGAAAGCATTGTACGCGATGCGCCCAAAACAGCAAATTTTTCGGGAAGTAGTTTTTGAATGTATAAATCGTACAATGCAGGAATTAATTTCCTTTTGGTTAAATCTCCCGAAGCGCCAAAAATAACCAAAACCTGGTTGGCAGTTTCTTTCATACAAATTTGTTTTTAACTTCACCACAATATACAATCATATTGTTCCCAAAATAAAAATACCTCAAATTGTAATTTTCTTCTCCGTTAGCTGTGATTAATATCCCGTTAAAAAAATTTGTTTTCCCAATTTCAAAGCGAGGTATAAAGATTTGTTTATCAAATTGAACACCACTTTCACAACTGCATTTAAAAATTGCTTCCTTGGCACACCAGCAAATCATTTTTGAAATTTGCCGATTGTCTGATTTTTCAATCCATGCCAATTCTTCAGGATGCAGAAAACGTTTTGTTACGCGATCGATATTTCGGTGTTTATTTTCAACATCAATTCCGGCCAAATTGTTTGAAATAAAAATGACAACAAATTCTGCCGAGTGCGAAATGCTGATATGCTTTAATGAATTTTTTAATTGTGGTCTGCCAGATTTCTGATAGGTAATTTCGGTTTTTTCATTTAAAAGATATTGTAGCAATAAACGTGTAATCAGGTATTCTTTTTGACGTTTTTCGCCCTTGAATTTCTGAAATTCAGTTTCTTCGTCTTTCGAAAAATGAAAAGCAGAAATTAATAAGCCGGCTGATTCGGTAATTTCCCAGATTCCAATTATACCGTTTTCGACTTCTATTTTTTTTACGATAGGCATTAATTCCAGCTTGTTGTTTCAATTAACCTGATTATATCGATTTCAAGAAAATCGATTACCGGTTTTAGCGAATCGATATTTGGAACTTCGCGAATATACAGCGCTCCACGTAAAAAATGATTAGTGCTGTCGGTTAAAAAGAATTGCATGGGCGATGCCGCATTACCTTCTATTTTATAAATTAAACCATAAACATGGTTTACCGGATTCATAAAAACCTGTTCCTGAATGGCATCAGCTTTTATGGTGTGTTTATAAGCTAAAGTTCGGGTTTCCTCCATAAATTCGTTTAAAAGTAAACGGCTCGAAATTTTCTGATTGGATATATTGTAATAAGAAAGATGAATTTCTGCCTTGTTTGCAGGAAACGTAACATTTATCCAGAATGGTTTGTCAGGATTTCCGCCGTCGGGAATTATCTCTGCATAATCTGGAATGTCGAACAGGTAAGGGAAACCGATTGAAATCGGATGGTAGGTTTTTTCAGGGAAATCAATCCTGAAAAATCCTCTTGGTTTTGGAGTGTATTTTTCATTACATCCGAAAAACAACAAGCCGGAGATTGTAAGAATCAGTATTTTATTTATTGGATTCATGTAAATTGAAACGGACAAAAAACTGAATTATTGACTGTTAAAGTGATATTTGACCTTATTTTGATAAAGGATTATTTTTAATTTCAATCTTTATTTGTTTTATGCGACGTTTGTCAACTGCTTCTATGGTGAAATTAAACTGTTTGTAGTCAATTTTTTCGTGTAATGCAGGAATTTCACCTTTGATTTCCAGAATCAAACCTGCCAGTGTTTCAGCATCACCTTTTATCGAATTGAAAACGTTGTCATCACACTTCGAAATCTTGAAAAAATCGCCCAAAAGCGTTTTTCCGTCAAATAGGAATACATTATCAGAAATTTGAGTATAGAAATTGTCTTCTTCATCAAATTCATCAACAATTTCCCCAACAATTTCTTCCAGAACATCTTCAATTGTTACAATCCCTGAAGTTCCACCATACTCGTCAATTACAACGGCAAGATGTA
>Ga0105102_10000701_pt1 | contig 10346 bp, 15 predicted proteins | sample PPLLaktember2015_FD_87032 | JGI IMG/M metagenome (GOLD analysis project Ga0105102, IMG submission 87032) | Freshwater sediment microbial communities from Prairie Pothole Lake near Jamestown, North Dakota, USA - PPLs Lake P7 Core (6) Depth... | ecosystem: Environmental > Aquatic > Freshwater >...
ACATATTCGTTTTGGTGATGGTGGTATAAAGTTCCTTCACTCTTTATTTTATACTGATCTAACTCAATTAACTATCATTTGTCGCAAAGAAGGATTTCCTTTAGATAAGTGTGTTACAATTGCTGAGTTATGGGGGTATTATGCAAGACGAGCTGATTATATAGATACCCCACAAGTTTATTTCGATAATGAATTTTGGCCAAGAACAAGAGGCCCTGAAAAACCAATAACTGAGAAAACATTAGAACGATTGTTAATGTGGCCTGATCTTTATTATAGAGCAGAATTTGATAATGATAGTTATTGCAATCCTGAAAGTAATTATCTAATGCTTTTGAGAAGAGATGGGCAGAAGAATATATTAGATTTGATGAAAGGTAGAAAAGTAGCAATGATTACAGCTTGCCCTTCGGTTCAATATAGAATTAAAGAACATGGGTATACTGTAGATGCTATTCAAATAGTTGGGCATTATCAAAATCAATATGATAATTCATTTGATAAGGTTGTTAAAATAATAAAAGATAGAAGTACACATTATGATCTTTGGTTAGTAGCGGCTGGTGAGCTTGGTCGTGCATATTCAGGTATAATAAAAGAAACTGGTGGTAGAGCAATTGATATAGGGTTTGTTGCAGAGTTTTGGATAGGAAAACAATTACATCCAAGATTAGAACTATATCTAAATAGAAGTCAAACGAACCCATTAGAATTAAAATTAACTGATGAAGGGTTAAAGTTCGCAGAATATATTTGAGGTTAACATGAATGTAAAAATGACATACGACGAAAATTTTCGTTTTCGTGCATGGTTGAGAAAAATTGAAGATAAGGAAAAGATACTAGCAGAGTCAAAGAAGTTTATGCGTAAACCAAGGAAAGGCAACACCTTTATGGTTATAGGTGCAAATGGTTATTGTGGTTGGGCTACTATAGCTCAATTAGCCTTTCAATATTCTGGTTGTAATCTAATATGTTGTGACAAAGAGATTGGTGTTAGAGAAGGTTCAGTTTCACCAATGTATCCACTTCATAATAGACTGAATGAATTACATAAGTATTTTTCTTTTCAATCTGTAATACTAAATGATAACTTTGAAGTAAGAGAGATTTTTACCGAAGCAGTTGAGAGATATAAACCACAATTCATTATCAATTTAACTGATGGATATTCTGAGTTTTATAATCCTGTTATGATTAATGCTTTACATACTTTAAAAGATATTGGTAGCGAAAAAACACATTTAATTCAATCAACTGCATATGGTACAGTAACAGATTTTAGCTACTTTAAAAACTTTCCAATTACAGAATTAAAAACTGGTAAGGTAATGGCACCATTTAATATGCCTACCTTAATAAGTAATAAGTTAGCCCCATTCAGTAGTAAGGATGCGTTATTAAATAAAATAATTCTTAGAGTTATGGAAAAACCAGAAATCAAATATAAAGAGCAAACATTTATTTCAGTTTCACTTGAAATGTTTACAAGAACTATTGCAGAAGTTATTCGTACTGGTATAACAGATAGACAAAAAAATTATAAGTTTTATAGAGTTGCTGAACAAGATTTAAGTGAAACTCTAGTCTTACATATTCTAAAACTGATAATGAAAAAATCAGATAACATTATTTTAAAAATGACTAGAACACAAAATAAAAAATCGGCGTATATGTTTGATCGTAGTGGGTTACTAAAACTTCTGAATGAATTTAATCCTCCACTACATACGTTTATATCCTATTCTTATAAATACATTAAAGATAATAAAAAGGTGATAGATGGAACTTAAATATTATTATAAGAAAGAGTTCGATAAGTATATATTTGAAATTTTTAATATTAGATTTTTATTACCTGTACCATATAAAATTAATAATAGATTTTATAGTTATATAGATTCTCTTTTGGTTTTAATTCATGGTAATAATAGAGTTGGTATTGGTGAGGCTGTTTTTACAGATGAAAAAGAGTTAGAAGAAGCAACAGTTTTTTCAAAAGAATTTATGGATAATTTATCATTAGATTACCTATATGGTATAAAAATTTTTCACGAAGAAAATGGTAGAAAGTATGTTGCCATCAATACAGCATTAGAATCTTTTAGAGAGGAACTTATCTTAGGTAGAAAGTTTAATAAAATATCTTTTGATGTATCTTACTATATAAATTCAGATGATTGTTTATTAAAAATTTATCAATATAAACCAAAAGTTATTAAGTTAAATATAGGTAGTAACTATTTGAAAGATATAGAAATTATTAAAAAAATACAACAGATTATAACAGTATTTAAACTAGATTGTAAATTTAGAATATATGGAAATGGTTTATATCATACATTTGAAACAGGGCAATTATTAACTCAGTTAGATCCTAATTATTGTGAATGTTTGATTCAACTACTTCCAGATTATTTAGAAACAACACATCTATCTTTAAAAGAACAATTCAAAAAATTTAATTTTGGTTTAAATAGCTGTGATGTTAAAAAATTAAATAGTGAGAAGTGGGCTTGTAAACTTGAACTTTCTTCATGTGGTTCTTTGGATAGTGTATTTAAAACTATTAGAGATATTAAAAGTAAGATATATCTAGGAAGTGAAATATCTGGTTATATCAATAACATATATGAATTATATGTTTTTTCTAAAAACTTTAGAACAGTTGACCACACTATAGAAAGTAAAGGTTTTGCATATTTAGCAGAGGATTTTAGTGGTATACGAACAGAAGGCCCATGTTCTTATACAATTGATTTGAATGTTTTAATGAGTAGTTTTTTAAAAGGGTTGAATATATTTAGAAAAAAATGAACGGGAGTGTGCCCCGTTCATCTTTTGGGTAGGATTAGAGCTATAATGATAATAGCCCAAATCACTACCCACCACCAATACTCAGATGTTGTCACTACTACCTCCTGAGGTCAAAGGGTTTATTACGACCACCTTCCAGTCTCCAGAATATACTATCTGGCGTTGAGTCAAATCTAAAACCCAAAAGTGTCCTTTCCTCAGTTGGATGTTTGATCTTATAATGAGGAAAGTTCTTTTGTTCAGCCACCTTTAAACAATCAAATAGTGGGGCTTTTTTCTTACCGTTGACTTGAAACAAGACCCAGTTTCCACCTAACATAATGTACAATTTAAACATAACCTTCTCCTTTATAAGTGAATATCGGTTTTGGTTTATCAGTAATATATATAGTTTAGAACAAAAATAAAAAGGCGTATTATATGTCATATCCCGAAAATCCAGAAACTATTGTAGCTCAGAATGAATTCTATCCGAAAGGTCTACGCGAAATTGATGTATGGAATTATTATCAAACAGCCAAACAGAGACTCCTGAAAGAGGTTATGAATAGAAACGTTATGTTCGGTATAGCGACTGATTTAAACTCTGTGGTGCTCAGGAGAAAGGGTGCAGGGAAGGATTACATACGACTTACACATGAGAATTACGATACATTGATTACAGGTAGAACATTAACGGTTTATTCTGAAATGAATCTATATGAAAAATTTGGTATTATTGATATAGATGTAGATCCCTATGATGGTTGGAAGTGGGCTAGAAAGGTTGCTCACGATACATATGAGTATCTAGTAGACAAGGTTCCATTTATATCAACTGTAAGAATTCGTTATACAGGCAAAACTTCTTTTCATATTATATGTGATTTCGGGCGAAAAAATAAAATCGACTCTATTAGGTTTTTATTAGATAGAACACTTAGAAAATCACCACTCATCAAAGTATATACAATCGAAGCGAAACGCAGACCAGGAGTCCCAAATCTAGATCTATCACCTAATAAGATACGAGGCGCATACATTACATTAGGTTCGTTATCAACCATAGGATTAAAATGTATGGAAGTTGATTATAACCATATTTTGAGTTTTAATCCAAGGAGTGCAAGAGTATAAAAACAGGGGAGGTACACACCCTGCTTTTGATGACTACAGAGAGTCATCGAACTGCTTCATCATCGACAATGCTAACCCGATGATGGGGAATATGTAAAGTATCTGTTCTGATATCAATCCCGCTATCCCGATCAGAAGACCAATCACGACAGAGATTAGTGCCTGATCTTTCGGAGTTGCTTTTTTAAGTCTTTTAATAACTGCATTGAGTACCCAGCCAATCACCAAACCACCAATTGCGATTGCGATCCACATTATATGGTCATTCATGACTGTAATACCTTTCTTAGTTTATATTTATAAATCTCAACAACTTCTCCACGCCGAATTTTCTCGACATCTTCAACTGAGATATCTGTTAGGTTTGACATAGTGAAATGCCACCCATTGAACTTGTACTTCAAAACCTGAACTGGTTCTATGGTTTTGGTAAACATTCCACGACAATCTTCCTGGTTAACTCTGAACCCTGTGAATGTCAAAACTTTGGGTTCAGTTTTGTCAAATACCTCAACCAGAAATAACTCAATGCCATCCTGCCATTTGCCAGGGTGATCATCTATTACTTTGAATTTCAACATAAAGTTCTCCTCAGTTTTACCGCTGAGGTATCGTAATGACTACCCCAGCGGGTTAGATTGTTAGACCACTGCCTGGCTCACGAATGCCAGGACTTCATCCTGCCCGATCCTCTCGGAGGTCTTCGCAATGAAGCCCCCCTTGTGGGCGAACAGGATCCCAACCTGATTCTCCAGCCTGGAGAAGTTCAGGTTCGGGTGGTCGTTGTATCGGTACATGATCCAACCGGCCCCACGGTCATCGGGGCAGATACTAAATGCAGCAGTCGGAACATGCTTTTCCCGGTACTCCTGGAGAAGAGCTGATGGGCGATCCTCAATCGGTGAGACGATACCGACGAGACCATTAACCTCAACTGTCGAGGCCATCAACTCCAGCTCACCCATGCGAGTTGCAGTGAACTGAATCTTCTCCAACAACCCCTCACCGATCTTCCGCATAAGATCAATGAGATACTCCGGTACTTCCTTGGTCTGCCCGAACATGAAAAGGATTTGCTCCTCAATAGGAGACAACATCCCAAACATCACATCGGGGTTGATACCAAGATTCTTCGAAACCATGAACGGCCCCTTGGTATCAAGGTCGTTCGTGAACCCAAGCCACTTGAAAGTGGCAAGAGCTGACTCATACAACTTCATGGACTTCAACACTTGCACCAGAGCGCAGTCCAAGTTACGCTCTTGGTGGTGATCATAGTTGTTCTTCTCGGGGTCCAATTGTGCCCCAACGTCAACAACGACAACTGCCGAGTCTTCCAATTCTTCGGAAGTCGGATCACGCCTGAAAACTTTGGTGATGTTCTTGAAAATTGCCAACAGCATTGAAACTGCCAGAAAGTCGTCCCGGTGAGCCTGTCCAGCGTGAGTTACGATGTGTTTCATATTACATTCTCCTTTCGAGAATTGGAAGCCACTATTTGTTTATATTAAAAGCTAACCCAGACTAGATACAGTGGCCAACTATATCCGGGTTATAAAGCTGTATATTCCTATTGTTACTATTCAGTAATATATATAGTCTAGTTCCTTTTAAAAGAATAATTTATTATTCTTATTTTTACATATATAGCAGAACAAACAATAAAAGGTGTGTATGAACTCTTTCTGGTTATTTAGATCGAATATACGGAAAAATGAGTATTATCATAGCATAAAAGACCTAAAAACATTCAAAAACCAGTGTCATGACTTCTATCTTTTGATGCCTATTTGGTTTCTTGAAAACAATTATTTTGATGAAGTTGTCATCTGGAGACTAACCGAAACACCACAAGAAGATATAGTTTTTGATGTATGTGGTAAACCATTTATACAGAGATGGGTTAGTGATTTTTCCGAATGTTTAAAGTATCCAAAACCAATGATTTCATTTTGGAGAGGTGGTTTTCAAGAGTATGATAAAGTAGTTTCGCAGACACCAAACCATTTTGGTTTACGATTATATCTAGGGGCTGGTAGAAGAATAGTTCCTGTATTTGGTGGTTCTTATCATCGCATACTTTTAGAAGATGATAATGATATAAGACAACTGCAACATCTGCATCCAATTCCTTTTTATAAGACTGCAAACCCTAATATATTCAAACCTTTAAATCTTGAAAAAGAATATGATATATGTTGGCCTGCAAACTTTGAACAGTTGAAGTATAAAGGGCAAGATTACTTTATGGGGTTGGTTGGTGCTTGTCCTTTTTTAATGAATTTTAAAATAGTTCATTGTGGTAATAAAGTTGAAGTTGCAAAAGAAATGTCTAAAAAATACTGTACATCAAACATAACATTTGCTGGAAGTGTGAGTCGAGAAGAGCTAAACATATTACTCAATAGAAGTAAGGTCGGTGTTAATATGAGTAATGGTCAAGATGGATGCCCAAGAACTTCAACTGAAATACTTATGTCAGGAACACCATTGGTTATGAAAGAAACAGTTAGATTACTTGAATACTACAAACAAAAAGGTGTAGTAGTTTCAAGTGATAGAATGATGATAAAGAAATTAAAAGAAGCAATATCAAATTATGAAACATTACATAATCAAGTTTTAGATGCACGAAACAACGAACTTTCTTTTGAAAAAATTTGCGAAAAAAATATAGAAATTTGGTTAAAAACGTGAGCTGTACAAGCCTCACGCTAAAACTACATAAAGTAGTTTTTAATGTGATTTCCACCATTCTGCTAATGCATCATAAGTGATGGAAAGCTGATATGCAAACTCCTGTTTGGTATTATGATTTATTTTTGCGGTCTCTAATGTTTGTTGCATAGTTTTTATTTCTGCTTCTTTTTGATCCCTCTCTGCCTGCGTAAAAGTTGCTCCTCTCTTAATGAGATCTTTTTGTTTTTCCACCATACTAAAGTATAACTTATCTAAAGCATCTTTCCTGTTCCTCCAGAGTTGAGATTCTATAACAATCTCACCGAGATTGTTAATTGCCCATGTTAAAGTTCCCTCTGGTGTTAATGCTGGCAGAACTCCTTGATTCATCAAGAACATCTGACCTGGATTAAACATGAATATCCTCCTTTAATGTATAATGGTTTACTTCTATTGAGTAATATATATAGACAAAACAAAAAATAAGGATCGCGTTAGCAACCCTTATTTTTTACCTTTTCAGGTAGTTTTCGATTTAATTAAATTGACTGCTCAGGCTGAATGTCCGGGGCCGACCACTTGGTATAGGCATAGTAACAACAGCCTAGTGCCAGGACCGCTCCAACACCGATTGCGACTTTAGTGGTGGTGCTCATACCCTTGACTTCGGGAGCCGGTGCGGGTTCGGGTTTGACTTCGGGTTTGACTTCGGGTTCTGACATTTAACACCTCCTAAAAGTTTAGAAATTAGAAACAGTTGTACTTCTCTATTCAGTTATATATATAGAAGTTAGAAATTTAATTTAGAACATATTTACGATAAAATGAGAAGTTTTTTTAGACAGTAGGAACAAAATAAAAAGTGAAAGGATTATTCGAATGCTTATAGTAACAGAAGATTTGGTTATGCTTTATAGTGGTGGTGCAGATAGTATGTTAATGCTGAAGTTTGCACTTCAGCTAGGTCGAAGACCTTATGCTATTTTAATTGATTATGGTCAGAAACATATTGAAGAATTAAAGTATGCACAGACACAATTATACAATGAAAAGGTAGGTTATCAAATTGTAAAAATTAGTGATTTGAATGTGTCTAGTGGTTTAACAGGTGATTTAAAAACTTCATATGATGGTGTTCATGCAATGAATGTTCCTGGTAGAAATACTATGTTCATTGCAATCGCTTATTCTATTGCTGAAAGTAAGGGTATTAAAGAAATTTGGTATGGCCCTGATTTTTCGGATCGTTTAAACCTATTCCCAGACTGTTATCAAGAGTACGTTATTGCTATGAACAAAGTGCTTGAGATAGCTCCCTCCTATCCTATTAAACTTATAGCACCCCTACTTGGTTGGACTAAAGAGATGGTTCTTTCATATCTAGAGAAACAATTCGATATCAAAGAGGGTTATTTACATAGTGGTTATGAAGCACCAGTATGATAGAATTATTACTATGTATTACCTTGTTAGCAATTGCTTTTTTAGCTATTATTTTACTTGGTGTTTCTTTTGTTGAGTTCATTTGTGAATTAATAAAAAAATTTTAGAATGGAAAAGGAAACTAATGAAAAATATTGACACCTATCAAGATAAAGCAGGGCAGACAGATTCTTCAAATTTTTGTACAAATCCACCATACCTATATTATGTATTGGGAATGTGTGGTGAAGCTGGTGAGGCTGCTGAAAAAATTAAAAAATTACTTAGAAATAAAAAAGGCAAAATTGATGATGAATTTATTGAAGAAATTAAAGGTGAGCTTGGAGATCAAATGTGGTATATTTCTAGACTAGCTTATTTATTTGGTTTACCTATGAGTGAAGTATTAGATTATAATTTGAAGAAACTGAAAAGTCGAAAAGAAAGAGGCGTGATTAAAAGCAAAGGAGATAAGAGATGAGTAAAAAGAAGTCTTGTTGTTGTGGTGTACCTGGATTACCTGATGGTACTATTATAACAGACCAAAGTGCTGATGATTTTAATATTAGTATGTTGAAGTGGGATAGATATTTTTTTAATCTATGTACAGATGTAGGTAAAAATTCAAGTTGTCTTTCAAGGCAAATAGGTTCTGTACTAGTTAAAGAAAAAACAGTTATAGGTACTGGTTATAATGGCCCGCCAAGAGGTGTGCCTCATTGTGATGAACGATTTTTAATTGACCCTGAACTCAGAGGTATCCTTGAAGTTAAAGGATTGATACCAGAAGAATTAGTTAAAATGAGAAAATGCCCAAGACAGATCCTTGGTTACAAATCAGGTGAAGGACTACAATGGTGTATAGCTGGTCACGCCGAAAGAAACGCTTTAATCAATTCAGCGCGTATGGGAATTCAAACCAAAGACTGTAGTCTATACATGGATTGTGGTATTCCCTGCACACCATGTCTTGTTGAAATAATTAACGCTGGTATTAGAGAAATTGTAGTTTCTAACTTTGGATTTTATGATTCCTCGGCTAAATATCTTCTTGATAACTCATTACTAAAAGTTAGAATGTATAGTCATTTATGTGAACATAAGAACATTACAGAAGAAGCTCAATTCTGTCCTGATTGTGGTCTATTTCAATACGGTACAACATAATGTTAAAGATAGGTATTGTAGGTTCAAGGCGGAGATATACCCAAACAGATTTTAAACTTGTCAAGGATAAATTCTTTGAGGTATATCAGGAGGGTGCCCTCATTGTTAGTGGAGGGTGCCCTAAAGGTGGTGATGAATTCGCTCATATGATCGCTAAACAAAATGGAATACCTATTTTAATTTTTTATCCTAATTGGGAGAAATATAATAAGGCTGCAGGATTTATAAGGAATACACATATAGCTGAAAACTCTGATATTTTAATAGCTTGTGTTGCATCTGATAGAACAGGTGGAACAGAGGATACAATTAAAAAGTTTAGAAAAGCAAAACCAGAAGGTGTATTGTATTTAGTTTAAATGGAGATATAGAAATGGCTAATGGAAACATTCAAGTAAGTGATCATCAAGTAAATGTTGAAGAAATTTTCTTTTCAATGGTTATGTATTTACTTAAAAAACCAAAGGGTCTTTTTATTTTATTTAGTTTGGTTGGTATTTTTGTTGTAGTGATGTATTTCTCATTTATGAAAGCTCAAAATGCAATGATGATTGACTCATTTAAAGTATTACAGAGTACAGCACAAGTCTCTGATACAATACAAAGAAAAGTTAAAGAAATAGAATCTAAAGCTGAACAAGCCTCAAAAGAAATAGATGAACGAATTGCAAAGTTAGATGAAGTTGAACATAGATTTAAAGAAAAACGAGAAGAAATTAAAAAAATAAGAGAAGAAACTGATATGTTGTTAAAAGAACTAGCACAGTCTGTAGCATTGGCAAATCAAAAATTAGATCAAATACAATTACAACAAAATAAAGCAACTGAGTCAATTAAAACTTTTGAAATGAATAAATCGAAACAAATGCCATTCAACAACATTAGATAGTGTGAGGAATGTGGACAATAGCGCAGATAGGTGATGAAAAACATGAACCATATAAGTATGAAGGTCATAAATTTGAAAACCCAAAAAATAGATATTATAAGCCAGTTTGTATGAGATGTGGTTTAATGCGTTTAAATAATCCTTTAACGCATTGGTGTGTTAAATATGGTTGTAATCATGAAGAACGACCAGAATATAAAAAAGTAGTGAAGGAGTTAACAAGCAGATGAAATCAAGATTTTCAAAACCAGAAGAT
>Ga0105102_10000702_pt1 | contig 10337 bp, 12 predicted proteins | sample PPLLaktember2015_FD_87032 | JGI IMG/M metagenome (GOLD analysis project Ga0105102, IMG submission 87032) | Freshwater sediment microbial communities from Prairie Pothole Lake near Jamestown, North Dakota, USA - PPLs Lake P7 Core (6) Depth... | ecosystem: Environmental > Aquatic > Freshwater >...
ATTGCCTGAAAAGATGCCCGGTAATACGGATGATCAGGCCGTTACGGCAGTCCCCGCGCCGGAGAGTCCTAAAGAGGAGGATCCTATGGAAGCCGTTTTGCGGGCTATCGAAAAAGACGCAAAAAAATAGAGATTAGGCCATAAACAAAAAAACCCGCGCGGCCAGAACCGGCGGGTTTTTTTGCGTGTTTTAATATCGGTTAGAGCTTTTGGGCCTGCATGAAGTCGTCGAAGCCTGCCTCTGCAAAGCGGAACCACATGTTCGCATCCGCGCGGAATTTGATATAATCATCATATATCTTTTTCCAGTTGGGATTTTTTGCGGAGAGTTCGCTGTAAAGCGCCATTGATTCCCTGTATGCCGCTTCCATGACATCTTTCGGGAAGCGGTGCAGCTTGGCGCCGGCGGCTACGAGCTGCTTTAACGCAACCGGGTTTTTGGCGTCATATGTGGTCTGCATGAAGATGTGAGCGTACGCTGCCGCAGTCTCGATCATGGCCTTATATTCGGCCGGAAGCGCTTCGTAGGCCTTGATGTTGATGTAAAGATCTGTCTGCGCGCTCCCTTCCCACCATCCGGGATAGTAATAGTTGGGGGCAACTTTATAGAATCCGAGTTTGTAGTCGTCATAAGGGCCGACAAACTCGACGGCGTCGATCGTGCCTTTTTCAAGCGCCGTGTAGATTTCTCCTGCAGGGATGCTCTGGGTCACTACGCCGAGCCTCTCCTGAACTTTTCCAGCGATTCCGGCTGTGCGCATCTTGAGACCCTTAAGGTCGGCCACAGACTTGATCTCCTTGCGGTACCAGCCGCCCATCTGGGCGTTTGTGTTTCCCATTGGAAAGTTGATTATGCTGTAGCTCTTTAAGAACTCTCTCATAAGGGTCAGGCCGTTGCCCTGATGCATCCATGCCGTCATCTGGCGTGAGTTTAAACCGAATGGAATGGCCGTTCCGATGGCGAAGACGTCGTCCTTGCCGAAGAAAGAGTAGGGCGCGGTATGGCAGCACTCGACCGTGCTGTTCTGAACAGCGTCAACTACACCGAATGGCGGGACAAGTTCGCCGGCCGCGTGGACTGTAATCAGGAACTTACCGCCGGACATTGCGCCGACCATCTTGGCGAATATTTCAGCAGGCCCCAATAAAGCGTCCAGCGACTTTGGAAAGCTGGATGCGAGGCGCCAGCGGATGGATGGTTCGGCATGAACCGATGGAGCCCCGGCGCCTATACCGGCGGCAAGACCGACACCGGCAACAATCCCGGTTCCGGCCTTCTTAAGAAATGAACGTCTTTTCATGGAAGTTTCTTTGCTATCTATCTTCATTTTCTGATCCTCCTTAATTAAAATATTGTAGTTTTGACAAGTTGATATGTTGATATTTGAATTCCGTCCCAATCATTGCTGTCACCGTTATTCAGCTTCCGTACATTTATAAGTTATAAGCCGATAGCCAGTCAAGGGAATATTATGATCCGATCTTATCGAAAGTTTTAATGATTTCATCAGGAATGAGTCGATTTGTGCAGCCAAAATCCTCTTGACACAAATGATCCTTGTTCATATACTCCAAACACGAAAAGGCAATCCGGCACAGATTACAGCGTGCCGGTTTGTCATTAATTTCAGATAGGTTCAAATTTTACGGCTTGATTGTTTATAAACATTATCTTGTAACCAATAATGAGCAGCTTTCTTCAACTTTTTTGACTGGAAGGTGACAAATGACTGAAAAGAGTAAAAAATTTTTAATCGGTAGCAGCGAACTTGAAGACGCTTTTTTTCTGAAGCAGGATAAAAAACTTACCGAACAGCTTGCAGCAATGAAAAAAATGAAAGAGACAAAAGCTAACCTGAAAAAAGTTTCAGGCATAGAGAATGACGCTGTCCTTCAAAAACTTATCGATCTGAAGATACCTCCTCATATAGTTGCGTCACTTTCAATGATACCTCTTGTGGAAGTCGCATGGGCGGACGGCAATATCGGGGAAAAAGAGCATGAAGCAATTCTGAAGGCGGCGAACCTGAACAGCGATATTGACCGTGAACTGATAAAAAGCTGGCTGGCTCATAAACCGGCACCGGCACTGCTGGAAGCCTGGACAGTTTATATCAACGGATTATGTGAAAAAATGAGTGCGGATGAAAAAAAGATTTTAAAGGAGACGCTCCTTTCTCATGCGTATAATGTGGCAAATGTTGAAGGCGGTTTCCTTGGAGTCGGTTCGAAATTATCAAAAAAGGAAAAAGATATGCTTCAAAAACTTGAGGCATCATTTAAATAAGTAAATTCGAGTAGTGATGCGGGCAACCAACCTCATCACTACTCTGAGCCTGCCTTACTTTTATCTTATCCCCAAAGGGATGTTTTATTTAGGGATTTTGACCGTTCAAGGTTATATATGAGGTTATATATGATATGATGAGACGGTGTTTGTTGCCAAATTGTCTTGACATACATGATAACATTCAACTAAAATCGCCATTATATAAAGAGTATCTTTCACAATCAAACCAATCAAGACAATCGGTAGCTTTGCAGAGTATGGCTGCGTTGTCGGGCTTATGGTTGTCACGGGAGCTTGAAACTTCAGAGGAGGTGCCATGAGAGTATTTATTCTGATTCTTGCATTTATGTTGATTTGTTTTTCTCATCCGGCCACTGCCGCGGAAAAGGGAATCGGGTATGTAAAAAATGTCAATGAGCCCGCATCCATTGAACGGAACAAAACATCGATTCCGGCAAAACCGGGCGACAAGCTTTTTCAGAATGACGTTGTTGTAACAGGAAAAGGCGGGTCGATGGGAGCTATTTTAAGAGACAACAGTATTATAGCATGCGGTTCCAATTCAAGGCTAGTCCTGTCTGAGTTCTCTTTCAATCCCGCGGAAAATAAACTGTCCAGCACTTTCCAGATGTTGCGCGGCACTATGACCTATCTGTCCGGCCTTATCGGGATAAGGGACAGCAAGGCCGTAAAGTTTACCACGCCAACGGCTGTCTGCGGACTTCGCGGAACTCATCTTGCCATAAGTGTTGAGGGCGATTAGCAGAAGGCATGCGATCGCTATTTCGGTTCAATAAACGAAGGAGCTAATATTATGAGAAAAATAATTCCAGCATCGTTCATTTTTATGGCCCTCTTTTTCCCTTTGGTTTTAATGTCCTGCGCCGGCATGACGACACCGGCAATTGTAAACTCCGATCAGGATGCCGTGCCCGATAATTATGACAATCGACATGATTTCGCCAAACCCAAGTATTACGACAAATGTCCGCAAACCACGCCTGCAAGTGTCCCGGTCGATAAATACGGATGTCCGCCTGATTCAGACGGCGACGGTGTGCCCGACTATCTGGACAAATGCCCCAATACTCCGTCAGGCGTAAAAGTTGATAAAGATGGCTGCCCGCTTGATTCCGACCGTGACGGTGTTTCCGACTATCTGGACAAGTGTCCGGACACTCCTGCCGGCATGAAAGTGGATCAGAACGGCTGTCCCCCTCCGCCGGTTGTCGAAAAAGCCGGATCTATAGCCGATCCATGTATCGGCAAGACTGCAAAAGAGGTCTTTGTGCTTCTGCCCGATCGGGACGGGAAAGTCGGTCAGGTCGAAGTTATAACCACCGCCGGATCACAGGGCCTGAATAAAGCCTGGGAAGCGACGAATGTGGTAGGCGCAGATCAAAAGCCATGCGAATCCGCGGTAATGGATGAAAAAGCCGTAAGAGATAAATTCAAGGAAGCTCTTGATGCCGAACCCGCTCTTCCCGTCTCTTTTGTAGTGTACTTTAAGAGCGGCAGCAGCGCTCCGATAGAAGAGTCCAAGAAATTGATTCCGGAAATTGCAGAAGCCGTAAAGTCGCATAAAGCGATTAATGTGTTTGTGGCAGGCCATACCGATTCTGTAGCATCCAACAAATATAATCAGAAACGATCTGAAAAGCGCGCCAAAACTATTTCGAATCTCCTGATTTCACAAGGCGTCGATAAGTCTGTTATAGAAATTGGATATTACGGTGAGGAGAAACTGCTGATAGCGACACCTGACAATGTGAATGAACCCGGAAATCGCCGGGTGGAAGTCACTGTAAGGTAATGTAAACCTATAACGCCCCGCCGCGAAGCCGGCGGGGCGCTTCAAACTATGGCGCCGTCCGAAAATGTGACGACTCTGTCCGCCACCCGCCTTACCTGATCAAGGTAATGAGATACAACTATGATGGTGAAGCTGTTTTTCAGTTCCAGCAGCAGCTCCTCGATGATTGCAGTTGCCGTCCGGTCAAGAGATGATGTGGGTTCGTCCATAAGTAAAATTTCCGGCTCGAGAACAAGCGTTCGGGCGATGCACAACCTTTGCTGCTGACCGCCTGAAAGAGTTCGGGCATCGTCGTTAAGCCGGTCTTTCACCTCATACCAGAGATATGCCATTTCAAGAGCCTTCTTTGCCATCGAGTAAACGGTCTCCCTGTCATTATTCCCGGCCAGCTTGAGAGGAAACATAACATTTCTTAAAATACTCATGGGCAGGGGGTTTGGAGTTTGAAAAACCATGGTTACACGCCGGCGCAGATCCGTTACCGATAAATCCCGCCGGTAAATATCCTGCCAGGTGTCACGCAGGTTTATCTCAACCCTGCCGGTCATCCTTGCATCCGGGATGTTTTCCCAGAGCCTGTTTAGGGTAATCAGAAAAGTCGATTTGCCTGCACCGGACGGTCCCGCAAGGGCGGTGATAGAGTTTTTCTCAAAATGAACGGTCAGGTCTTTTAAAATATGACGTTTGCCATAATAAAAATTGAGCCCATTGACCCTTATTTTCTCTGTATTTTTTATTAAACTGTTCATGGACGATAGAAGGCCAAATAAGTAAGTTGCTTTTTAATCACAAAGGCAAGCGCAAAAAGAGAGAGGCAGATAATAAGCAAAATCAGAGCCGCAGCGTATCCGCTCAGAAGTTCGTCGGGGTTGGAATACTGAGAGGAAATATAATAAATATAAAAAGGAAGCGCCTCATAAGTTGAGAAAAGCGATTTCGGAACTCCCGCCATGACAACAACCCCGGTTAGCATAATTACAGCGGTATCCTCGGCGCAGCGACCGATGGCAAGAATGACACCGCCTATCAGCGCCGAGAGTGATTTGGGAAGAAGAACATAAAAAATGTTCTGAAGTTTTGTAGCTCCCAGGGAGAGGGCCGTAAGGCGCACGTCTGTCGGGATTCCCTCCAGAGCCGCCTGGGTGGTTCTTATAATATACGGCAGAATAAGAAAAGCAAGGGCGAGGCTCGATATAAGCAGACAGGGCCGGATGTTTTGTGAATAGTGTTTATGAAGAAAGAGCGCCAGGGCAAACCCGAAAAGTCCCACAAGGATCGAGGGTATGGCCGCAAGGATATCAAAAACAATATTGAAAAGCCTTTTTACGGGAGGATTTGCATATTCGGCCAGATAAATACCGGTTGAAAATCCGATCGGAACCGCTATCGATACGGAGAGGCAGACAAGCAGAATCGTTCCGGCTATAGCGGGAAAAAGGCCTTTAAATACCGCCTGTTCCAGAAAAAGCGCTTTAAGCGGAGCTGTTTCGCCGAAAATAAGTTTCATGTCCATGACTCCGGCCCCTCTAAAGATGAGATGGGCGAGCATTGAAAAAACGGAAGCAAACAGAATCAGTCCGCACACCCGGCAATACCAGATTGTCAGCTTTTCGAGAATACGAATCATTCTGTTTTTTCACTCTCCCTGAAAATAAGGCGTCTGACGGCGACGACAATGATTGTTATGAACATATAGAGTATTATACCGCATGCAAAGATGGATCTGAACTCAAGACTTTCATAATCCGCGGCTATCACCAGGGCAATATGTGCCGTCAGCGTCCTAACCGAGTCGAGAAGAGAACCGGGAACCTGAACGGCATTTCCCGCTATCATCAAAGAGATGAGAGTATCCCCTGACGCGCGGCCAAAAGCGAGCAGTGTTCCGGTAAGGATATCCCTCTTCGCTGAGGGCAGAATCACATATAGCAGCCTCTGGACCGGTTCAGCCCCGAGAGAGTCCGCGGCATCGAGGTAGGATCCGGGAACCTTGTCGAAACCGTTTAAAAAAAAGAGAATCATGGTCGGAGAAATGAGAATTCCAAGCATAAGCGCCCCTGTCAGAAGGGACATTCCCGAACCTGTCTTAAAAAATTCCCTTATGAAAGGGACCAGTACAAAGATTCCTATAAAACCGTAAATCACCGTGGGAATGCCGGTCATCAGCTGGATGATTCGCCGCAAGACAACTCCGAAGAGTTTGGAACCGTTCAGACTGATGAGAGAAGCGCATCCGAGACTCAAAGGAAATGCAAAAAGGAGGCTCAAAAATGATATCCCTGTAGTACTTGCGAGCATGGGATATATTCCGTAGAAACCCTGGCGAGGGTCCCACGGCTGGGTCATAAGGTTAAAGATTCCGCCGCTGGAAAGAAGCGGGAAAGCCATGACAATCATGGAACCCAAAATCAGGATGGTTACGAAAGCGCTTATTACGGCAGAAAAATAGAAAATCCCTTCTGCCCCTTTTTCTTTCCAATTATTCATGGGAATGGAATAAAACCATTCCGCTCGATGATCTTATGACCTTCAGGAGTATATAGAAAGTCGATAAATTTCTTTGTGAGACCGGCAGGAGCCCCTTTCGTATTGCTGTAAAGGCCCCTTGAAATCGTGTATCTGCCTTCTTTAACCGTCTGGATTGTCGGAATCACGCCATCAAACGATACCGGCGCCACTGAAGAATCGATGTGACCGACCGAAACGTAACCGATCCCGTATGGATCCTGTGATATCGCCGATTTCATAGCTCCGTTTGAAACCACGAAATTTGCTTTGGGGGAGATTTCACCCTTGTTCAGAGCCTTTTCCCAGAAGACTTCGCGGGTTCCGCTTGCCTCATCACGCGTGTATAGGTTGATTTTACGGTCTTCACCTCCGACTGTTTTCCAGTTGTCTGTCCGTCCCGCGAATATGTCCATGACCTCGGTTTTACTCAACGCCGTGACTTTATTTTTGGGATTAACGACCACGCCGACACCGTCCAAAGCCCACTGAAAGAGAATGAGCTGATACCGGCCAATCTCATCTTCTGTCGGTTTGCGTCCGCTGTTTCCGATATCGACCAGGCCTTCGCCCACCTGTTTAATGCCAACACCCGATCCGCCCGCGGCAATACTGATCTGAATTTCAGGATAAGTGCTCATGATCATCTGCGCCGCCTCTTTCATCACAGGAATATGCGCCGTTCCTCCCGATATTTTTAAAGAGCCTTTTTCGTTTTTGAAGGGATCAAGTTCTCCGGAATATCCTGATACCGACAAAATAAAAAGAGAACAGAATACGGCGCATGACATTACAATACTTTTTTTCATACAGAATACTCCTCAATCGGTGATTATTTGATGTTTCGAATTGTCTCTGAGAAATTATATGAAAAAAATGCATTAGTCAAATTCATAATATGCATAAATATGACTGTAATATGCTGTTATGTTATAGCAAGAACAATGTCATGGAAATATTCTGATGGGCTTTAGAGCGGTTCTCATAAATATGTTTAAGTTTGGGTATGGATTTTATGTGATCCGCAGAAACAATGCCATACCCTTCGCCCACGGCGACATATCCGCATCCATTAAATCCGAACAGCCCCAATGGATATAAGGTCACGAAGCCGTTTATAGTATCCGCCTGTACAATTTCATTATAGTCTATCTGGGGGCGTCCTCGAAGCCTTTGAACGAATCTTCTGCGAATCACATAAAATTCATACCCAAACAAGACAGCTCAAATCGGAACATTAATGTGATAACTGCTTTAGAGTGGTAAGAACATCGGCGGCTTTATTTTTTGACTCATTGACCGATTTTATAAACCTGTCTGTTTCCGCGTCCGATTTCTTCATTTTGTCAAATAGTTCAGCATCGGTTTGGACTTTATTACCCGCTTTGGCTTTCTTTTTATCGGCATCTGTCTCCGGCTTTCCCTTTACATCCGTATTTGGCTGTATAACGGTTTTATCTTTTGCATCTTTGTAGCTTTCGATTTTTTTGGCTTTGTTCCCGATTTTGTCGGGCAAAGGCGCATTTGTTATCACAGTTACGCCTTTTTCGTCGGTATAGGTATAGATCTCTCCGGATTCTGATTGAAGAGGAAATAGTGATAGCATGAATGTCGCCATAAGAATAATTACCGGCTGCGGAATAAAGGAAGATATTTTTTGTATGGGCATGAAACGCTCTCCTTTGTATATTGCAGGCTGCCTGCTATCAGTAAAGATGTGGAATTGCTATTTTGCCGGAAGAGTTGACGCGTAAGTTTCGCCTCTTTTAAGCCAGGCTTTAAGGTCTTTATCTGATTTGTATATCTCCCGCCTCGGGCTGCTTACCGTCAGTTTTTTAATGTCACAATATTGCCGACTTTTATCTCACTGGTGCCAGATGTTATTTTCCCATACGAAAAATCCTCCTGGATTTTCTCGATAACGACCTCCCCCGTTTTTATTTTCTCCTGTCCTATTTTTTTCTTTGTCACGGGGTGTATGAGCTCCTCGCCCATCTGGTAAACCTCAAAGCGCGAACCCTCGGCAACCATGTTTTTCCCGATATCGATAATCACTTTTTCACCGTCTTTTTTGATTATGTAGCCTTCCAGAGGAAAGACAGTTTTTACCTTCTCACTCAGATCGATTACCGCTTTTGAAGCAGCTTCAATAAGAAGATCACCCTTTTCGGCCTTTGTTGTGGAGGTGCCGACCGATTTGGAGCTGTCGAAAATATTGGGCAAACCGACAGATGATGGTATGAAGCTGGTGGAGCTGCGGTCCGACTCTCCTTTCCCATCCGCTCCGCCTGTTGCTATGCCGGTTTCAAGATCTATTATCCTGATCACCAATTCAACGCTTGCCTTTTTTTTCCCGAAATCTACAATAAAGCTGCTTTGAGATTCTTCAGACGCGCACAGAGTTATATTCCCGGCAATAAGATATTTTGCGCCGGTCAGTTTGCCAAATTTTATGGCGTTGTTTGAATCGCTTAAACCTGACATCTGAAATTTCGATTCTTTCAGAATGTCCTCCATCCTCTGGCGTTCCACAATGCGAAAGTTTTTATTTTTTGCCAGTTCCGTTATCAGCATTTCCGTCACAGCATTTTCAATTTTGCACAAGGAATTTCCCGATACATTTTTAAAAGGCAGAATGGCGATGTCTTTCTGTGGTGATGCGGATACAATTGCGGGTGATATGCAAAAAGATATCAAAATGAATACGAGCAGTTGTTTTATGTTTCTGCAATTTAGAATCATAGAAGAAATTTCCTTGAATCTCATTTTTATTCTCCTGTATATTCGTTCTGTTTTTCAATATAAGCTCTTATTATAGCTAAATATATATGACAAACTTGTTCAATTGCAACGTATATTTTAATGAATATAACATTGTATCAATATCCATATGATATTCCGGCGATTAAAATCCCTGCGGTCCGCATTTTCTCTCATGTTCCAGATTGACCTGAATCATCAGAATACGCTTACTTTTTACTTGACAAATAAGTACTGTATATTTAGTTAAGGAACATGCAGAAAACAGGCGTAAACCTCAATACGAATCAGTATGCTGCGGCTGTCAATTCAACAGCCGATCTGAACTGGTGGCGGCCCTACAGTGGGCCCAGGGTGCGCTGTTTGTGATCTGATAATAAAAATAAGCCGCCAACTTAAGCCCAATGCAAATGCAGAGGGCTTTTTTATTTTTCAGTACAGGCTAAAACATTCAATAAGGAGGATCTGTAATGCAATCGAAAGCGATTTTACTGCCGGCCAATGAAATGCCGCGCCAATGGTACAACATCCTTGCGGATATCAAACTGAATCCACCCCTTGGCCCGGACGGGAAACCGATAGGCCCTGAGATGCTGGCGCCGGTTTTCCCCATGAATCTCATAGAACAGGAGGTAAGTACCCAGCGCTGGATCGATATCCCCGAGCCGGTCCTTAATATATACAGCATCTGGCGTCCAAGTCCATTGATACGGGCCACTACCCTGGAAAAGGCCCTCGGTACGCCGGCCCGCATTTATTACAAAAACGAAGGATGCAGCCCCCCAGGCAGCCACAAACCCAATACAGCCGTGGCTCAGGCCTATTACAACAAACAGTTCGGCATTGAGCGTATCACAACGGAAACCGGCGCGGGGCAATGGGGGAGCGCGCTTTCATTTGCCTGTGCACAGTTCGGGCTGGAGTGCAAGGTTTACATGGTGCGCGTCAGCTTTGAGCAAAAGCCCTATC
>Ga0105102_10000706_pt1 | contig 10322 bp, 8 predicted proteins | sample PPLLaktember2015_FD_87032 | JGI IMG/M metagenome (GOLD analysis project Ga0105102, IMG submission 87032) | Freshwater sediment microbial communities from Prairie Pothole Lake near Jamestown, North Dakota, USA - PPLs Lake P7 Core (6) Depth... | ecosystem: Environmental > Aquatic > Freshwater >...
CTACCTCAACGTGATCGAGTGGGGCAACGGCGTCTTCGGCGCCGAGGCCGCGGCACGCCGCCATTTCGGCACCAGCGCCGCGCGGCTCTCGGCCGAGCAGGGCGCGCGCCTCGCGGCGATGGCGCCCAATCCCCGCTTCTACGCGCGCAATCCGGGCGCACCCGGGCTGGCGCGGAAAACCGGGATCATCCTCGGGCGCATGGCCTTGGCCGAGCTACCGTAGGGTGTGCTGCGTGGCGCTCGCGTTGCGCCGGCCGCACCGGGTATCGATCGAAACCGTGCGCGAGGCGGCCGGAGGGTGCTGCCCGCGGGGCATTGCGCGTAGAATTCGCGCGCGTCCTTCACCGACGCATCTCCCCTTGAGCACGCGCGCGCCATGTCCGAGATCCTCGACGAGAAGCCGGTCGACCGGCCCGAGGCGCACAAGCGCGTGGAGGACGCGCTCGCCGAAATCGCGGCGCTGCTGCGCAAGAACCGGCTCGTAGAGGGCCTGGTCCACGAGCAGGCCGCGCATGCGGCCGACGACGAGCGCACTGAGCTCGTCGAGTCCCTCGTCACGAAGCAGAATCGGGCGATCCTGCAGAACCGGCTGGATCGGCTGCACCCGGCCGACATCGCCTACATCCTGGAGGCACTGCCGCTCGACGAGCGGATGTACATCTGGGACCTCGTCAAGTCGGCGGAGCGCGACGGCGAGATCCTGGTCGAGGTATCCGACGCGGTCCGCGAGTCGCTCATCGACTCGATGGAGACGCACGAGCTCGTCGCGGCCGCGGAGACGCTCGACGCCGAGGACCTCGCCGCGATCGCCGACGACCTCCCGCAGGAGGTCATCGACGACGTCTTCCAGAAGCTGCCGGTCGACGAGCGCGAGCAGCTGCGCCAGGCGATGTCGTTCGAGGAGGACATGGTCGGCGCGCTGATGGACTTCGACGACATCCAGATCCGCCCCGACGTCACGCTCGAAGTGGTGCTGCGCTACCTGCGCCGCTTCGACGAGCTGCCCTCGCAGACCGACCAGCTGTTCGTCGTCGACCGTGACGAGAAGCTCCTCGGCGTGCTGCCGGTGAACGCCCTGATCGTCAACGATCCCGACGTTGTCGTCGAGCGGGTGATGCAGCCGCCGACGGTGAAGCTCCTGCAGCACGAGAAGGCCGACGAGGCGGCGAGCGCGTTCGAGCGCTACGACCTCGTCTCGGCACCGGTCGTCGACACCAACGAGCGGCTGGTCGGGCGGGTCACGGTCGACGAGGTGCTCGACTTCGTGCGCGCGTCCGGCGAGGAGACGATGCGCGCGCAGGCCGGCCTGCGCGCGGAGGAGGACATCTTCGCGTCGGTGCTAGACTCGTTCAAGAACCGCTGGGCGTGGCTCGCGATCAACCTGGTGACGGCGTTCATCGCCTCGCGGGTCATCGGCGCCTTCGAGGGCACGATCGAGAAGCTGGTGGCGCTCGCGGCGCTGATGCCGATCGTCGCCGGCATCGGCGGCAACTCCGGCAACCAGACGATCACGATGATCGTGCGCTCGGTGGCGCTCGGCCAGATCTCGCGCAACCACGGTGAGAAGCTGCTGCGAAAAGAACTCGCGGTGGCGCTGGTGATCGGGCTGGTGTGGGGCGGCGCAATGGGACTCGTCGCGATGCTGCTCTACCGCAACGTCGGCCTGGGGCTCGTCATGGTGTTCGCGATGACGCTCAACCTGCTGCTCGCGGCGTTCGCCGGCGTGATGATCCCGATGACGATGATACGGATGGGACGCGACCCCGCGCTCGGCGCCTCGGTGCTGATCACCGCGGTCACCGACTCGGGCGGCTTCCTCATCTTCCTCGGCCTCGCGACGCTGTTCCTCATGGGCCGCTGACGCCGCGCGAGCGGGGATCCCGGGCATTCCTTGGACATGATCCGGTTCACGAAGGAGTCGCTGGTCGCGAGTGCGATCTGCGGCTTCGCGCGCCTCCTGACCGGCGCGCGGGCGGTGTGGAAGGGCTGCGCGCCCGCGGCCGTGCAGCGGATCTACTACGGCAACCACACGAGCCACGGCGACTTCGTGCTGATCTATGCGTCGCTGCCTGCCGACCTCCGCGTGCACACGCGGCCGGTGGCCGGCGCCGACTACTGGAGCGCCACGCAGCTCAAGCGCTGGATCGCGAACGACGTGCTGCGCGCGGTGATGGTCGAGCGCCAGAAGCGCGAGGGGGTGCCCAACCCGGTCGAGCAGATGGTCGACGCGCTCGATCACGGCGACTCGCTGATCCTGTTCCCGGAGGGCACGCGCAACACCACCGACGAGCTGCTGCTGCCTTTCAAGAGTGGCATCTTTCGCGCGGCCGAGGCACGCCCGGAAGTCGAGTGCGTGCCGGTGTGGATCGAGAACCTGAACCGCGTGATGCCGAAGGGACAGGTGCTGCCGATCCCGCTCTTGTGCACGCTCACCTTCGGCACGCCGCTGAAGGTCGCCCCCGGCGAGGACAAGGAGGCCTTCCTCGACCGGCTGCGCGACGGCCTCGTCGCCCTGGCCCCGCCACCGGCATAGTGTGAACAGGCCCTTGCCATGGGATCGCGGCCCGAACTCCTGACGCTCTTCGCGGGCACCTTCGGCGTGCTGCTCGTCGCCAGCATCGCCGGATTCCTGCTGCGCTACTACGTGGCGCGCGGCGAGCCGCACCGCGCGATCGACAGCTTCCGCGAGCGCATTGGCTGGTGGTGGGTGATGGTGCTCCTGCTCGGGCTCGCGTTCACGCTGGGCAAGGTCGGTGTGGTCGTGCTGTTCTGGTTCGTCTCGTTCCTCGCGCTGCGCGAGTTCGTCTCGCTCACCTACACCCGCCGCGGCGACCACTGGGCGCTCGCCGCGGTGTTCTTCTTCTTCCTGCCTGCGCAGTACGTGCTGGTCGGCCTCGAGTGGTACGGCCTCTGGGCGGTGTTCATCCCGGTATACGCGTTCCTCACGCTGCCCATCTTCGCCGCGATGTCGGCCGACACGACGCGCTTCTTCGAGCGCATGGCGAAGCTCTACGCTGCGCTGATGATCTGCGTGTACTGCGTCTCCTGCGTGCCCGCGCTGATGACGCTGCGCATCGCCGGCTTCGAAGGCGGCAACCTGCTGCTGATCGCCTGGCTCGTGCTCACGGTCCAGTCGTCGGACGTGCTGCAGTACCTGTGGGGCGAGCTCTATGGCAGGACGGTCCTCGCGCCGGCGCTGTCGTCGACCAAGACCGTCGAGGGCGTCGTCGGCGGCATCTTCGGCGCGACGATCGTCGGCACCGCGCTCGCGTGGCTCACGCCGTTCTCGCTGGTGCAGGCCGCCGGGATGGCGCTCGTCGTCAACCTGCTGGGGCTCTTCGGCAGCCTGGTGATGTCGGCGATCAAGCGCGATCGCGGCGTGATGGAGTGGGGCACGAGCTTCGAGGGACGGCGCGGCATGCTCGAGCGGCTGGACTCGGTGATCTTCGCCGCCCCGGTGTATTTCCACCTGATCCGCTACGGCTGGCAGGCGTAGGATGGGCCGGCCGGGAACGATCCGGGAATAACGGTGCGCCCCGGCTGTTAGCGGTGATGTCGAACCCGTGACCCGATGCGGAGAAAGGGCTTCCCAATGAACAGGTTGATGCAGGTCTGCGGTGCCGCGATCGTGGCTGCCGCGGTGGCCGGTTGCGCGTCGATGTGGCAGCCGCTCCACGCAGTGCAGGCGAAGGAGGGCATCCTCACCAACCCATCCGGCATGACGCTGTACACGTTCGACAAGGACGTCGCGGGCTCGGGCAAGAGCGTCTGCAACGGCCCGTGCGCGACCAACTGGCCGCCGGTCGCCGCCACGGCGATCGACGTGGGCCTTGGCGACTGGGCGGTGGTCACTCGCGACGATGGCTCGAAGCAGTGGGCCTACAAGGGCAAGCCGCTGTACACCTGGGCGAAGGACGCGAAGCCGGGCGACAAGACCGGCGACGGCTTCAACAACGCCTGGCGCGTCGCAAGACCCTAGCCCGAGTGCACCGGGGCCGGCCATGAGCCCGAAGGGCCGCCCCGAGGGCGAATCCGGCCCGAAGCGCGTTAGCGCGGAGGGTAGTCCAGTGAGCCCGAAGGGCCGCCCCGAGGGCGAATCGGGCCCGGAGCGCGCAGCGCGAAGGGTAGTCCAGTGAGCGACGGGGCGCTGCCGCATCCCGATCTCGTCGCGGCGATCCCGCGGCTGCGCCGCTACGCGCGCACGCTGACGGGAGAGGCGAGCCGCGCCGACGATCTCGTGCAGGACACGCTGGCGCGCGCGTGGGAGAAGCGCCGCCTGTGGCAGGCCGGCACCGACCTCCGCGCGTGGCTCTTCACCGTGATGCACAACGTCTTCGTCAACCAGCGCGCGCTCGCGCGTCGCGACGCGCGCAACGTCTCGCTCGACGACGACGGCGATGGCCGCGAGGCGTGGCAGATCGCAGTGCGGCCGGGCCAGCAGGCGCGCGTCGAGCTCGTCGAGTTGCTGGGGCACGTCGGCCGACTGCCGGCCGAGCAGCGCGAGGTGCTGCTGCTCGCGGCGGTGGAGGAGATGAAGTACGAGGAGATCGCCGCGGTGCTCGACATTCCGGTGGGCACGGTGATGTCGCGGCTGTCGCGGGCGCGCGAGAAGCTGCGTCGTGCCGCCGACGGTAACGTGCCGGCGCTCAAGGTTGTGAAGTGAAGTGACCTCGATGAACGCTCCGACCGATTTCGACCTGATGGCCTATGCCGACGGCCAGCTCGCGCCCGACCGCGCGGCGGCCGTCGAGGGACTGCTCGCCCGCGACGCGCACGCTGCCGCGCGGCTTGCCGAGATTCGAGACCAGAACCGCCAGCTTCGTGAGGGTCTCGACGCTTGGCTAACTGAGCCGATACCCGAGCGCTTGCTCGCCGCCGCGGCGCCGCCGGCCCGGTCGAGTGCAGTGCCTTGGTGGAAGCCCGCGCTGGCGATGGCGGCCACGCTCGTGCTGGGCCTCGCCGTCGGCTGGTTCGGGCGCGAGGCGCTGCTCGACCGGCAGGGGACGCCGACGACGTTCCCGCGCCAGGCCGCGTTTGCGCATGCGCTCTACACCGCCGACCAGCGCCGCCCGGTCGAGGTGTGGGCGAACGAGGAAAAGGGCCTGGTCACGTGGCTCACGCGGCGCATGGGCGTGCAGGCGCACGCACCCGACCTGAACAGTGTCGGCTTCGCGCTGGTCGGCGGCCGGCTGCTCGCCGGTCACGAAAAGCCCACGGCGCTCCTCATGTACGAGAACGCCGAGAAGCAGCGGCTCACGCTGCAGTGGCGCAAGGGCGAGCCCGGCGCGAACGAGACCGCGTTCCGCTACGCGATCGAGAACGGTGTATCGATCTTCTACTGGATCGACCACGATTCCGCGTACGCGCTTTCGGGCAACCTCGACCGGACGCAGCTGCTCGCGGTCGCGCGGGTGGTCTACGGTCAACTCGCCGCCGCCGAAGCCACGCCGTCCCGGTGAACGCGCGCGCCCGGAATTGGGGTCAGACCCCACGTTCCCTGCTTGGGGTCTGACCCCAATTCCCGCGCCTCTCGCCCTGCGTTGCGCGCTTGACGGAAAGTCGAGTCTGACCCTACTTTCGGGCGATGGTGCAACGACTGCCCGCTCGACCCGGCGACCGTCTCGACGCGATCGAGACCCCGGCCCTCGTGCTCGATCTCCCGGCCTTCGAGCGCAACCTCGATGCGATGGCTACGGCCGTCGCGGCGTCGGGACTGCGGCTGCGCCCCCACGCCAAGGCGCACAAGTGCGGCGCGATCGCCCGGGCGCAGATCGCACGCGGCGCGGTCGGCATCTGCTGCCAGAAGACCGACGAGGCGCTCGCGTTCGTCGATGCGGGCATCGCCGACGTGCTCGTCACCAACGAGGTCGTCGCGCCGGCGAAGCTCGCGCGCCTCGCCGAGGCGGCGCGCCGCGCGCGCATCGGGCTCCTCGTCGACTGCGACGCGGGCGCGCGGGCCGCGAGCGCGGCGGCGTTGCGGGTCGGCGTGACGCTCGACCTCTACGTCGAAGTCGACGTCGGTGCGCATCGCTGTGGCGTGGCGCCCGCCGACGCCGGGCCGCTTGCCGCGTGCATCGCCTCGCTCCCCGGCGTGCGCTTCGCCGGTCTGCACTGCTACCACGGCGCGGCGCAGCACCTGCGCGCGCCTGCCGAGCGCGCGATGACCATCGCCTCCGCAACGGTTGCCGTGCGCGTGGCGCAAACGTCCATCGCGCGCGTGGGTCTCGACGCCGACATCGTCACAGGCGCGGGGACCGGCACGTGGATGCTCGAGCGCGACTCGGGCGTCTGGAACGAGCTGCAGCCCGGCTCGTATCCGTTCATGGATGCCGATTACGCACGCAACAGTGCGGGGCCGCGGGACATCGCATTCGAGCAGAGTCTGTTCGTGCACGCCTCCGTGATGAGCACTCCGGTGCCGGAGCGCGCCGTCTGCGATGCCGGCCTCAAGTCCTTTGCGTTCGACTCCGGTCCGCCGCTGGTGCACGGGCGCCCAGGGCTCGCGTACACGAAGGCGTCCGACGAGCACGGCGTGCTGGCAGTGGAAGCCGGAGCGCGAGCGCCGGAGCTCGGCGAGCGGCTGCACCTCGTTCCGGGACACGTCGACCCGACGTTCAATCTGTACGACTGGGTGATCGCCGTGCGCGACGGACGCGTCGAGGCCGTCTGGCCGGTCGATGCGCGCGGCGCGGTCGGCTGAGCGGGCCGCGCGGCACCAACATCGCAGGTTGTTGACCTAGATGAAAGATCCGCCCGCTGCCGGGCGGTCAGGATAGGGCTCGGGCCGCAGCAAGGTCGCCACGCGTGGAGGCTGGCGGTCCCCGGGGAAGCTGCCGTGATGCCGGAACGCGAAAAGCGGCACCTGACCACGATCCTCGTCGCCGACGTCGCCGGCTACAGCGGGCTGATGGCGGTCGACGAGGCCGGGACCTACGCGCGGGTGCGGGCCGACGTCAAGGAGCTGTTCGAGCCGAAGGCGTCCGAGTATCGCGGGCGGGTGGTCAAGCTGCTCGGCGACGGCGTGCTGATGGAGTTCGACAGCGTCGTCGACGCGGTCCGGTTCGCGGCCGACTTCCAGCGCGACAGCGCCGCGCGCAACGCCACGGTTCCCGAAGATCGCTGGGTCACCTACCGCATCGGCATCAACGTCGGCGACGTCATCGTCGACGGTGACGACATCTACGGCGATGGCGTCAATGTCGCGGCACGATTGCAGGAGATCGCCGAGCCTGGCAGCGTCAATGTCTCCGGCTACGTCTACGGCCAGATCGAAGGCAAGGTCGAGCTGGGCTTCGAGGACCTGGGCGAGAAACGGCTCAAGAACATCCCGCACTCCGTCCGCGTGTACCGGCTCGTCGATGCGGCGGCGCCGACGGCCGGGAAGCCGGCGCGGCATCGGCGCTTCTCGCCGCGTGCGCAGCGGCTCGCGATGTCGGCAGCGGTGCTGGTGCTTGTCATCGGCGCGGGCCTCGCCTGGTGGCGCCCGTGGGCGCCTCCGGTGGCCGCGCCTGCCGTGGTGCCCGGACAGGTGGCCGCGCCGTCGGTCGAACGGGCCGCGCCCGGCCGCATGGCCTTCCCGCTTCCCGAAAAGCCGTCGATCGCCGTGCTGCCGTTCGACAACCTCTCCGGTGACACCGCCGAGGACTACTTCGCCGACGGCATCACCGACGACCTCATCACGGACCTGTCGAAGATCTCGGGGCTGTTCGTGATCGCCCGCAACTCGGTGTTCACCTACAAGAAGAAGCCGGTCAAGGTGCAGCAGGTCGCCGAGGAGCTCGGCGTCCGCTACGTGCTCGAGGGCAGCGTGCGCCGCGCCGAAGGACGGATCCGCATCAACGCGCAGCTCACCGACGCGACGACTGGCAGGCACGTGTGGGCGGACCGCTACGACCGCGACTACAAGGACATCTTCAAGCTGCAGGACCTCGTCACGCAGCAGATCGTCGAGGCGCTTTCGGTCCAGCTCTCGGAAGGCGAGAAGGCGCGGCTCAAGACCCGCTACACCGACGACCTGACGGCGCACGAGTTCTACCTGCGCGGCCAGCAGACGCTGCACAGCTTCTCGATAAGCTACCCGGAGGAGCTCAACACCGCGCTACTGATGTACGAGGAGGCGATCAAGCGCGACCCGGGCTTCGCCCGCGCCTACATCGGCCACGCGCTCGCCAGCCACTACGCCTGGCGCGTCGCGTACATCGTGCCCAACCGCTCGGTGATCGCGGCCCGCGAGCAGGCGCTCGACTCGATCCTGAAGGCGATTGCGCTCGAGCCCAAGCTGCCGTCGGCCTACACGGTGCTCGCGCTGATCCTGCACGCCGACGACAAGATCGACGCCGCCGTCGCGGCGGCCGCCAACGCTGTCGACCTGGACCCGAACAACGCCGATGGCCACGTCGCGCACGCCTACATCCTGACCAAGATCGGACGCCACGAGGAGGCGCTGAAGATCATGGCAAAGGCGTATCGGCTCAATCCCAAGCCGCCGCCGCACTACGACCTCTTCCAAGGCAAGATCCTGTTCGACAACCGGCGCTACGCCGAAGCGGTGGCAAGCCTGGAGCAAGGGCTGAAGCGGCAACCGCGGGCGTCGCTGTTCCTCTGGTACCTGGTACCGGCGTACGCGTACGCCGGCCGCGTCGAGGACGCGAGGAATGAGGCCCTCGGCATTCTCGGCATCGTCCCGGGCGAGAACCTGCTGCGCCTGCGGCGCATCGGGCTGTACGCACTGCAGCGCGACATCGAACACCACGTCGAGGGCTTCCGCCGCGCCGGGATCCCTGAGCTTCCCTACGGTTTCCAGGCCGCGGACGCGAGCCGGCTCGGCGGCGACGAGATCCGCGCGGTGCTGTTCGGCCGCACGCTGAACGCAACCGACACCCGGACCTACCAGCGCTATCTGGTCGACCGCACGGCGGATGGCAACGTCACGCTGCGCGGCCCGTTCGGATCCGACGTCGGCACGAGCCGGACCGTCGGTGACCAGGTGTGCGAGCGCATGCGCTCGCTCGGCAATCGGGAGTCCTGCGGCTACGTGTACCGCACCACCGTAGGGAGTGCCGAGAAGAGCGCCGACTACCTGTGGGTCAACGACCGCGGGCTGTTCGCGCTGTCGACCCCGAACTGATCGGTCGCCTCAGATCTTGCCGCGGGCGCGCCACTTCGCCCACACCTTCTCGCACTGCGCGTGCGCGATGTCGAGCGCACGCTCCGGCGTCTCCGCGCCGGTGGCGGCCTTGGCGAACATCTCGTTCAGCACCCAGCCGTAGAAGATCTCGTCGATGGCCGCGTTCGTGTAGCCGGGGTACCCGACGTTGGCAGTCCAGCTGAGGACGTCGTCCAGGACCGCGTACTTGTTCGGCGGGCTCGCCTTCGCGTCGCTGGCGATCAGCTTCTTCAGCTCGGGTACGGTCCCGGGGAAGCTCGGGAAGTTGTAATAGCCTCCGGCAGCGAAACCGTGGCGGAAGTTGCCGACGTAGTCGACAAGGAACTTCTTCGCGTCGGCAACGTTGCTTGCGAACTTCCAGATCACGTAGACGTTCATCATGTGGGGGAGCCCGACGGCCCGCGCCGGTCCGCGCGCGGCGCGGGCGAGCAGGATGCGATCGGTCACGGGCAGTTGCTGGTTCTCGCCGGTACGGGTGAGCGATATCGCGTTGAGCGCGAGCGAGGCGCGGCCGCCCAGCATCGCGTTGTTGTTCGACGCCGAGTCCCAGGTCAGCACCTCGGGGGTCATCGCGTCCTGGTAGAGCGCCTTGACGTAGCGCAGCGCCTGCAGCGTCGGCTTCGACTTCAGCGCGAGGTTGCCGTTCGCGTCCTGCTCGGACCCGCCGAACGAGTAGAGGATCGCACGCAACGCCATGCCCGAGTCGATCTCCGGCGAGAGGCCGATGCCGACCGGGATGCTGAGCTTCTGCTTGATCAGCCGCCCGCCGCGGAGGATGTCGTCCCAGGTCGTCGGGGCAACACCGACGCCGTCCCACAGGTCCTTGCGGTAGTTGACCGGATCGGGCACGTAGCTGTCCGCGAAGCCGAAATACTTCTTCGTCTTCGGGTTGTAGGTGCTGCGGATCGCAAGGTCGATGGGCTTGCCGAACTTGCGTTCGCACTCCTGGTAGATCTCGCCGTGGTCGATGACGTCGTCCTCGAAGATGGCCGGAGGGCTCGTGAACATGAACAGGTCGTGGCCCTTCTGCGCAGCCGCCTCGGCCTCGGCACGCAAGGGCAGCGACGGGAATGCCACCCGGTCGAGGATCACCTCAACGTCGTTGGCCTGGCCCCACTCCTTCACGTACGTGTCGTGGAACCAGTTGTCGTAGCTC
>Ga0105102_10000710_pt1 | contig 10310 bp, 9 predicted proteins | sample PPLLaktember2015_FD_87032 | JGI IMG/M metagenome (GOLD analysis project Ga0105102, IMG submission 87032) | Freshwater sediment microbial communities from Prairie Pothole Lake near Jamestown, North Dakota, USA - PPLs Lake P7 Core (6) Depth... | ecosystem: Environmental > Aquatic > Freshwater >...
GAAGTTAATAAAATAATTTTTATCGGAAGAATCAACCGGGGGAATGCAAAAATCAAATTCTGGATCAGGTAGCTTTATCAGTTTTTTGTTTAGTCGAAGGTTCTTAATTCAATTTGGACTGGCAATATTATTGATCATCGTGGTGTTATTATTATCAATGAAATTTATAGGAGTTTATACCCAGCATGGTAAAGAATTGACGGTTCCTGTATTTTATGGAATGACCGTTCAGGAGGTACAGGCAGCCGGCTATACCAGGCAATTTGATTTTTTTGTAATCGATTCCCTTTATGACGATCGGTATGAGCCCGGTGCTATTATCATCCAGGATCCATTGCCGGGATCGAAGGTGAAAAAAGGCCGGAACATTTATGTTTCAGTTGTGGCGTCAACTCCGGAATCTGTTTTAATGCCGGATCTTAAAGATTTGACTTTGCGGCAGGCGCTCAACATCCTTACCTCGGCTCATTTAAAAGCCGGCAGGTTAACTTACCAACCAAGTTTTGATAAAAATGCCGTGCTTGAGCAGTTCTATAAGGGAGATACCATTTTACCCGGCGAAACCATGATCAAAGGATCGGTCATTGATTTGATCATTGGTTCAGGGGAAAGTGAATACCAGATACCGGTTCCGTTTCTCGTCGGAAAAACCCGGGAAGAAGCCATTTATCAGCTGAATACTGCATCTTTTAATTTGGGTAAGGAGGTTTATATGGATAGCATAATGGATCAAACGGCCAGGGTCTATATGCAGGAGCCGATGTGGAATTCTGATCTGCCATATTACCCCGGCGACTCTATTCATTTATGGTATAAATCGGATGAGTTGTTTGATTTTGAAGAGTATGTAAAAAATATTTCTGTCGATTCTTTGCCTACAGATAGTTTTTCAACTGACACATTGGAGGAATTTTAAACTTATGAAGTTTATACTCAAATATATTTTCGTCTTTAGTATCCTGCCTGTTTTGGCACCCGCGCAGGTTTACCTGTCAGGTTCGTCGTCCACCCCGGTGATTACAAATTATTTGAAAAGGACTGATTATTTGCCTTCAACAAAAGCCGCCAACCTGTCCTTTGAACCGCTCAGGTTACCTTTTATGGATGATTTTTCCAATGATGGACCTTATCCGGATGCAACCAAATGGCTCGACAGTGCGGTATATATCAATGCCCATTATCCTGTATTTCCGGTTGATTATGGGGTGGCAACATTTGATATCCTAAACGATACAGGCGGTATTTACACCGATGCCAATGTATTTCCAATTATCGCCGATTATCTTACCTCTTATCCTATCAGGCTTGATTCGATTTTTGATTTAGAACTGGGCACATCATGGAAAGTGACACCCGCCGATTCGGTATATTTCAGTTTCTATTACCAGCCTCAGGGAAGGGGTGATGCACCGCTGAGTTACGATTCTTTAGCCCTGGAATTTGCTACTACCGATTCTGCTTTTTCAGAAATTGAAAAAATATGGCTTCAAATAGCCAAGGCGACCAATTCAGGTGGTATTCCATTTGCAGAAGGAGATACAATAAAACCCAATGACACCATTTATTATACCGGATGTGATTATGATTATGTGATATCTGAAGATACCCTGATTTACTCCGATTCTGTTTATGTTGCCTGTGATTCGGTATTCGCTCAGCAAACATCCTGGAAAAATGTATGGAATGCTAAGGGGGAAGCATTGGATACATTTTTAATAAAAAATAATGTTTATTTCAAGATGGTAATGATTCCGATCACTGATACCAACTGGTTCAGGAAAGATTTTCAGTTCAGGTTTTATAATTATGCTAGTCTTTCATCCATCAACAGTTGGAAAAGTAATACCGATCACTGGAGTATCGATAAAGTATACCTGAATGCAGGCAGGTCGCAGAATGATATTTTTACCCGTGAAATAAGGTTTGTACAGCCGGCTCCCTCCTTGTTGATTGGTTTAGCTTCGATGCCAATGCTCCATTTCACACCCGGCATGATAAGGCCGTCAATAAACGTTTATGCCAATAACAACGATTCCGTTTCACATTCCTGTGAATACACATTTGTTGTAGAAAATGAGGACGGTGGATTGATTCAGGGTTTAAGCGGTGGATATGCCGGAATGCTCGAGCCGTATTATTTGAAGGGTATAAATTCAACTTTGCCATTCGCAGAAGTTCCGACTGGAGATCAAATAGATCCGCCGGAACCTGAGGATGCAGTGTTTACTGTAAGCCATTTTATAAAAGATATGGCTAATACTTTAGTAACTGATACCTTATATTATAGTCAGGTATTCAGTAACTATTTTGCTTATGATGATGGTACGGCGGAAAGAAGTTATGGTGCATCGGCCGATAATACTAAAATGGCTGTTCAATTCAGAGCCTACCAACCTGATACATTGCGGGGTGTTCAGATATATTTCAACCGGGTGCAAGCAAATTATAACGACAGATACTTTCATATCGGGATTTGGAATGACAATAATGGTAAACCCGGATCTTTGATTTATAAAAAGGAAAATCTGAAACCTTATTTGCCCGACCTGAATGATTTTCATACCTATATTTTTCAAGATACAATTCTCCGTTTGACCGTCAATAATTTCTATGTGAGCGTAACTCAAACAACTTTTGATAATTTAAATATCGGTTTCGACAGAAATAATAACTCAAAAAGCAAAACTTTTTATAATACAAGCGGTACCTGGATTTCTTCTCCTTTTGATGGTTCCTTAATGATACGGCCGGTCCTCGGAAGATCATTAGCTGAATCCGGTACCAAACCAAAAAGCCCACCCGGCAAACTGGAAATCACCCCAAATCCTCCCGGAAATACTGACATTATTAAATTAACACTGCCTGCGTGGGCTTCTTCTCCCCAATACTGGAAATACATGACCACAAGGATTTATGATTTATCAGGCAGGTTATTATTTTCTGCACCTTATGAAGAACAGTTAAGTATTTCAAACCTTGATCCGGGTTTTTATATCGTCGATATTCTGGATGCAGCTTTTACGAAACATTATGCAGCCAAACTTCTGATTACTAAATAAGTTAATTTTTTGGATACATCCGATAATATAGATTTCCAGGAAGACGATCAGGAATGGTTTGAGCATTTCAGGTTTGAAGTGGATCATGGCCAGAGTTTATTAAGGATTGATAAATTTCTGATGGCAAGGATCATGAATGCTTCACGCAACAAGATCCAGGCCGCTGCCAATTCAGGTTTTATCCTTGTAAACAATGAACCCGTTAAACCTTCCTATAAAGTAAAACCTGAGGATGTTATCACTGTGATGATGACTCATCCTTTGCGCGAAATTGAGCTTATTCCTGAAGATATCCCGCTTGAAATTCTTTTCGAAGATAAAGATCTGATTGTTATTAATAAACCGGCTGGTATGGTGGTTCACCCTGCTTATGGCAATTACGATGGTACTGTGGTTAATGCCTTGCTGGGACATTTTCAAAAGAATAACTTGAAAAGCAATGTAAATACCATCGGGCCACTGCTTGTTCACCGGATCGACAAGGATACATCAGGAATAATGCTGATAGCTAAGACGGAAGAAGCTCAAACCCTCCTGGGTAAACAGTTTTTTCATCATACCATCGAACGAAAATATGAAGCGATCGTTTGGGGAGATATTAAGGAGGATAGCGGAACGATAAACGGCCACATCGGAAGGAGTGCGAAAAACCGAAAGGTGTTTACTGTTTTTCCAGAGGGAGATCATGGCAAGCATGCCATTACCCATTATAAGGTGATTGAAAGGCTGGGTTATGTGACCATGATTGAATGTGAGCTTGAAACCGGCCGAACCCATCAGATCAGGGTGCATTTGAAATACATTGGCCACCCGCTTTTCAATGATGAAACATACGGAGGGGATAAAATCCTGAAAGGCACCACATTTACCAAGTATAAGCAGTTTGTAAGCAATTGCTTTAAAATTTGTCCGCGTCAGGCATTACATGCCAAATCTCTTGGGTTTATTCATCCTGCTAACGGGACTGCGGTTTATTTTGAATCCGGTCTTCCTCCTGATATGACAGAATTGGTTGCAAAATGGAAACACTATGCAGCGCACAAGTCAATGGATGACAGTGTGAATGTGTAATTCATAATGATTGAAGAGCTTCTAAAAAACCTATTTGAAATTCAAAGTGAGCCGAAGACCACCGCCAGGCTTATAACCATAAAGGGGTTCTGTCAGCGTGGGTTCAAATCTCAGGGATAAATCATCGTCAATTTCCCATGAAAATAGGTGAGCATCCACGGTAGCATCTACTACATTTAACAAGTACCAAATCCCTGTAAAAATATAGGTAAGGTCACGGTTGCGGCGGTAATAATCTTTCTGGTCCTTCAAAACTTGAGGGTTCGCACCATACATTTCTTCATATTCATTCACCGGAGGTTCAGTATTGTCTGGATCGCTCAGGGTGTGGTTGTAAGCTTTTTGCCACTCCTTGTATTCCTTATCATTGAAGGAGATAAAATAATAGCAAACACCGAACCCGGTATAAACAATTGGAATTTTCCAGTATTTTTTATTGTATGCCTGCCCCAGTCCCGGCAGTATCATCGAATAAATAGTTGCTTTCTTGGGATCATGACGATTGATAAACGAAGTGTCGGGATTTGTTTTTGATTGATCTATGCTTTTATCAGAACCTGAATCTTTTTGGCCCCTGGAGTTAAATGAAAAAAAAACCAAAAAAATAATAACCACTAAAACCGCTTTAAAAAAGAAGCAGTTCTTTTGTTTTTTTAAGAAGAGGTTAATCATTACTTTTCTTAACACTTCATTTCTCGAGGAGGGCCAGGATCCTGTCAAATTCTTTTTCAGATTTGAATGGGATAACGATGCTTCCTTTGCCTTTATTATTTTGCCTGATTTCTACCCTGGCGCCAAAGTGGCTTGACAATCCTTGTTTGGCGGATAGGTATTTATCAGGAAAAGCTGCAGGAGGAAGTTTAGCTGGCAACCTTGACCCTCCATTAAGCTCCTTCACAATTCGCTCTACATCCCTGACTGATAAATTTTTTGAAATAATTGCCCGTAAAATCTCCAGTTGCAAGTCCACATCTTCAATATTGATAAATGCCCTTGCATGTCCCATGCTAATTTTATTATCCCTCAAGGCTAATTGCACTTGCGGGGGCAGTTTCAGCAAACGAACATAATTAGTGATGGTTGACCTGTCCTTGCCAATCCGTTCGCTTAATTCTTCATTGGTCATCTTGCATTCATCAATCAGGCGCTGATAGCTGATGGCTATATCAAGTGAATTAAGATCTTCGCGATGAATATTTTCTATGAGCGCCATCTCTAACATTTGCTGGTCATTGGCTACCCTGATATAGGTGGGTACATTGCTCAAACCAGCTAATTTAGCAGCTCTCAACCTTCTTTCCCCGGAGATCAGCTGGTATTTATCATACCCAAGTTTTCTCACAGTAATCGGCTGAATGATTCCCTGCTCCTTAATCGAAAGTGCAAGTTCATTCAAAGTGTTTTCTTCAAATTTGTTTCTGGGCTGAAATGGATTCGCTTCTATTTTCTCAAGTGGAATATTAGCAATGGCACCCACTACATAGTTCCCGGAAATATCGTTGGAGGTGATATCTGTTTCCGGACTTTCAAGAATGGCACTTAAACCCCTTCCCAAAGCAGATTTCTTAATTTTCATTAACTATGGGGATTTGTTTATCTGATTCTTTGATGGCAGTCATGTTATTCTTCTGGAGGATTTCGCGGGCAAGATTAAGATAATTAATTGCGCCGGTACTGTTTGCATCATACATAATAACGGTTTCACCAAAACTTGGAGCCTCACTTAACCTTGTGTTGCGGTGCACAATGGTCTCAAAAACCATTTGCTGAAAATGTGTTTTGACTTCATCCACCACTTGCTTTGCTAAACGTAACCGCTGGTCGAACATAGTAAGTAATATTCCTTCTATGTCCAGCTCCGGGTTCAGCCGCGACTGTACAATCTTAATGGTATTCAGCAATTTTCCCAATCCTTCCAAAGCAAAATATTCACACTGAACCGGAATAATTACCGAGTCAGCAGCGGTGAGTGAATTGACTGTAATGAGCCCGAGCGAAGGAGAACAATCAATAATGATGAAGTCATAGTTGTCTTTTATTTTTGCAATTACCTTCCTCAGCATCTTCTCTCTGTTTGGAAGATTGATGATCTCAATTTCAGCTCCAACAAGATCAATATGTGCCGGAATAATATCGAGGTTGGGAGTTTCAGTGTTCAGTATGATATTGCCCGGTTCCACATCGTCAATGATACATTCATAGATACTGGTGGTTATGTTTCTCGGATCGAATCCAACCCCCGAAGTGGCATTGGCCTGAGGGTCTGCGTCAATGATGAGTGTTTTATATTCAAGTACGGCAAAACTGCCTGCAAGATTAATGGCAGTGGTAGTTTTTCCTACCCCACCTTTTTGATTTGCGATCGCAATGACTTTGCCCATTTTATAAATAATTTAGAAAAAATTCCTGCTTGTTGAACAGACACAAAATTACTACAATAAGACCCAGTAGGTATAAATTAAATATTAACAATTATAAGCTGTCTGTTAATATCAGGGTGTTTTTTGGTTAAATAAAAAGCTGTCCAATCAGATGAACAGCTTCAGTTACATAAAATAATATTTTATTGATGCTTTAATCTATTGTCGGATTGCCGGCCTCAAGTTCGTCTTTGCCAACTTCGGTTCCCAGATTTTCAAATTCGACCTCATTCAGGTGTTCGTCTTTATTGAGATGGAAGACTGTTGGTTCCGGTTCAGGAGGTGCGATTCCTGTCTGAATAAATTCAATGGCAGCATTGAGTCCATTGGCAAACTTTTCAAAATCTTCTTTGTAAAGAAACAATTTATGTTTTTCATAAAGAAATTTACCCTGCTCATTGCTGAATCTTCTTTTACTTTCTGTAATGGTCAGGTATTGTTCGTCCGATTTGGTTGCCTTCACATCAAAGAAATATGTTCTTTTTCCTGCTCTTACAGCCCTCGAAAAGATCTCTTCCCTCGCACTGCCTTGTTCTTTGTTTTCTAAATCTTCCATGCTTTCTGAATTGTAATTAATAAAAATTATCCCACGCAAATATATAAATAATATTATCAAGCAATAAAAAGGGTTCTGATTTTTTAGGAATTCATATGGATTGGATTACGATAAAATAGGTGAGATTTATATAGAGCTGCTTCTCTCAAACCCTAAAATAAGGATCTCAGATATGAATATTACAGGTTTTATTAATTCTGAAATTGGTGACTTGTTTATATTTGATAATTTCGCAAAAAAATCAACATTGACGGAATTTATTAATAAACCGGTTTTTAAATTTTTGGCAGAGTCTGCAGGTGAATTGAAATTCCCAGCCTATGTTGTGGGTGGTTATGTAAGGGATATGATATTAGGCAGGGATTGCACCGACATTGATATTGTTGTATTGGGAAGTGGAATCGAATTTGCACATCATTTTGCCAGAAAAATAAGGCAGGAAAAGAAAGTTACCATCTTTAAAAATTTTGGAACAGCCCTGGTTATTTTTCCGGGTAATCCGGAAATGAAGGTTGAGTTTGTAGGGGCGAGGAAAGAATCTTACCGGCTGGATTCAAGAAAGCCAATCGTTGAAAACGGAACCCTTGAAGATGATCAGAATCGCAGGGATTTTACCATTAATACCCTCGCCATCAGCCTGAATGAGGCGGACTTTGGAAAGGTGATTGATCCATTCGGCGGATTGAAAGACATTAGAAAAAAAATAATTAGGACACCCCTTGACCCGGATGTGACTTTTTCAGATGATCCTTTAAGGATGATGAGGGCCATTAGGTTTGCCACCCAGCTTGGTTTTAAAATTGAAAAGCAGACCCTTGAAGCAATAGCTAAAAATGCGGAACGAATTGGCATCGTTTCAAAAGAACGGATAACGGATGAGCTCAATAAAATCATACTGGCACCTAAACCCTCGATTGGTTTCACCCTTCTTGAGGAAACCGGACTTTTAAAATTGTTTTTCCCCCAGCTTCTTGAATTGAAAGGCGTGGAAATGATTAACGGGAAGGGGCACAAGGATAATTTTTACCATACACTGAAAGTGCTGGATAACCTGTCAGAAAATACTGACACCTTATGGTTAAGATGGGCTGCATTGCTTCATGATATTGCCAAACCGGCCACAAAAAAATATGATGAGAAAGCAGGTTGGACTTTCCATGGTCATGAATTTCTGGGGGCAAAAATGGTTCCTCAAATATTTGGTAAACTAAAATTGCCCTTGAATGATCACATGAAATATGTTCAAAAACTTGTGCTTCTTCATTTACGCCCGATCGTTCTTGCTGAAAGCAATGTTACTGATTCAGCCATTCGAAGGCTTCTATTTGATGCGGGAGACGATATTGATGACCTTATGATGCTTTGCCAGGCTGATATTACTTCAAAGAATGAGCTAAAGGTTAGCAAGTATCTTAATAACTTCAAGCTTGTCAGGCAAAAGTTGATAGATATTGAGGAAAAGGATAAATTAAGAAATTGGCAACCACCTGTAACGGGTGAATTGATCATGAAGACTTTTAATATTCAGCCATGTAAAATGGTGGGTGATATAAAAACTGCTATAAGAGAGGCCATACTGGATGGACAAATTAAAAACGAATACCAGGAAGCTTTTAATTTTATGGTAGAGCGGGCAAAAGAAATGGGGTTAAAACCTGCTATTGAGGAGAATAATTGAATTTTTTTCTTTTTAATCTAAAATTCTCCATTAGAAATTATTGTTTATTTAAAAATTTATTAATTTTATTGCAAATTATCAAAAGTGATTAATTATGCACGTGTATAAGTTCAGATTGTTGTCGGATATCAATGATGATTTTGTTAGAGATATTGAAATTCAGGCAAATCAGACATTTCTCGATTTTCATAATGCAATTAATCAATGCGTTAAATTAAGCGGGCAGGAGCTTGCTTCATTTCACATTTGTGATCAGAAATGGAATAAATTTCAGGAAATAACTCTGATAGATATGATAGGCATGGAAGAAACGGGTGAGGAAAGTAAAACCGTTGAGGAAACTTATATTATGAAGGATGCTGTTATCAGGGACTTTATTAATGAACCCCACCAGCGGCTGCTTTACGAGTATGATTTCCTGAACATGAATACCTTCTTTATCGAATTATTGAGCGTTCACAAGCAAAAGGATGAATTACCCTATCCGAAATGTACATTAAGAAAGGGTGACATGGAACAACAACAAGTGCCACAGCCCATTATTGAGGAAGACGAAGAATTGAACGGCCAGCTGCTGAGTGAATTTGATGAAATGCTCGATGATATAATTGATTTTAAAGAGGATACTGAAGGACTGGAAGAAAGTGACTTCAAAATGAATTAACGAAATAGTAAACAGATTTTTATCTTCGTCCTCCTTAACACCCCTGATTGGAACCTCGTGTAAATAAATCCTTGATCGTTATTTGCGGTCCAACAGCCGTTGGAAAAACAGCGATTTCAATTAAAATCGCCAAAGCGCTAAACACTGAGATTATCTCCGCCGATTCCAGGCAGTTCTACAGGGAGCTGAAAATTGGGGTGGCCTCTCCCGGTAAGGTTGAATTGAAAGCGGTTAAACACCATTTCATCGGACATCTTTCAGTTGCTGATTATTACAATGTGTCAAGGTTTGAAAATGAGATAATCGGTTTTTTGGACAATTACTTCAAATCAAATAATCATTCTCTGATAGTCGGTGGTTCCGGTTTATACATTGATGCAGTGAGCAAAGGAATCGATTTTTTACCTGATCCGGAGGATGATCTGAGAAAAAACCTCAAAATAAAACTTAATGAGCAAGGCCTTGAGCCCTTGAAGCAGGAATTGAAAAAGCTGGATCCCGATTACTATCTGGTAGTCGATCTTCAAAATCCTAACCGGATTTTACGGGCACTGGAAGTTTGCTTGATGACCGGTAAACCCTATTCATCCTTTCGGATACGAAATATTAAACCCAGAAATTTTAATATAATCAAGATCGGACTGGATCGACCCCGGGCTGAATTGTTCGAAAGAATTGAAAAAAGGGTTGATCAAATGATCGCAGCGGGCCTTGTTGAAGAAGTTAAGAGCCTCGGTAAATTCAGAAACCTGAACTCATTAAACACAGTCGGATACAAAGAAATCTTTTATTATCTGGATGGCAATTGTTCGCTCACAGAAGCAATTAATAAAATTAAGATAAATACCAGACGTTATGCAAA
>Ga0105102_10000711_pt1 | contig 10310 bp, 10 predicted proteins | sample PPLLaktember2015_FD_87032 | JGI IMG/M metagenome (GOLD analysis project Ga0105102, IMG submission 87032) | Freshwater sediment microbial communities from Prairie Pothole Lake near Jamestown, North Dakota, USA - PPLs Lake P7 Core (6) Depth... | ecosystem: Environmental > Aquatic > Freshwater >...
AGCGTTTAAATAGATTAAAAGAATTTTGTGAAATTAATGAAGGAGCATGTGCTTTTACAAACAGATGGCCTGAATTTGAAAAAAGTTTTGCGTTTGAAGATGAACCGGGTGAGATAACCCGTCAGAAAGATCTTTTTCTTGAAATAATTGATTCAGGCTTAAGGAAGTCGGGAAGAGATTATCTTAGTGTAATAAAAAATTTAAATGATAAAGAAAGTGCCATCGGTACAATCTGGCTCCAAAAAATCGTTGATACCAAAACGTCAGAAGCAATTAGAATAATGGTTCACGGTTCGTAGTTCCTGGTTCCTGGTTAAAATATAAACCAAAAACTACAAACCAGAGACCAGAAACCAACGCTTTTATTTCCTGTTTATCATCGAAGCCACATACCCCGCCCCGAATCCGTTATCAATGTTAACAACCGCGACATTTGAACTGCAGCTGTTAAGCATGGCAAAAAGCGCAGTCAACCCGCCAAAACTTACTCCATAGCCTACGCTCGTAGGAACAGCAATTACAGGGCGGCTTACCATTCCCGCGACAACGCTCGGAAGGGCTCCCTCCATACCCGCCACAACAATCAGAACCGCGGCATCATCGATCATTTTCTTATGATTGAAAAGCCTGTGTATGCCGGCGACTCCCACATCAAATACAGATTCAACTTCGTTTCCCATTGTCTCTGCCGTTATATAAGCTTCTCTGGCAACCGGTATATCCGAAGTTCCTGCTGAGAGCACAAGTATCCTGCCGCGCCCCCTGACCGGAATATCCTTCCTCTTTCTTACTATCATCCTTGCGTCGCTATGATACACCGCATCCGGAAATTCTGTAAGCAGCTCTTTGGCTTTTTCTCCATCTACCCGCGTAACGAGGATGATTTCATCCTGAGCGGCCATCTTCTCCATAATTCCCGCGATCTGCCCGGCTGTCTTGCCTTCGCCGAATATAACCTCAGGAAATCCTTTCCGGAGAGAACGGTGATGATCGATGTGGGCATAATCAATATCCTCGATATGCATGTGAGTAAGTGTTTTTAAGGCGTCTTCAACTGAAGTTCCGCCTTCTGAAACAGATTTGAGGATGCCTTCGAGATATTCTTTGTTCATATTATTTCAGATCCTGTTCAACGATTTTCCCGGGCTGGGAAACCGCTCCTTTTGAAACAGCAGGCTGTGCCGTATAACCCGTTTTCGGAATCTTTCTTTCGACTTCTGCAATTTGTCTGCGTATCGATTCCATTTTATTTTCTATATCCCCCGCAAGGCTGTTTAATTCATTCTGATAACGCTTCTGCTCATTCCTCAAATAAGCTTCGATATCTTTTTTATCAGCCTTCGATGCAGATATTCCCGCGATATCTGATTGCAGTTTGATAAGATTGTTTTCGATTTTACCGATACCTTTAGTAATATCCGCGATTTTCTGAGTTAAACCGGTCTCGACTCCTTTAACATTGTTTGAAATAGCGGAAACAGCGGTTCTTATCACGGAAATCTGTTTTTTGATTTCATCAACAGTAATTGCCACATCAGATTTGTCCGCTTTTGCTTCCCTGATCTCTTTCGCCGAATTATGAAATTCGGTTTTGAGAGCAGCCGTTTTATTCTCGAACGATGTCTTGAGATCTGAGTATTGAGAAGAAAGCTCTGCTGTCCTTTTATCAAGATTCTTGGATAGATTACTCACCTCCATCGATCCCGAGTCATGAACACCCGCGATTTTGTTTTTTATGTCAAGATAGGATACGATGAAAACAATCACTATTATGCAGGGAATCAGGATTGAAATTATTGTGACCCTCTGATTCAGTTTTTCGAAACGGAGATCTTTTTTTGCTTCATGAATATCATGTTCATGATGTTCCTTATCGATACTGATTTTGAATTCTGGAGTTTTTTTCTCGTCCATAATTTAATCTATTCCCATTCAATGGTTGCGGGGGGTTTTGAACTTATATCATAAACGACCCTGTTAACTCCATCCACTTCGTTGATAATCCTGTTTGATATCTTTCCGAGAAGAGAGTGAGGCAGTTTCGCCCAGTCGGCGGTCATGGCATCCCTGCTTGTAACAGCCCTTATGGCGACAATATTTTCATATGTGCGCTGATCTCCCATTATCCCTACGCTCTTTAAAGGAAGCAGAATTGCAAAGGACTGCCATAATTTCCTGTAGAAACCGGCAGCTTTAATCTCGGAAACCAGAATATCGTCAACCTCCCGCAGAATCGAAAGTCGCTGCTTTGTAATTTCGCCGATTACCCTTATAGAGAGACCGGGGCCAGGAAACGGCTGCCTCCAGATCATATCATCATTCAATCCGATCGTTTTTCCAAGGCTGCGGACTTCATCTTTGAACAAATACTTTAATGGCTCAATGAGTTTTAATTTCATTTTCTTTGGAAGACCGCCGACATTATGATGGGATTTTATTACCGCTGTCGGGCCGCCAAAAGCCGATCTCGATTCTATGACATCAGGATAGAGAGTCCCCTGAGCCAGAAACTCGGCGCCTTTTATCTTCCTTGCTTCAGCCTCAAAAACATCCATGAATATTTTTCCGATGATCTTGCGTTTCTTTTCCGGATCAGTAACTCCGGCAAGCTCTTTTAAAAATCTGTTGCCCGCATTAACAAATCTTATATTGATATCAAGATTTCTGGTCAGGATTATCTTAAGTTTTTCCATTTCGTTTTTTCTAAGAAGGCCGTTATCGACAAAAATACAGGTTAGATGCTTCCCTACGGCCTTATGAATCAGCATTGCGGTGACGGATGAATCGACACCTCCGCTTAATCCGAGTATTACCTTTTTGTTTCCGACAGTTTTCCTGACCTCATTTATTGCCTTTTGTGCAAACGACTTCATCGTCCATGAGTGCCTGCATCCGCATATGTCAAAAAGAAAATTTTTAAGTATCTTCTTTCCCATCGGCGTATGTTCGACTTCGGGATGAAACTGCAGTCCGTAAAGTCTTTTGCTTTCGTTAACTATGGCGGCTATCTCGGTATTTTCGGTTGAAGCGTTAAGGGTGAATCCTTCCGGCAGTTTTTTTATGGAATCTCCGTGGCTCATCCAACATTTTGTTGATCTGCCAATATCTTTAAGAACCCCCTCCTGTTTTTTTACGCGAAGTTCCGCAAAGCCGTATTCCCGTTTTCCGGCTCTTTCGACGCTCCCTCCAAGAGAATAAACCATAAACTGCATTCCATAGCAGATTCCGAGAACCGGAATTCCCAGTCTGAATATCTCATCATCTATTTTGGGACTGTTTTTTTCATAAATACTTGACGGTCCTCCGGACAGTATTATCCCTTCCGGATTAAGATTTTTTATTTCATTTATATGAATCGAAGGCGGTTCTATAACGCAATAAACGCGGTTTTCACGCACCCGCCTTGCTATGAGCTGATTGTACTGTGATCCGAAATCTATTATAAGTATCATATGAGTCCTTTAATGTTATAAAAGGGTTCCAGGATTCAAGGGTACAAGGATTCAAGTGCTTATCCGGCATCAAATTAATTTGCCTGTATTTTCTGAATATGTTAGACACGGCACGAAATGTCAACTCCAATTTATAACAAAATAATAACACAAATTTATGAAATTCAGACGCCTCATGAAGCGGCAGCCCTTATCGAATCAGGTGTCAATCACATAGGAAGCGTTCTGATTCAGGAGGGGCCTTTGAAACAGCCTCTTCTTAAAGAGACGATAGAACTTGTAAGAAGATCTGATTCAAAAAGTTCTCTGATACCTCTGTTTTCAGATATCGGCTCCATTCTGCATGCCCTCGATTTTTATAAACCGGATATTGTTCATTTCTGTGAAGATCTTTATAAATATAATGATAATCGTTCGGGATTGGATCTACTGATAGACCTGCAGAAAACAATCAGAGAAAGATTTCCTGAAATACTTATAATGAGGTCAATCCCGGTTCCACAGGCCGGAATTGGTGAGCCTGTTTCTTCAATTGAGCTTGCAAAAGCATTTGAACATGTCAGCGATTTTTTTCTTACAGATACGGTTGTCATGAACAATTCATCGGCGATTTCAAACGATCAGCCTGTAAAAGGGTTTGTCGGTATCACAGGCATTACCTGCAACTGGGATATTGCAAGAAAACTTGTTGATTCGACCGACATACCTGTGATACTTGCAGGCGGACTTTCGCCGGACAATGTTTTTGACGGGATTATGAAAGTAATGCCCGCGGGAGTTGACAGTTGCACTCATACAAACGCCCGTGATATGGAAGACAACACGGTCAGGTTTAAAAAAGACATAACCAGGGTGAAACGGTTTATAGAAGAAACGAAAAGAGCACAGAAGGAACTGATAAACCGCGGCAGAGAATGGAACAAAAACTGACACCAAGTTCCGCCTTGATTAAAATAAGGGAGAAAATATAAATATGTACGAAAGCGGCAATCTGAAGAAAGGTCTTAAAATTGAAATAGACGGGGATCCGTATGTTATAGTTCAGTTTGATTTTGTGAAACCCGGCAAGGGTCAGGCATTATACAAATGCAAGCTTAAAAACATGCTTACCGGTTCCCAGTTTGACAGAACATTCAGATCCGGTGATAAATTCAATGAGGCGAATCTTGAAGAGCACCAGATGGAATATTTGTATTCAGACAATAGCGGCTACTGCTTTATGAATACATCAACCTACGTTCAGGAGATTCTTGCAAAAGACCAGGTTGGCGATGCAAAGAATTTTCTTAAGGAGAATACGGTCTGCAACGTTTTGTTCTTCGGAGAAAGAGCCATTGGTCTTTCACTTCCGAATTTCGTCAATCTCAAGATAATCAAAGCTGATCCGTGGGCCAGGGGAGACACCGCAGCAGGAAGCACCAAACCCGCAACTCTTGAAACAGGTTATGTTGTGCAGGTTCCGCCTTTTGTGGATGAAGGAGAGTTTGTAAAGATTGACACCCGGACAGGTCAGTATGTGGAACGCGTAAAGAAATGACGGCTACATTCGCTGTTTCGGTTCAACAATAATGGTATGAATCGATTTTTTTCCCGATGACCGTATGGTAAATCTTACATTATCAAACATTACAGCCTCGCCTTTGCCTGGAATTTTGCCCATCTGTTTGAGCAGGAAACCGCCTATGGTTTCATAATCCTCTTTGGGAATTCTCAAATTCATTATCTCATTTGCATGTTCTATTTCCATTCTGGCGTTTACAAGAAACTTATTCTCCCCAAGCCTGATAAACTGCTTTGTGTCATCGTCGTACTCATCATTGATTTCACCAAGAACTTCCTCAAGGATATCCTCGATGGTTATGATTCCGACTGTGCCTCCATATTCATCAAGAGCTATTGCGATGGAATTTTTTGTTTTCTGAAGCATTACCAGAAGGTCATGGGCTTTTTTCGATTCCGGAACAAACGGAACTTCACGGATAAACGGGTCGATAGGAATATTTTCATCTGCAATATTAGTCAGATCGAAAGGATGGATAATTCCAACCAGGTTATCGATTCTGCCTTTATATACGGGCAGCCGTGAATAATCTGTGCTGTTAATCGTTTCTATCGCCTTTGCGACGGTTGCTTTGTATGATATTGCGGTAACATCAACTAGAGGAACCATAACATCCGAAACATCCGATTCAAAAAGCTGGAAAACCCTTCGTATAAGCTTTTTTTCTCCTGTTTCAAGGTCACTTCCTTCCCCATCGATAGACAAGGCAAGCTCCAGTTCTTTCTTTGAAATATAAAAATTCCGTTCGAGAGCCTCTCTCCCGATTAATTTATAAAATACTCTGCTGGTCCAATAAACAAGATATGTTACCGGTAAAATAATTCCGGAGGCATAAACAAAAAGAGATGCGATTTTAAGGGCTATCTCATCCGCTTTCTGCTGAAAAATAGTTCTGGGCAGAATCTCCCCGAATATAAGCAGAACCGGAGTTATAGTAAGAATTGTAAATAGCTCGCTATTATTACGGAATACCCTATCCAGCCAGACCGCGGCAAATACTGACGCGATGATTACAAACATATTCGTGCCGGTACTTGTTGTTGCAAGTGACCATTCAGGTTTTTCGATCAGTTTTAAGAAACGGGCGGCTCCCTTATGGCCCCGCTTTGCAGCCTGCCTCAGTTTTATCCTGTTTGCAGATAGGATAACCATCTCGGATCCTGAAAAGAATCCCTGTAATACAACGCATAAGACTATCGCAAAAATATAAAGAAAGTTGTTCACTTTAATTTCCTGTCATATTCGTCACCAATTTCTCCAAACAACTCACCGAGAAGATCATCCATTGTTAAAAGGCCCGTAACTTTATCCTGTTTATTTATACAAATAGCGATATGTATCCGTTTTTTCTTCAAAATATGAAACAGATCATCTGTCTTGATTTTTTCATCAACAAAAAATGGTTTTCGGTAAATTTTCTGAATCGTTTTTTCAACCCCGCCGGATTTAGTAGTGTTGATTTTTAAAAGATCTTTTGTATAAAGAATCCCTACTATGTTGTCGAAACGGTTTCTGTATACGGGTATTCTCAAAAACCGGCTCTGCTGTACTGCTTTTAAGGCTCTTTCAATGGTCATATCTTCGGACAGGGAGAATATCTCATTTAAGGGCGTCATAATTTCAAAAGCGTGGGTATCACTGAATTCAAAAACATTATGTATAAGATCCCGTTCAGCCCTGTTAATCTCTCCATTCTCATGACTTTGATCAACTAGATCCCTGAACTCATCTTCCATTATGGCCATGGAAATATGACGTTTTTCAAATCCTGCAATTTTTGAAAGTGTTACGGAGATGTTGTATAATATAAATCGTATCGGAAAAATTAATTTTGAAAAAAAATGCAAAGGACCGCAAATAACAGGTGCTACTCTTTCATTATAAGTCATGGCCAGTGTTTTTGGTATGACTTCGGCAAAAATGAGAGTTACAGGCGTCATAACCGCTATCGCAATCCATTCTCCATGATCCTTATTGAATGACATAAAGAGAGACGCTGCAATAACCGAAGCCGCGATATTGACCATATCGTTTCCGATAAGAATAGTTACAATGAGTTTTCTGGGTCTCGACAACAGTTTATTGATTAATAATGATTTTTTATCGCCGATCCTTTTAATCCGCTCACGCTGGATTGAAGACAATGAAAAAAGGGCGGTCTCGGAACCGGAAAAAAATCCCGAGAATATAAGAAGAAGCAGTATTATGGATATACTCAGCAGCAAATAAGATTCCTTTTAAAAGGTTATTGAAATAGAGCTGTAAATTGTTTATGAAATATTATGGCTTTTTACGATACTATTAAATATAATGAAATTATGTTTCTTTTGCAAGTATATAGATTCAAAAGTCCCTCTCCCCTACCTTGACGGGAGGGGATTAAGGGGGGGGTGAAGGAATAACTCACTGAGAACTCTAATCTTTTACCCCTCACCCTAACCCTCTCCCGCAAGGGGAGAGGGGATTTTCGAGAGTTTTGCAATTGGCTCAAATCATAAAAATGAATTTTATTTATAGGTTATGAGGATTTAATTCTTAATGGGCAAGTTATTTGGAACAGACGGAATCAGAGGTGTCGCAAATGAGTATCCGACAACACCTGAAATGGCAGTCAAAATCGGAAGATCTGTTGCGTACAGATTTAAGGAAGAAGCATCAGATCCGGTATTTATTATAGGAAAAGATACACGCCTGTCCGGTAATATGCTTGAATATGCTTTAACATCAGGTATTTGTTCTGCAGGTGCTAATGTGTTGCTTTCAGGTGTTTTACCGACTCCGGGGATAGCTTTTTTATCCAGGACATTAAAAGCAAGCGCCGGAATAGTAGTATCTGCTTCGCACAACCCTTTTTTTGATAACGGGATAAAATTGTTCGATAAAAATGGTTATAAGCTTACAGATGAAGCAGAAGCTGAAATAGAAGACCTGGTGTTAAATAACATGTCATTACAAAGTAAGCCGGGGAATAATATCGGCAACATCTTAATTTTACATGATTCTGAGAAAAAGTACTATGATTTTTTAATAAGCTCGCTTCCTGAAGGATTTACCTTGAATGGATTAAAGATAGTAATGGATTGTTCAAACGGCGCAACATATAAAATCGCTCCTGAATTATTATCTGATCTTGGAGCAGATATAGATATATTATTTAATTCACCTAATGGAAAGAATATTAATGAAAACTGCGGTTCTGAACATACCGAATCTTTGATAAATAAAGTGCTGGAAAATAAAGCTGATATTGGAATTGCATTCGATGGTGATGGAGACAGGCTTATTGCAGTGGATGAAAACGGGAAAATTGTATCCGGAGATAAAATACTTGCGATAAGCGCGCTTATAATGAAGAAAAATGGAGAGTTGGCAAATAATCATGTTGTCAGCACAGTAATGAGCAATCTTGGATTGGTCTTGTTTTTTAAAGAAAAGGGTATCAATCACACCATGTCCCAGGTCGGAGATCGTTATGTAATGCAGGAAATGATAAAAACGGGGGCTGTTCTTGGCGGAGAAGATTCCGGACATATCATTTATTCAAATTATCAGACAACCGGGGATGGAATACTTACCGCGTTAAAATTGATCCAATTCATGAAGGAAGAGTCAAAGCCTTTATCTGAACTTGCCAATATTATAACTATTTTCCCACAGGTCCTGTTGAATATTCCCGTTTCATCCAAACCGGATATAGATAAAATCCCGGAACTTTATGATGCTGTTAAACATGTAAAAAATATTCTGAAAGAAAAGGGCAGGGTGCTTGTAAGATATTCCGGAACACAACCTGTTTGCAGAATAATGGTTGAAGGTGAATCGTATGATGAAATTGAAAAACTATCCGAGTTTTTAGGAGATAAAGTAAAAGATAATATAAAATGATTGATATGTCTGATTTATATGATTATTAACAAGCCGGCGATTAATCTTTACGCCGGCTTGTTTTAACTGTTTTATTCCCTGTTTCCCAAAATTCTTAGCAGCATAAGAAAAAGGTTGATGAAATCAAGATATAATGAAAGAGCACCCAATATGGCTCCTTTGCGAATTACACCTGCTTCTAGACCGTCAGGCTGAGTCATTGCCATATTTTTTAATTTCTGTGTATCATAGGCGGTCAGTCCGACAAATACAATGACGCCTATATAACTGATAATCATATTCATGGCTGAGCTTTTAATGAATATATTCACAACTGATGCGATTAATATTCCTATCAATCCCATGGCCATGAATCCGCCCATGGATGTCAGATCACGTTTCGTGGACATTCCATAAATACTGCACGCAATAAATGTTGCAGAGCAAATAAAGAATGTTGAAGTGATCGATGAACTTGTATATACGAGAAATATCGCTGATAATGTTGCCCCGTTAAGCGCGGCATATAAAATAAATAAGGCTGTTGCAGTTGATGCCTGCATTTTATTTACTCTTGCGCTTATTGCGAATACAAGCCCTAATTCAGCGATTATTAAACCGAAAAAGACAAGTTTATTGCCGAATATTAAATTCTGAATCTCGGCATTATTTGAAACATAATAGGCAATAAAACCTGTGAGGGCAAGACCGATGCCCATCCAGTTGTAAACACTGCGAATAAATTCATTGGTAATTGACTGAACCTTTGTACTATTGATTGGATATGATTGCATTTTTTCCTCCTTAATTGATATTATTTGTATTATATAACAACAAAGCTTTTTTTCAAGAGAATTTTTATATGAAACCGGAACAATTATTTGTTGAGCTCAAAAATCTATCTGAAAAATTAAACATTACAATCAGCGAACAAAATTTTAGAAAAACAGGCATAAAGGTTAGAAGCGGTTTCTGTATTGTAAAAGGGGAAAATTATTTTATTGTCGATAAAGATCTTTCAATAAATAAAAAAAATGAATTGATAGCCGAATATCTCAGCAGCCACAATTATGACAATATTTATATTGTTCCGGCAGTCCGCGATTTCATCAATTTAAACAGAAACGATAAAAATAGGGGTGTCGGGTTTTTACAGTCTGAATAAACCCTACACTTCGGTTAGTTTACATAATATTCATTATCAGACGTTATATAATAAGACCGATCTTGCCGCATACCGGAGATGTGATCGCCATGCAGTATATTGGCGATATAACCTATGATGAAAAATGCACAGTAAAAGATTAACTGTTACATAAGATAATATATCTTAATATATGGATAATAAAATATATTCTATCTCTGAGCTGACAAACGATATTAAAAATATTCTTGAAGATAATTATCCTTTTATCTGGGTTTATGGCGAAATA
>Ga0105102_10000712_pt1 | contig 10308 bp, 9 predicted proteins | sample PPLLaktember2015_FD_87032 | JGI IMG/M metagenome (GOLD analysis project Ga0105102, IMG submission 87032) | Freshwater sediment microbial communities from Prairie Pothole Lake near Jamestown, North Dakota, USA - PPLs Lake P7 Core (6) Depth... | ecosystem: Environmental > Aquatic > Freshwater >...
GAAGCTCGTGATCGAGTACATGGGGGAGCCAGCATGAAAAAGTACATCCTGCCACTCGGGTTGTTGGTCGCGTCTGCAGTGCCAGTGCTGGCCGCCGAATCCATCGTACCGAACACGGCGCAGTCGCTTGAAATGGGTCGAGAGCTGTTCGCGAGCAGGTGTGCGGAGTGCCACGGGCGAGACGGTAAGGGTCACGTGGAAGTGATCGCGGATGCCGGCGACCTGACCGAGCCACTCCTCTACCGCAATGGCAGCACCGACGAGGCCATCGACCGTTCGATTCGCGACGGAGCCGGCGCCGGAATGCCCGCCTACAGCAAAGAGCTCAAGAATCCTGAAGACGTCGGTCACCTGCGCAACTACATCAAGAGCCTGTGGCCGGCCGATAAGCGTCCAGCGGTCGAGAAATAGCCGATGGCCAATCCGTACAACGCGGAGTCGTCCATGCGCACTGAGTCGGAGAGCAAGAGTTCGCAGTCAGACGAGACCGTTGACAACGTGTCGTCACGCCGGAACTTTCTGCGCCTGTCCGCGGCGAGTCTGGGTGCTGCAGCGGCGAGCTTCTCGGCCGGCGGTGTGGCCGCGCCTGACGTTGCTGCCGACGGAGCGATTCCTTCGATTCGACTGGCCGATGCATTCAAGCAGTCCTTGACCGAGGCACCTGCGTCGACCAGTTTCGAGGGTGCGGGCATGACCGGTGCCGAGGTCTTTGCCAACTTGTGCAGCAAGGAAGATCTCGCTGCCTTGTTCTGCTGCCCAGGCAACTACACTGTCATTAATGCGCTTGCGGCGGCAGGCATTCCCACTTACGGCGGCCGCACCGAAGGTGCAATGTGCGCGATGGCAGACGGATTCTCGCGTGCAACTGGCGAAGTCGTCGCCACCTCCGGCACTGAAGGCCCGGGCTTTGCTCATATGATCATGAACATCGCGGCGGCGAATGCCGCACGCACGCCGCTGCTCGTGCTCGCCAGCAACATGACGCTGGCCGGCGATGACCGCGAGGCATTCATCCAGCAGGCGTATCAGCAGCCAACCACCGAGGGAATCAAGAAGTACGGCAAGCGCATGATCGATCCAGCGCGTGTGCACGAGTATGGCGCCTATGCGTTTCGCTGCCTGAAATCAGGCGTGCCGCAGCCGGTGCATCTCGACTTTCCGGCGGAAGTTGCCCGCGCACGATTCAAGTCCCCGACCGAGCTGCGCGACTTCTACGACAAGTCCAAGTACCGCAGCGAATCACGCGCCTCACCAGCCGCCAAGGACGTCGATGCGGCCCTGGCCCTGATTGCGAAGTCCCAGCGTCCGCTGATCGTTGCCGGGCAAGGCGTGTTCCAGCGCAAAGGCTGGGACGCGCTGCGCAGGGCAGCGGAGAAAGCCGATATCGCGGTCGTCACTTCCGGACCGACCCGTGGCTTCTTCCCCGATGACCATCGACTGTCGATCGCGACAGCGCCGAACGCCCTGCTCTCCGCCGACCTCGTAATCTTCGTCGGCCAGTACTGCATGCCGAGTCCCGGTGAATACCGTCTGGATCCGCAGATCAAGGCCATTCGCGTGCATCCGGTGCAGGAAGACCTGGGCCGCAACTGGCCGCTGGACCTTGGTATCGTCAGCGACGAGGCCCTGTTCCTGGAGATACTCGCTGACCGACTTCCCAAGGCGAAGCGAGACGCCTGGGTGGCCGAACTCACCAAAGCCCGGTCGGACTACCAAGCGCAGATCGACGAGATCTACAAACTCGGCCTCGATCACAGCGCGAAGACCGGCATGCTCCATCCGGCCGTGATCACACGCGACACACAGAATTTCATCGACACACATCCTGACGGCCGGGAGTCGATCGCGACGGGTCTCGGCGGTTGGACCATCGGCTTGTTCGCCGGACGCTACATGCGTGCCTATCGGCCGGCGCAGGAAATATTGCCGCCCTACCAGTACGGTGCCATTGGCCCCGACATGGCAATGATGATGGGCGTCTCGTGCGCCGTGCAGCGGGGAGTCGGTCCGCAGAAGGGCTACGAGGGTACACCGACGATCTGCATTACCTCGGACGCCGGCGCGGCCTATAGCCTCATGGAACTGGACACCGCGATCAAGTACGGTTGGCCAACCATCACCATCGTGTACAACAACAATGCCTGGGGCGTGTGGCCGCACGCGTCCCGTTCGGCACGGTCGATGCACATGTATCTGTTCCAAGAGCATCTGCGCTACGACCAGATGGCTACCGCACTCGGCGCCCGGGGTGAATACGTCCGCACGCCGGCGGATTTCCGTGCAGCGTTGGCCCGCGCCTACAAGGCGGGCCGGGACGAAAAGGCCTCTACGTTGATCAACTGCCAGGCCATCAAGGAATTCACCAGCGGCAAGGACTATCCGCCGGGCGTATCGCTGAACGCAGAGCCGGGCGCGGGGGCGATTGCGCATTGATCGAACAGCAACTTGTTGGTGCGTTGATTGACGACTACGTTGCGCGCGGCGTGTTTCGTGGCGCTGCGTTGCCGTCGAACAGGGCGGCCCTCGAAAGCTACGGTATCGTCTGGTTCCGGGGCCAAGTCATGCGTCTCGATGTCGATGCCCGTCGGGGTTGGGTCTGCCTGCAGAACGTGCTGCCACCGATCGCGCCCCGATCAAGGATCGATCGCGACTTGCGCAACTGGTTGCGATCACGCGAGTCACCGGACTTGCCGGCACATCGCAGCATCGATCCGCTGCAATTCAAGACCGAATTGCGTCGCGCGGGGGGGCGGCTGCAACTCACTGTAACCAGCCGGTCCGGTGCGGCCGGCGAGGCGACGCGTAAGCTGCTCCGCCTCGTCAACGAACTGTATCTGGACTTCCTTGCCGCGCCCGAGCGTTACGACTGGATTGTAGCGACATTCGACCTCGATCCGGATCAACCGCGCTGGCCGTAGATCCCGAAGGCCCGCGCGCTGGCGGGCGAGGTGCTGTAGCGCCCGAGGGGCGCGTGGTGGGCTAGTCGCATCGCATGCTGAAAGCATAAATTGGCCGACGATATACACGGGGAGTGCCTTAATGATGTCTTTGCACATGGCTTCGCGTCGGGGGTTCCTGCGTCTACTCGGCACTGCGCTCGTCGCATTGGCGATCGGCGCCGTGTCGGGGTGTGCCAGCACCCCCGACACGGCCGCTGGCCGCGCCGCCACCGACCCGCTGCCCTCCTGGAACGACACCGCACCCAAGCAATCGATCGTGACCTTCGTCGAGCGGGTCACCCGTGAAGGCTCGCCGGATTTCGTGCCGGTGCCCGAGCGCATTGCGGTGTTCGACAACGACGGCACGCTGTGGGCCGAGCAGCCGATGTACTTCCAGGGCTTCTTCGTGATCGACCGGGTAAAGGCGTTGGGACCGCAGCATCCCGAGTGGCAAACGAAGGAGCCGTTTGCCTCCGTGCTGAAGGGCGACATCAAGGGCGTGGCCGCCGCGGGTGAGAAGGGCGCTATGGAAATGCTCGCGGCGACCCACACGGGCATGACCACCGAGGAGTTCACGAGAACCGTCAGTGACTGGATCGCGACGGCGCGGCACCCGGGCACCGGCAAACTCTATACGGACATGGTCTACCAGCCGATGCTGGAACTGCTCGCCTACCTGCGCGCCAACGGCTTCAAGACGTTCATCGTGTCGGGCGGCGGGAGCGAGTTCATGCGCCCTTGGACCGAACGCGTGTACGGCATCCCGCCCGAGCAGGTGGTCGGTAGCAGCGTGAGGATGAAGCTCGAGATGCGGGACGGCCGCCCCGTTCTCGTCAAGCTACCGGAGATCGACTTGAACGACGACAAGGACGGCAAGCCGGTCGGAATCCAGAGCCGGATCGGCCGCCGCCCAGTGATGGCCTTTGGCAATTCGGATGGTGACCTGCAGATGCTGCAGTGGACAACGGCCGGCGACGGGCCCCGCTTTGCCATGTACGTCCATCACACCGACGCCGCGCGCGAATGGGCCTACGATCGCGACTCGCACGTCGGGCGACTCGAGAAGGGACTCGACGAAGCAGCAGCGAAGGACTGGACCGTAGTCAGCATGAGGGAAGACTGGAAGACGATCTATCGGAACTAAGGCAGGACTTCAGGGCTCTCGGCGCGCATTTGCGAGGTCGCTGAAAGCGCTGCGATGGGTGCCGGACGATCGACACCTCTCGTCTGCCGGGCCGACGTGAAGGAACAGCGCTTCGGGCGTCCTCAACGCACGGCCATCGTGCTCGTGTGTGGCCTTGCACTCGGACGCTTACCGTCAATCATGGGCCGATGAATATGCCGCTTCGGAAAGACGTGATTGCTGGCAGCGACCACCGCGGGACCTGCGGATAAGCGAGCCGAAATTCTCGAGCAACGACCGCTATCGGCACGCACCTCGTACGACTGCTTGTGGCGGCGGGCTCAATGGGTCGATGCAACACCATCTACGGTAACGTGGACCAAGAGAGGTGGTGTTTATGGCACGAACAGGACGACCCGGGCTCTCCGCTGGGCAGAAAACCGAGTTTTGGGAGCGGTGGAGCGCCGGGCAGTCGATGAGCGACATCGGACGCGCACTCGGCCGGGATCGATCGTCGATTCACTATGTGGTGCGCTGCCATGGCGGGGTTGCTCCCGCGACGCGTCGCCGCTCGCGTCTGGCGCTCACGCTGGTTGAGCGCGAGGATATCTCGCGTGGCATCGTTGGCGGTTGTTCGATCCGGAGCATAGCGGACCGCCTCGGTCGTGCTGCCTCGACTATCAGCCGCGAGGTGCTGCGTCACGGCGGGCGATGTGGCTACCGAGCTACGGTGGCAGATGTTGACGCCTGGGAGGCGGCGCTGCGACCCAAGCCGTGCCTGCTGGGCATCAACCGGAAGTTGCAGCGGATCGTCGCGAGTAAACTGGGCATGGACTGGTCGCCCGAACAGGTCTCAGGGTGGCTGAAGGCCAAGTTTCCCGCCGACGAGAGCATGCGTGTGTCCCACGAGACGATCTACCGTAGCTTGTTCATCCAAGCGCGAGGCGTACTGAAGAAGGAGCTGATTGGGCACCTTCGATCCAAGCGCGTCACACGCCGCTCGCGCCGTTTGAGGGCCGATGGGCAGTGCCGTGGGCAGATAGTCGGCGCGGTGTCGATCCGAGAGCGGCCGGCCGAGGTTGAAGACCGCGCCATTCCGGGCCACTGGGAGGGTGATCTGATCTCCGGCTCGAAGAACAGCCACATCGTGACCCTCGTCGAACGGCAGTCGAGATTTACAGCTCTCATCAAGGTTCGCAGCCGAGACACGAACACTGTTGTGTCGGCGCTCACTCGCCACGTGCGGAGGCTCCCCGCATCACTGCGGCGCTCATTGACGTGGGATCGCGGCAAAGAGATGGCGAGCCACCAGGTCTTTACCGTTGCCACGAACGTCAAGGTCTACTTTTGCGATCCTCAAAGTCCTTGGCAGCGCGGAACGAACGAGAACACGAACCGGCTGCTGCGGCAGTACTTTCCGAAAGGGACAGATCTGTCCTGTCACCTGCAATCAGATTTGGATAAGGTGGCAATGCGACTAAATCAGCGTCCGCGGAAGACATTGGGGTTCCAGACCCCTGCGGATAAACTTCGCGCAACTGTTGCGTCGACCTGTTGAGCCCGCCGCCTATTCTGTTGAAAAACTCGGCGAACCACCATCGTTCGATCGTGTCTGAAGGCACAGAACGACAAGCGACGGGGTTACGCCGCGATGATGGGACAGCAGGGCGCCTCGCAAGAGCAACTCTTCTACGCCTTTAACCTCGAGTCTCACGTTCCCGCCGACCATCTTCTCCGCCGCATCGACAGCGTCCTCGACTTGAGTGATCTGCGGCGCCACCTCGCACCGTATTACAGCCACACAGGGCGGCCATCGATCGATCCGGAGTTGATGATCCGGATGCTGATCATCGGGTACTGCTTCAACCAGGATCGTACCGCTGACCGCCTGAAAGGTCTTTCCACCGACATGATCCAGGTCCACATCCGCTCGATCAAGGAAGGCCACAGGCAATCTGTGTGCTGGCGGACTGTCAACTTTCTGGCAAGCCCATAGGTACGTCTGGGCCGGACTTGCGGCGAGGCGAAGGCGAGGAGGAGAAGAGCCGGCGGTGCTTGCGCTCTACCAGTGCCGCGTGGAACTTGAGCAGTGTCGGCGGCCACGGCGCGGACTCCACCGGGGCGGAGGAGCTTCGCAAGGGTGACAAGCAGGTGGATGGCAAGGATGAGGATGCCACGCACCGGCGAACCGTACCATCACCGCCGTTACGTGCAAGACTGCACGGCGCGTGCGAATTGCGTCACACTGCGAATTCGCCACTCACAGTTGGATCAGCGAGCTGGGTGCTGCGGACCGGCGCTGCATGTCCACCCCCCCGAACTCACGCGCCCGCGTGCGCGACGTCCTTTCCCTCGCCGCCGGCCATTGCGCCGCGCGCGCCGTGGCAGAAGTGGAACTTGCGGCCACTGCCGCAGGGGCACGGTGCGTACGCATCGCGCTGCTTGTCGTGCGCGGCGGTCCACGGCATCACCTCGGCCGGCGGACGGCCGGCCGAATGGAGCCGCCCCATCTGTTCCATCGCCGGGCGCGTGTGCGTGAAGAACTGGTACAGGCCCTCGCACAGGTAGTTGTGCCCCGGCTCGCCGTCCTTCGAGAGTGCGAACCGGTCCTTCGGGCAACCGCCATTGCACAGGGGCCGCACCTCGCACTGCTGGCACTGGCGCGTGAGCTTGTCGCGCTTGTCCAGCCCGAACTTGCGCTGCCGAGGAGAAGCCACCAGCTCGAGCATGTGCGTCTCGTGGATGTTGCCCAGCTTGAAGCGGGGCTCGACGAAGTGGTCGCACGAGTACAGGTCGCCGTTGTACTCCAGCGCCGGCCCATATCCGCAGGTCGGCGCGTGGATGCACAGCTTGTACTGTCCGAAGTACGCCTCCAGCGTGACGTCGAAGAGCTGCACGTAGACCTTGCCGACGTCGTGGCGGACCCACTCCTCGAAGATGTCGACCAGGAACTGCCCGTACTGCCCGCCGCCGACCGAGCGGTGGGTAACGAGCGTGCCGGTCTGCGTATACAGCAGGCGCTTCTCCTTCGGGCGCTCGCTCCAGCCGAGGTTGGCGATCTGGATCGTGTCGGCCGTCGCGCGCTCGACGATCGGGATGAACTGGATCCACGCAGCACCCAGCTCGTCGCGGAAGAACTGGTAGACGCGCCGTCCATGCGCCTGATTGGCGGCGTTGACCGTGCACAGGATGTTGAAGTCCACGCCGTGCCTGCGCAAGGCTTGCCAGCCTTTCATCACCGCGTCGAACGTGCCCTTGCCGCCGCGCGTGACGCGATAGGTGTCGTGCAGGTCGCGCGGCCCGTCGACCGAAAGACCCACCAGGAAATTGTTGGCCTTGAAGAAGCCGCACCACTCGTCGTCGAGCGCTATGCCGTTGGTCTGGAACGTGTGCTGGACCTGCTGCCCGGGACGGCGGTATTTCTCGACCAGCTCGACCGACTTGCGGAAGTAGTCGACGCCCATCAGCGTGGGTTCGCCGCCCTGCCACGCGACCGTGACCTCGGGCGTGCGGTGCGACTCCATCAACTGTCGGAGATACGTCTCGAGCGTCGCCTGCGACATCCGGTGCTTGTCGTCGGGGTAGAGCGCCTCCTTGGACAGGAAGAAGCAGTACGTGCAGTCGATGTTGCAGGTCGATCCGGAGGGCTTCGACAGCAGGTGGAACCGCGGCGGCGCGCCGGCGGCGACGCCGGCGGCGAGCGCGGGGGAGGCTTGCGATTCCATGGGCAAGGGCTCCTTGGCGAGTGAGCGATGCGCGCACCCGGGCGGGTTCCGGGCAACGAGATGACAAGACTGGTGCTGGCCGGCCCGATGGCCGGCCAGCGCCGTCAGAGCTTGCCGACCGTCGCGGCCGCGGGCTTCGGTGCCCTTGGGCCGCGACGCCCGTCCCGAGACTTCAGCGGCCGCCGCCGCCGGCCGCCTCGGACAACTTTTCGATCACCTGGTTGAGGTTGAAGCTCGCCGCCTTCTGTCGCGGCGGGAATGCCTCGAATGTCCCGAGGAACTCCGCCACGATGGCCTGGGCGGGCACGGCCACGAAGGAATGATCCAACACCCAGTCCCAGTAGGTGTTGGAGGTAATGTCCGCATGTTCGTAAGGATCGGTGCGCAGGTTGAAGATCTTCGGCATGCGCAGCGTGACCATCGGCTCGGCCCAGACCTGCAGGGTTCCGACGGCGCGCTGCTCCATGAACACGAACTTCCAGTTGTCGAAGCGCAGGCAGGCCACGTCACCCTCGTCGGTGAAGTAGACGAACCCCTTGCGCTCGTGTTTCTTCGCCTCGCCCGTGAAGTAGGGCACCAGGCTGAAGCCATCGAGGTGAACCTTGAAGGTCTTGCTGCCGGCCTTGAGGCCCTTCTTGAGCTTCTCCTTGATGTCTGGGTCGCCAGCGCCTTCGAGGATCGTCGGCAACCAGTCCAGATGGCTCACGATCTCGTTCGACACCGTCCCCGGCTTGATCACGCCCGGCCAGCGCACCATGCACGGCACGCGGTAAGCCCCTTCCCACATCGAGTTCTTCTCGTTGCGGAACGGGGTATTGCCCGCGTCCGGCCAGGTGTTCATGTGCGGGCCGTTGTCGGTGCTGTACATGACCATCGTGTCGTCGGCGATGCCGAGCTCGTCGAGCAGGTCGATCATCTCGCCGATCTGCCTGTCGTGCTCGATCATGCAGTCGTGGTACTCGGACTGCCAGCGCCCCGACTGGCCGCGGATGCGGTCCTCGATGTGCGTGCGGAAATGCATGTGCGAGGTGTTGAACCACAGGAAGAAAGGCTTGCCTGCCTTGTTTGCCTTCTTGATGAAGGCCTTCGCCGCCTTGAGGAACTCTGCGTCGATGGTCTCCATCCGCTTCCTGGTCAGCGGGCCGGTGTCCTCGATCTTCTGGCCCCCCTTGCCGTCGGCCCAGCAGTGCAGCACGCCGCGCGGGCCGAATTTCTTGCGGAACTCCGGAAAGTCTTTCTTGCTCGGATAGTCGGGATGCTCGGGCTCTTCCTCGGCGTTCAGGTGGTACAGGTTGCCGAAGAACTCGTCGAAGCCGTGCATCGTCGGCAGATGCTCGTCGCGGTCACCAAAGTGGTTCTTACCGAACTGGCCGGTCGCGTAGCCCAAGGGCTTGAGCAACTCGGCAATGCTCGGATCCTCGGCACTCATGCCCAGCCCGGCGCCCGGCATGCCGACCTTGGTCAGGCCCGTGCGCAAGCCGCACTGGCCGGTGATGAAGGACGCCCGCCCCGCCGTGCAGCTCTGCTCGGCGTAGTAGTCGGTGAAGAGGATGCCTTCCTCGGCGATGCGGTCGATGTTGGGCGTGCGGTAGCCCATCATGCCCTTGGTGAAGATGCTGAGGTTCGACTGACCGATGTCGTCGCCCCACAGGATCAGGAAGTTCGGCTGCTTGCTCTTTGCACTTTTTGCCATGTCTCGCTCCTTGGTTGCGTTGTGCCTGGGCGGTGCCATGCCTGGTGTGATCTAAAAATATTGAATCCGGGACGAACTGGCCCAGCTGCGGGACCCTCGCCGAGCTGCGCCGTGACGAGGTCCAGGGCCGCCTTCGCGGTCTCGGTCGAGATGAGGGGGTCCATCACGATCCAGCCCGTGTCGCCCTGGATGAAGGTGATGTTCGACAGGTCGTAGCCGCGCACCTGGTAAATGCGCTCGGTCACCTTGAAGAGACCGTACTGCAGTTTGAGCTGGGCGTTGCGCCACAGGCTCGGGTTGACGGTCGCCGGCGCCGGCTGGTCGAGGCCGATGAACTGCTTGTCGCTGAACGGCAGCGACGACAGCACGCCGGCATTGGCGGCCTGCGTGGCGGCCGTGGCCGCATTGGCTGGCACTGCGCTTGCTGCAGCAGGCACCTGCGCCGCAATGAGCAGCACGGCCAGGATTGCGGCGAGCCGGTAAATGCACGATATCCGTTCCATCAGACCTCTGTTGGGTCGCTTTGGTCATGCAAGAACGCCCCCGCCCCCGGGGCCGCCCAGACGGGGGGTGGGATTGCCTGTGCAGCCCAGGGGACGAAGGACTTTGCTCAAAATTCCGACGCCGGAGCCCGTTGCCCATGGGCTTTCCCGCATCCATGCCCGCGGTTCGCAGACGGGGCAGGGTTCCGTCCTTCTACGGAGTGGAGGCGAATACGTCCAATGAAAATGGCGAATCGAACTGATACGCTTCACGTATCGTGATCGAACTCCGGCTCATCCAGCACGCACTCGCCCTGGCACGCTTTCGCAACTACGCGCGCGCCGC
>Ga0105102_10000714_pt1 | contig 10297 bp, 9 predicted proteins | sample PPLLaktember2015_FD_87032 | JGI IMG/M metagenome (GOLD analysis project Ga0105102, IMG submission 87032) | Freshwater sediment microbial communities from Prairie Pothole Lake near Jamestown, North Dakota, USA - PPLs Lake P7 Core (6) Depth... | ecosystem: Environmental > Aquatic > Freshwater >...
ACCCTGCCTTGTGGGCAAGCCATGACAGTGGCTTGGCGGTATTTGCTGATTGCGGTAGCAACAATGCGGAAGCAATACGGACCAGAGGCGGGATAAAAGCGTATGGCCCTGTTAATATTTGGCACTCCCCTCAAGAGGGACATGCGTTGCGTGTGTTCGGGTATTGGGACGATGGCATAATTGCTTACTTCTACGGGGACGTTGCTGTGAACGGTACTCTCTATGCGGCTGGCAAGATGTTCAGAATCGATCATCCATTGGACCCCGAACAGATGTATCTCAACCACGCTTCTGTCGAAAGCCCGGAAATGACGACCGTATATAATGGCATGGTATCGTTGGACTCCATGGGTGAAGCACGAGTGGACTTGCCGAGGTACTTCGAGGCGCTGAATCGGGATATTCACTACCAACTCACAGCCGTCGGCGGTCCTGCGCCGAATCTGCACATCAAGAAGAAGGTGATTAAAAACACTTTTATAATAGGGGGAGGGACGGCAGGCCTTGAAGTTAGTTGGCAGGTCACAGGCGTTCGAAAAGACCCGTACGCAGAACATCATCGAAGTCTTGCCGAAGTGCGGAAGGAAGCCAAGGATCGGGGAAAGTACCTTCACCCCAGGGAATGGGGCAAACCTTTGTCTAAGGGAATCGCATGGGAGGAAAACGCGCAGAAGCCCAAGGACACACAGCGGCAGGATCCTGATAAAAGCGTAGGTGCGGCACGAGCTAACTGGCAGGGCCTTGCCAAACAGCTTGCGGAGGACGAGAAGCGAGTTCAAGCCATGGTTCAGGCAGCCAAAAAACAACCGTCAGTGCCTAAGAAGGACTTGGAAGCGGCGATCGGCACTGGAAATAGATTATTGAGTGACACTGTAAAGGGGATGCAGACGAAATAACCTAACAAGAACGGAAGCGTTCAGTCGCTAGCCGCCAAAATTAAATTGTTAGATAAGATGACCCAAAAATCGCATCCCAAGATCTGGGTCCTTCAAGAAAAGACTGGGGTTGGTAGCGAAGGAAAGGCCTTGTTTTCTGCCTGGGTGAATGGTCGTTGCTACCCTTGGCCCTTCCGGATACTCTGTCAAACAAGAAAAAGTGGCACCCTCTACATTTGCCATGCCGCAACAGACCAAGGGCAGTGTCTCTATCCGTCATTCGCGAAGGCGGCGAAGAGGAGAAATTGACTGTCCCCGTGACTAAAGCCGGCACGGACCTGAAGATCACACTCGTGTGGTCCGACCCACCCGGCGAAGCGCTGCAGAACGATCTTGACCTGATTGTCCGCGCCGCCAACGGGCGTGAGCGGCACGGGAACATGACGGCGACGTCCCGAAGGTTCGATCGGGTCAATAATGTCGAGCAGTTGGTTTGGAACAACCTGCCGCTCGGCAACGTGGATATCATCGTGCGCGCCTGGCGGATTACGCAGTCGCCGCAGAGTTATGCCGTGGTGGTAAGGCTGGACTGAAGCCGCGGTATGCAATAAACCGTTTAAATTCAGATCTTCTTGTCGTCATTGACTGGAATGCTTGGTTCAAGGGATCATCCCCCTGGCGGCCTCTATACGACTGTGCTTCAACAGGGGGACACCATGACCAAGAACCAGCGGCGTGGGGCCGGCGCACCCGATCATATCCCAATATTCGAGGGCATCATCCTGAACTTAGGCGATGCAGGCACACCATGGGACGAAAAAAGCAGATTTGATCAAAAAAATGACCAGATTGGTCAAGATAACTATATTCCTACGTATTATAAACTTACCACCGTTACTAGTGCGCACATAATCTGATGTCCAAATCAGATATAGCTTTTGCGATATTTCACAGTCCCTTCATTGTTCGCACAAAGAGAATTCCCGGTAACGGGCATCCCTACGAGACAAAACGATAAGGAATGCCTTGTTTGGCTTTCCGTCACAAGTGTGTGCTGGATGTCGTTCGCCGCAGCATACTGTCATGGCATGGATATTCCTGCACAAATCGTACTCCTGTCATTCAAACCGATACTGCCGCCTGCGTCCTATTTATGTTTAGACGGTCCCCATGAGCAGATCATCTGACATGATGGAGGCGCCATGAATCTTAAATTCATCTTTTCAAGTTAAGCAGGCGACTCGAATCTCGCACCAACATACAGCCTTCACAGCTTGATTTTCACTTGCGCTAGTAGCCAGTAGACACCTCCCCCGCGTTAGCCCCCTCGGCATCCAGGTGGGGTCCGGCAGTGCTCAGCACAAACGCCGCATAACAACAAACACAATATTCATAATAAATAATTCACGAAAAGGAGCAGGACATGGCAACAGTAGGAGATACGGCACCGAATTTCAGCGGACATGATTTTATCAACAACACAACGTTTACTCTCTCGGATCACGCCGGCGAAGTTATCGTCTTGGCTTTCGTGTGGTTAGGGTGACCACACTGTACCGCGGAGGTTCCGCGGCTACAGCAGTTGTGGACGAAATTCCGGGGACATGGCGTACAAGTCGTCGCCGTTCATATCAGCGAGACGGAGGCCCAGGCCAAAACTTGGATGCAGGGGCTCGGCGTCACTTTCCCGGCTATCCAAGACACTGCAGGCTTTACGATTGCACATTCATATATCCAGGGAGAAGTATCCGTACCGCATCCTTATATCATAGGCCGGGACATGATCATTCGTAAGGATTGGGTCGCAGATGAGGGTAATCTTCTTGACGTCATCTACATGCGCAGCCCTGTTGACGTTGTGATGGTCATGGACGTTTCCGACAGCATGACCTACCCTTCGCCCGCCGCGCCTGTCGGAGATAGCAAACTGGACATGATGAAACAGACCATGACAATGATTACCGATTTCCTGCGCGACCACGGGCAGCCCGATGACTGCATGGGTCTTGTCTGGTTCACCGATGACGTCAGTGCCTACCATAATCTGACGAATCAATATCTTGTGTCGGTTCATACTTATCATACCGATCTTCGCACTCAGATCCAGTCGAAGACCACCGGCACTTGCACCGCCATGGGCGCCGGTCTGCAAAAGAGCTTTCAGATGCTCGCGGGCAGTGCCCACGGCAAATATGTCGTCCTATGCACGGATGGTATGCAAAATGTCCAGCCCATGGTGAGCATGGTTGGAAATCATTATGAAATCATAGACTCTCCTGGCATGTATGAGTGCGGAGGCCATTCCAGCATCGTCGCCCAGCCGGGCGTTGATATCGCTTCATACGGCACAACGGTCCATACCATCGGCGTCGGCATCACCGCGAACTACGGAACATTTCTCCAGGAGATTGCGGATGCGACGGGAGGTTACTATCGCGGCACGAACGATCCGGATATTGATCTTGACTTGATCTACTTTGTGGACCTGTGCAACTGCCTAGCGGGAGGATCCCCGTCGGTTGTCCTCCACGCCCCATCCATTCTGGGTGCAGATCAATGTACTGCCGAAGAGCATTTCAGCATCAATCAGACCGTACGCAAGATGACCGTCACACTCTCGTGGAAGAAGTCTCTTGGGGGCAGTTTGACGTTCTGGTTATACAGTCCTGACGGAACCTTGTTGGATTTGCATCGAGAAATGCGGTTTTCCGAGACCTATGCCATGGCTACTATTTTCTTGCCCCCGTCAAAGAGCGGGAAAGAAATACAGCATGTTGGTAAATGGCGTCTGGTCATCGCTGGCCAATACCCGGGTAAACGAGCCGAGTATCACGCGATGGTCATTGCGGAAGACTATAACATCAAATACAGACTCGATTACCCCAGAAAAATCTATTCCGTGGGTGATTTGCTCCCGGTCCGTATACAGCTCAAAGATTTGAAGCGGCTGATTACACGGTTCAATAGGGTCCTCATCAATACGGCGTGCCTCCCTGTCCCGCTGCAGGACATGCTTGCGCAATACAAATATCATGACCTGGCGCGTAAGGGCACCAAACCCAAACGTAAATCAGAATATTCCAAGAATCCATTCATGTTAAAGCTGGAAACGATGGAAGTCGACCAGCGGTTTAAAAAGATGATCAAGCCTGAAAGAAAGCAGCTATCCTTCAGCAAAGAAAAATTGAAGAGCTATTTGAAAACGGAGGAAATACACATCCCGATTCGATTAACGCAACCTGGCTTGCACACGTTCAAAGTTGAGATTCAGGCTGATGCACCCAAGGGCGGGCCGATTCAGCGTGTTGACCTGATATCGGTCTTTGTCGTTCCGGGCCACGCTGACCCCAAGCATACCCAAGCCATAACCAAGGAAATCGCTGCAGGAAAAATGAGAGGTGTTTCAGTGCAGGCGATTCCCAGAAACAGCCGTGGACAATTGTTCGGTCCGGGGTATGCGAAGGAATTTAAAGCCACGGCGGGCAAGAAAGCAATCAGGATGGATGTTCAGGATTTATTAAATGGCAGCTACGAAATGAGTATTTTGCTCCCTGAGGGGGAATGGGCTGGAATGGAGGAAAGGGGCGAGAAACCGAAACTCACGTTCCAAGGTAAAGTGATTTTGGGCTAGAAGGGTTCTTTATTGGGAATAGGATTCTCTCGCTCTTGCTTGGCTCAACTCTACTATATGGTTGCAGCCACTTACCGCATGACCCCGCTCCGGTTGATCAAGGGATTGGAAGTCCATCATGAGTCTGTCGGCGATAATCTTGCGGCCGTTCATTGTTGGCAGCATTCTACTTGAAAGGAGGTCTTTATGCCTGCCGAAGCAAAACGAACATCTGGCCCGTGTAATCCAGCCTGCACAAAAATCATCAGGTTCATGACTGATCACGAACTTCCACCAAGTATGGGGATTAACTTACCGCCATACACCAGCATCGATGGCTATCGGCACATCAACATCTTCGTGCAATTCACTCAGACGGCCGCAGATGAGTCCCCGATGGATTTGAGCGTGATCTTTGCCTTCGACTCCAATGGCAGGATGGGCGCCCGTCGTTATGTCAATCTAGAGCTGAATCTCAGCGGCCCGCAGAGCACAAACTTCATTGAAGTATCTGGCCGAGGCAGTTGGCACGGTAGCCCGCATAACATCAGCAGCTACCTGGCGAGATTCCCCGTCATGGGGCCGTTTATTGAAGTGTTTGTTTACAATCGAGCACCGATCCAGAGGACCGTAAGTGTGTGGGGTTATCTCGTATCCTAAGACGGTGTATGCTGCGTGCCATGAAAAGGGAGAAGTCAACGGCTATTACCATCTCTGTATTCATTCGGTGCGGTCGCAGATAACCGCCGGCATCTTATGCACGGATATTCCGCAATCTTATTGCCTTGGAAATGATTCCGAATGCATTTCTGGCTAACGGTCCATATCAGAGCAATAAAAACCAAGATAGAGACGACAGAGTATTTATCCTCAGGCCTCGGTAAGGAGCTTTTTTCGCTCGCCATAGTTTGCATATACGTTCGGGGTGTATCTGATACTAATGCCGATGCAAGCCGTCGTTAAAAGGAGGACATCGTTATGAAAAAGCTGGCTTGGTTGTCGTCACTGGTGTTCCTTGTCGTGTTGGTTGTGTTGCTTCTTGGAGATGAGTTACGGGCCGCAGATAAGCAGGCCGGGACAAAACAACTCACTGAATCAGCTGTCAAAGTATACCAGCTGCCGTCCATTGAGCGAGGAGGCGCAGTGTATCCTGCTAAGGATATGATACAACAAGAGATCCTCTGGCCACCCCGGCCGGTAAAGAAAACCTACAGTATACTTGCGAATGAGTTTGACTCGTACCATCAAAAGATCACATGGGCCTCGGAAGGTGGGTCGGTCAATCGCTATGTCTCGAGCTGCGGGATCGCCGTATGCGGACTCGAAGCACCGATTCATCTTCCCGACTGGTCGCGCATCATAGGATACAGTTGCAAGGTGATGGACAATTCTTCGACACATCCGGTTCATATTGATATTGTCTGGTCGAAAGGGGATGGATTCGCCTATTCAATATCTTCCTGTTCTTCGGCCACTGCGGCGGCGGGGTACAGCCCCGGCATCCAGACTATCACGAATGATGCCTGTTCAGTGGCTGTCGATAACGCAACGTGGGCGTATGCAATACGATTTTTCACATACGAAGGGGGCACCGGGGCCACCACGTGCGAAGATGGCGGCAAGACCTGTCGCATCTACAACTGCTTTGTGTATTACTACTAGACTCGTGCGCCATATTATCTGCAGGCCAGGTCTCGATGTCAGATCAGAAAAGTGGGGCCGATCTTGCTTTTTCCCGCGGCAGGCCCGCTCCCGACAGACCCTTCGGGTGCCGCGTCAAAGAAGACAAAAGGGGTCGGCCCTCGAAGTTGAACGGATGGAGACAGGATCACATATTGAATATTAGTCTGATTCGAGTCCTGAATGGTACGCCATAAAATCAAGGGGTTAGCCAATGATGGCTTACAATTTTCTTATTAGCCATATTTTCTCCCTCACTTTCCAATTTTGACAACACGGGACGCAGTGCACGATCGATGACAGGGACCCGAAACAGTTTCATCGATACTCAGGAGAGCAGCAATGAATGAAACCCATACACTGGGCCTCCTGGTAAAATTGCCAGCTGCACCATCAAAGGCACAATTGCTTTTTGACAACAAGCGGCTGAATATCAAATTTGAGAGGCTTTTCAAAAGCATACGACCGGCAAAACATGAACTTACCGGGCATGCTTCTGAATGGTACATCATGTTGCCGGACCAAAGCGCAGCGGAGTTAAATGCCTGGGATCTCTGTCACCATGTCGTCCGCCAGGGGTTCGGCGTAAAGGATCTACCCAATGCGGAGTTTGCCGAGCCCGATCTCGAGCAGCAATGGATCACCGGGTTATCTGCCGAGTCGGCCCAAGCGGCTGCCCGGGAGCCTGACAAGCCTGCGGAACCGGACCCTCGACTTCCCGTTGGCTCGGGTTTCTACTGGTTCCGTGACCTTGACCATTCTCAACTCGATTCGGCGAGGGCAGCAATCGGCACACCCAGTGAGCAGGATCGAATTCGTATCGCACATCTCGACACGGGGTATGACCCCACACACAAGACCAAACCTGAGTTCTTGCGAACGACTTTTCAGAAGAACTTTGTCGACAGCCAATGGCCTGATGATGCGACCGATAGCACCGACGGCATATTTACAAATCCCGGGCACGGCACGGGCACGCTTAGCATTTTAGCAGGCGCGATGGTGGACGGCGCCCCGCTCGGCGGCGCCCCTTTTCTGGATGTCATCCCTATCCGCGTTGCAAACCGGGTCGCATTGTTCAAAAACAGTGCAATCGCCAAGGCATTCGACTATGTCCATGGGCTTTTCGGCGACAGCAATCTACGCGCGCACGTCATCACAATGAGTATGGGTGGTATCGCGTCACAGGCTTGGGCCGATGCTGTAAACGCCCTCTATGACCTCGGCGTGTTCATCGTGACTGCCTCAGGAAACAATTACGGGAACCTGCCAACGCACAACATCATATATCCGGCGCGCTTCAAGCGTGTCGTAGCGGCCTGTGGCGTCATGGCCGATGGCAACCCGTACGCCGACCTAGAGTTGACCATCATGGCGGGCAATTACGGCCCGCGCAGCAAAATGGGAACTGCCATTGCGGCTTTCACCCCGAACACTCCCTGGGCGCGGATGGGAAGCGGTCACATCGTCGATCACGACGGCAGAGGCACCTCCGCGGCGACGCCGCAGATTGCCGCAGCCGCCGCGCTTTGGATTCAGAAATTCAAGAGCCAGTGGGAGCAATATTCCGAGGGTTGGATGCGCGTAGAGGCCGTCCGCAAGGCCCTGTTCGATTCGGCGCGGCTCGATAACGATCAATTGGCAGAAAAGATCGGGCGCGGCGCACTCCAGGCGCAAACAGCATTGTCTCAGCAACCCGCGGATGCATCTGCTCTTGTAAAGCAAAAAGAAGATACTGCCAGCTTTCCCCTCCTCCGCATCATCACCGGCCTGGGCGTCGCGAAGGCACCGGACGCCTACCAGTGCATGCTCGAGATGGAAGCCCTGCAGCTCTCGCAGCAATCGCAGGAACTCGAGCGTCTGCTGCCGGACCCGGAGGACATTGTCGACCTTTTGGCATCCGACCGTAAACGCATATTCGAACTGCTCCATGACGCGCCGGGCTCTTCGAAAACACTACGCACCGCGCTAGAAAATTATCTGACGGGATCATCAGACAGCACAACCGGCTGATATTTGGCAATATTCTATTACCCGATAGCATCATAAGAACGTCCTTCAACGTCTATACCCGATAAAAAAGCGGATTTGATCAAAAAAATGACCAGAAAGGTCAAGAAAAGTCTGCGTCAGTAACTTATGAGTATCATGGGAGAAGTCTGTCCTTTGGCATGCGGAACACCGCGTCCAGGAAGACGCATAAATCACAACCCTCCTCAGTAGCTTCTCTGTGCGGCGATAAATCTTAACTTTTGAGTCCATATGTCACCCGGGGCGAACACAAAGATCATCATTTGATCCACGCAATACACTTCGGATCTCATATTCGCACAAAGAACGTCAATTCCCGGTAACGGGGACCCCTACGAGACAAAACGATAAGTAAAATATTGGTTGAGCTTTGCCGCACGCGTGAGTGCTGAAAAGCCTGCACCGCAGGAGAACTGACCATGCAGCGGGAAGCTATAACTGTATTATCTGATCTTTACATCGAAAATGGCACGACTGTGTATGTTCAGGGAATAACCCGATTTCTGACCCTCTTGTTCGTCGTCCTTTGGGGCAGAAGGGCTTTTATTAGGACCGGCTAATTGTGAAGCTCAAGTGAAAAACGATCTAGCAGAAACCATAAAATCCCAAATGATAGTCACCAAAGTACTACTACCCATATCACATTTTCTTTATATGCCTGAATTGTCAACCCACAAATATCGAAAATAGGAGGTTCTATTATGAAAACTGCTGATGATGTTAAGGATGCTTTTGCGGGACTGGTCGGTGTGGACAAAGATACAGCCTTTAAAGGTATCATAAACGGTATGTCACCTAAGGATCGGAAAAAGGCATTGGCCACAACGAAATCGGTAATAGGCGACATACCACCAGAAACAAGACACACTCTTTGGCTCATTGTCATTTTGGGCTTTGTCATTGTCTTGGTGGGTTCATTCGCGATATTGGCCAGCAGTTTATTCTTCAAACCACCGGAGGGTGCAACGTCTTCACAGTTAATGCTAACTGTGTTCACGACTGTGGTGGGATTTCTCGCTGGGTTATTTTCACCAAGCCCAGTTGACAGAACATCTGGAGGCACCGAGTAGCTCGTCGATTGGGACATAATGCCCGAATGGTCATCTAACGGGAACTCCTCCACGTGTTGCTTAGCACACCATTAACAGCCAATACAACGGAATTGCAAATGCCACGGGGAGAGCTGCCGTTTCCAGCGTAAGAGTTTCAGTCGTTTTACGCGGTGGACTTGATTCGCCTAGACGCCACGAGCGTGAGGCGATCGATCGCGAGCCAGAAAAAATGCATTCCAATGTCCGTTTTTTATTTCATTTACAGAAAGGAGGAATAATACCCCATGAAGCCCAAAATATTCGTCCTGATAATCGCATTTGTTTTGTGTTGCGGTGCTTGCGCTACGCCCCTGGTCAAATATACGCCTATAAAAGGGGAAGACCGGGAAGGGTTGACAAAATTTCAACTGTCAGAATCAATGATAAATTTTAGTTTTGGAAAAACAGCAGCAGGCATACCCACGGAAGATATCGTCATATCGTCGGTTCCGGTTCCCCATGGAGATCAGAAATACGGAATAGCAAGTACGGGATATTGGGAGAATTGGGGAGTCGTAACCACAGTCAATGCCTCGTTCCGTGGAGACAGTACTTTAATTCAGCAGATCACGGTTGCAGTTACTGATCTGCGTCAACAGGCAATCCAAGCTTTAGGCGGCATTGTAGGAACAGTGGGCGGTCTTCTCTCTCAGCCAGCGATAAAGCCCGTCGTAAAATTGCCAATGGGAATTTCAGTTACGAACTTTCTAAATGCCCTTCCCGCTGGCTGTGTCAATACAGACAGCAGCACTCCTGTCAATCGAAATCGCGATATTACTTGCGGCAATCTGTCTCTGGTTGGAACTACTGATTTCACTGCTGATATCACAATTACGAAAGTGCCTGATGATGCTATCCCCGCAACGGTAATGGATCAAACATTTTACAGTTCGAATTTTTTCTACTCTGCTTGTCGAAATTTAACAATAATACTAAAGCCCTCCACGGGTGAAAATCGGCTGCCTGTTTCTGCTACCGTTGCAGTTGCGGATCCAATGTATGTAGAGACC